>FWPU01006463.1_pt1 | contig 23350 bp, 20 predicted proteins | sample 2228361 | NCBI WGS metagenome assembly FWPU01 (sample SAMEA103939777, study PRJEB20133) | metagenome
CTTTCGATAATACTCAGCCAAACATTGAATTCGGACTTGAACAGAATTATCCAAATCCGTTTAATCCAACAACAAAAATAAGATACTCAATTCCAACCACCCCTGCTTCGCATCAGGGGAGGTTTGTAACATTAAAGGTTTACGATGTTTTGGGAAACGAAATAGCCACATTAGTAAATGAATATAAAGAAGCAGGCAACTATGAAACAGAGTTTAACGCATCAAATTTGCCAAGCGGAGTGTATATCTACAGAATTTCAGCCGGAGAATTTGTTGATGTGAAGAAGATGTTATTGGTTAAGTAAAATTCTCTAATATTTCAAACTAAAGCCGCCTTTGTGCGGCTTTTCTTATGGTTTTCAGTTGTTACTTGACTAATTTTGAGTGTTAATTTTTCTTCAATTATGAAAAACATTAACCACTCAAATATACCCTTCATTTAAAAGGAGTTAAATATGGAATTTTTGAAAAATCTTGGTATTAAAGAAAAAAATTTTGGTTCATCAACCGGTCTGAAATGGAATGAAACTACTTCCGAAGGTGAATTAAAGATATACTCTCCCGCAACTGGTGAGTACATTGCTTCGGTTTATCAGGCCTCTGATGCTGATTATGAAAATGTAATTAAAACAGCCGAAGAAGCTTTTAAATACTGGCGAAAAGTTCCCGCACCGAAAAGAGGTGAGATAGTTCGACAAATTGGTGACAAGTTAAGAAAATATAAACAGGATTTGGGTCAACTTGTATCTTTTGAGATGGGAAAATCATTGCAGGAAGGTTTGGGTGAAGTTCAGGAAATGGTTGATATTTGTGACTTTGCTGTTGGTCAGTCACGGCAACTTTATGGTTTCACAATGCACTCCGAAAGACCTAATCATAGAATGTATGATCAATATCATCCGCTGGGAATAGTTTGTACAATTTCAGCATTCAATTTTCCCGTTGCAGTCTGGAGTTGGAATGCAATGATTGCTGCTGTTTGTGGTGATGTTAATCTCTGGAAACCAGCCTCAAAAGTTCCGCTTAGTGCAATTGCATGTCAGAATATTGTTCAGGAAGTAATCAAAGAAAATAATCTGCCTGAAGGTATATTTAATCTTGTTATCGGCAGAGGTTCAACTATCGGTGAGAAAATTCTTAATGATAAAAGAATTCCTTTGGTCTCTGTTACTGGTTCAACCGCAGTCGGAAGACATGCTGCCGAGGTTATTGCCAGAAGGTTCGGAAGAGCTATACTGGAACTTGGAGGTAACAATGCAATTATTATTACACCTGATGCTGACCTGAAACTTGCAATTCCTGCAGTTGTCTTTGGAGCAGTTGGAACTGCCGGACAAAGATGTACTACAACAAGAAGACTTATTATTCACGAATCAATTTATGATCAGGTTAAAGAATCACTTGTAAGAGCATACAAGAGTTTGAGAATAGGAAATCCTCTTGATCCGAAAAATCATGTAGGACCACTAATTGATAAAAACGCAGTTGAAGATTTCAAAAAAGCTTTGGTTCGTGTTGTTGAAGAAGGAGGAAAAATTATTTTTGGTGGTGAAGTTTTGCAAGGAGAACAGTATAAATCAGGTTTATATGTAATGCCTGCATTGGTTGAAGCTGAAAATTATTATTCAATTGTTCAGGAAGAAACTTTCGCTCCGATTCTCTATCTGATTAAATATAAAGGTGATGTTCGCAATGCAATTGAACTTCAGAATTCAGTTGTGCAAGGACTTTCATCTTCCATCTTCACCAATAATTTAAGAGAAGCCGAAATATTCTTATCTGCAGAGGGCTCGGATTGTGGAATTGCTAATGTGAATATCGGAACTTCAGGGGCAGAAATTGGTGGTGCTTTTGGTGGTGAAAAGGAAACCGGCGGTGGCAGAGAGTCAGGTTCAGATGCCTGGAAAGCTTATATGCGTCGTCAGACTAACACGATAAACTTTGGTACTGATTTACCACTTGCTCAGGGAATTAAATTCGAAATCTAAATTCGGTTGGTTGGAGGTAAAAGAAAATTTTACCTCCATTCTTTTTTACTTTCAATACAAAATTTCTTATTACCTACCTCTAAGTTTTACCTGAAAAATTTTCATATCCTTATAATTTCTTTAATAATTAAAAGATAAACAGGAAAACTTTACTTAAACTTAAATTCGATGCTCTTAAATATGATTGGTTCGATATTTGAAAATTTGCTGACAAGTTGAATTAATACTGTTACTAAAATGAATATCGACATAAAAAAACTTACATCCTGCGGCTCTGATTGGGAGATTAACAGATATAACTTTCTGAACACTCTCAAACAGTGGCATATTCTGTTAAAAAAGAATCAACTTTATCCGGTTCTTGATTATTCAATAAATCTTAACCACAGATTTCAGGAACTGCTGGCAGAAAATATTGAATCAAAAGATTGGCTGGATAAAGAAGTTAACGGTACGATGGTAAATGACCGAATGGTTATGCTGGATAAAGCACACAAGATAAGTTACCAGTTAAATAAGCTGATTGATTTTGTAAGCTGGGCATTGAATATGAATAATCAGATATTAACTGAATGCTATGCACTGAAAGAGTTCGTTTATGAAAATATTCATATCGATTGTTTAAGCGAGTTTGATAAATTTAAAGGCAAGGGTTATCTGATTGCACCGGATAACGAGAAAAAATTGTATAAGATATTTCTTTATGAACTTACTATTAACTGGGAATCCGAAGAACCTAAAGAAACTCTTGAATTAAACCTGCTTCGTTCAATTCCAATGGAGCTTTTACAGGAATCTGCAGAAGAACTGATTTCAAAATTTGTAAAGTATTCACAGAGTATCTATGATCCAATGATATTCAAGGTTGATACTGAACTTGACTTTGCTTTTAATGAAACCTTACTACCGGTTATCAAAGAAAAGCTTATGGAAAAAATCAATCTTAATTCATTTTATTGTTAACCTATTGATAATACAATATAGTCAGACAAAATTTTTGCTGATTCATTAAGAATGTAATCAGTATTATCTGACTTTTCATCCGTCACCTCACCTTTATCAAGAAGCTTCAAACCCTTTTTCTTCCTCAATTCGTTCTCGCGCTGAAATTTCCTTTCCTCATCAGCTTCTTTCTGCTTCTTCCTTGCTTCTTCATTAAGTGAAACAATTGTCTGATTTTTCGATTCACGGTAGTCTTTTATCTGCTCAATAAGATATTGAAAATCAGGATCACTTTGGGTTCTGGAATTATGGCGACTAATTAATTCAGGAATATATTTCTGAATTTCAGAATACTTCTCATAATTCAGTTTATTTATTTCATCATATGGCAAAGCGGAGGGCTCTGAACTTTCTCCAAATTCTTCGGGCAGAAAGTAAGAGGGAAGTTCTATGTCGGGTTTAACACCAACTCTTTGTGTTGTCCTCCCATTAATTCTGTAAAACTTGGCTACAGTAAGTTTAACCTGACCAAGCCGCATATTTTGTCTGTTCGTGAACATATTAAGATCAATTAAATTCTGAACGGTACCTTTTCCATAAGTATTCTCTCCGATAATAATTCCTCTTCCATAATCCTGAATTGCAGCTGCAAAAATTTCTGAAGCTGAAGCACTGAATCTGTTAACCATAACAGCGAGCGGTCCGCTATAGACAAGGGAAGGATCAGGGTCTTTATTTATTTCAATTTTATTTGATGAATTTCTTACCTGAACAACCGGTCCTTCTTTTATAAACAATCCTGTTAATTCAACAGCTTCGGTCAGAGAACCACCACCATCATTTCTGAGGTCAATAATTAGTCCGTCAATATTTTTAGTTTGTAATTCAGAAATTAATCTTTTTACATCTTTCGTAGTGCTCTTACCCTCTTCACCGTTTCTTTGAGCTTCAAAGTCAGAATAAAATTTAGGAATGTTTATAATTCCGATCTTAAACTTTTTACCATTATTTTCTATTTCGAGCAAATTGCTTTTAGCTGCCTGATCTTCAAGTTTAACTTTATCTCTGACAAGTTTTACCTCTTTTGGTTTTGCGTTCAGATCTGACCCTGCAGGGATTACAAGTAATCTGACAACAGTTCCTTTTTCACCGCGGATAAGTTTCACCACATCATTTACTCTCCAGCCAATCACATCTTCAAACTCTCCATCCTCACCTTGTGCAACACCGATTATTTTATCATCTGCTTTTAGTTGTTTACTTTTATCTGCTGGTCCACCGGGAATAATTTCAACTATTTTTGTAAAATCATCTTCAACCTGAAGTCTTGCGCCGATTCCTTCAAGAGATAAACTCATATCTATTTTAAAGTTATCTGAAGTAATAGGGGAGAAATAATTTGTATGCGGATCAATGGTTTCTGCAAAAGCATTCATTGCTAACTGAAACACATCTTCTGAATTATATTGGAAAAGATATTTTGATATGTTCTTATATCTTTTGAGTATAGTAGTTTTAATAAAGTCCCAATCCTTACCGTTCAGTTTGTATAAAAGTGCATCATTTTTAATTCGTTTTCTCCAGTCCTCATTCATCTCATTTTCATCTTCAGGCCAATCAACTGAATCTCTTTTAATAACAAAGTATTCATCAGTAGAAAAATCAAACTCATTTTCAAGTAGTTTACTTATATAATCCATTCTCTCAGAAACCCTTTTCAGATAGACATTAAAAACATCAAAGAAAAAAATTATATTGCTATTCGCAAGAAAATCATCCAACTCAAATTTGTATTTACTGAATTCATCAATATCAGATTTCAGAAAATAATTTTTCCCTCCATCAAGTTGATTTATAAACTTATTAAATATCAAAGCTGATAGAGAATCATTAAGTGCAACTCTATTATAGTGATATCTTGTTAAGACTGTAGTAACAAGTTGTGCTTCGATGGTGTGCTTAGCATCAGGACTAACAGTTTTAAGCGTGTCGGGAATTGTTATTTGATTGATATGTGTTTGAGCAGATTCAGCTACAAAGAAAAACGGAATCACCAGCAGTGATATGAATATTATTGTATGCTTCACAATTTTTCCGGTTTTATTGTTTAACATTTAGATTGAGTTATTTAATTGAAGTTCCGAATAAAATATTTATCTATTATTATAATAAAGCCAATTGGTTATACAATTCAAGCTAATAATTGAATCAAAAATGTGTTGTGTATCAATATCTTCCTTAACTGTTGATAAATTTATTTATAATTTTACATACAAAATTGAGGTGATAATATGGCTAAAACAAAAGAAATACTTAAACGAAAATCTCAGGTAACTGATCCATTAAGCGCTTCAGTTGATGATATTCTGGCCGGGATTGAAGATGAAGTTCTTAACAAACACGAAGTCGAAGTAATAGAAAAAGATGGTAAGAAAGTACTTGTTTTTAATGATCCTCTGTTTTCCCATGAACCGAGGAGCATTGTTAATTATTCTATCTTTCGTGGTAGATGGGAATTCGAATTACTCGAGGACATTGATGAGAATGATCCTGATAAATGCGCCGTTGAATTTACTCCGCTTAACGATAAAGCGCGGTTAATGATTGCATTCAAATCAATTAAAGATAGAGTTGAGTTTATGAATTCCATTTACGCTAGTCAGGAGATGAAACAGGTTGGTAGTGGAATGAGTTTGGAAAAAATGGCAAATTCAAAAATAATGAAAACAACCGGCGGAATATTAGGTCTTACTGTTGCAGGAATAGGGTTGTATCAGCTATTAAAAAAGAAAAAAGATGAAGCATAATTACTTAAGCTTCATCGCGATATCAAAAACCTGTTCAGCATGTTTTTGAACATCCACTTCACGGATAATATCTGCAATCTTTCCTTTTTTGTCTATTATGAATGTTATTCTGTTTGCTAAACCTAAATTATTAAGTACACCATAAGCATTAGCAACTTCTTTTTTCTCATCAGATAGGAGAGGGAAGTTGAGGTTATTTTCCTGAATGAATTCCTTGATATCTTCCTTTGAATCCACACTGATACCTAAAACAACAACTCCATTCTCGGAAAATTTTGACCAATTATCTCTTATGCCACAAGCTTGTTTAGTGCAGCCAGGTGTTCCTGCTTTCGGATAGAAATAAATCACAACAGGTGATATGCCTCGATATGATGATAATGTAAATGAATTTCCTTCAGAATCCTGCAAAGTAAAATCGGGAGCTGTATCTGAAATATTAAGATATTCTGCATTTCCTCCACAGGCAGTAATCAATCCCATTGTTGAAAGGATAAGAATGGATAAAAATCTTTTCATTTCATTTCTCCTTAAAAATTGTTCTGTTAAAAATATAATCTACATTGTTCAACATCTTTTGATAATTAAAAGTTTCCTCTATTTCATTCTTACTAAGATATTTTAAAATTGATTCAGAATTCAGCAATTCATCTTTAAGATTTTTTGAATCATCTTCCCAAACCTTCATAGCTTTTTCCTGAACGAGCTTGTAAGCTTCCTCACGGGTCAATCCCTTTTCAATTAATTTAAGCAGAATTGTCTGCGAAAATATTAATCCCCTTGTTAGATTGAGATTTCGGTTCATATGCTCAGGATATATTATAAGGTTTGTGATAAGTTTAATTGTAAGGTCAAGCATATAATTAATTGCAATACAGCTATCCGGAATAATTATTCTTTCCACTGATGAATGTGAGATATCTCTTTCGTGCCAAAGAGCAACATTTTCCATTGCTGCGATTGAATTACTTCTTAGTAAGCGGGCAAGTCCGGTGATTCTTTCACTCACAATCGGATTACGTTTATGAGGCATTGCAGAAGAACCTTTCTGACCTTTGGAAAAATATTCTTCTGCTTCTAAAACTTCAGTTCTTTGCAGGTGTCGGATTTCAATTGCAATTTTTTCTAAACTTGTTCCGATTATTGCAAGCGTTGTTAAAAATTCTGCGTGTCTATCTCTTTGAATTATCTGAGTTGAAACAGGCGCAGGTTTCAATCCCATTTTTTCACAGACATATTCTTCTACTTTGGGTGAAAGATGTTCAAATGTTCCCACCGCACCGGAGATTTGTCCCACACTAATAGATTCAATTGCTTTTTTAATTCTTTCAATATTTCGTTTTGTTTCTTCAAACCAAAGGGCAAACTTTAATCCCATTGTAGTTGGCTCTGCGTGAACACCGTGAGTCCTGCCGATACAAATTGTGTTCTTATGTTCAATAGCACGGCTTTTAAGAGCTTCTTTAAGTGAGTAAAGCTGCTTCAGAATAATTTCACCGGCTGCTTTCATCTGATATGAGAGTGTAGTGTCAAGTATATCTGAAGAAGTCATTCCGTAATGAATATGTCTGGATTCAGGTCCAACATATTCGGCAACATTAGTCAGGAATGCAATCACATCGTGTTTTGTTGTTTCTTCAATTTCTAATACTCTTTTTATATCGTAATTAGCTTTAGACTTTATTACCTCAACATCATCATAAGGAATTTCACCAAGTATTGCGCGGGCTTCACAAGCAAATATCTCAATCTTAAGCCAGGTATCATATTTAAATTTATCTTCCCAGATTTTACCCATTTCGGGTAGAGTATATCGTTGAATCATTTTTTCACCAGTTTCATCTTTTTTATTAGTTCAGAATTGTCCCTCAAAATCTTTAAAGTAATTATCTGTCCAACTCTGAATTCCTGAAAAACTCCGAAAATTGTTTTTTCGTTATTGATTTTATAACCTTCAACTTCAAGAATTATATCGCCTGCTTTTATTCCTGCTTCATCAGCCGGTGATTTGGGAATCACACGGGTAACAATAACTCCTTTTGTACTTTTCAAATCATAATATCTTGCAATTCCTTCATCAATTGACTGAATGCTCATTCCAATTTGGAAATCACGGTCAATAGAACCTTTTTCCTTAAGCTCGGTTATTATTTTTTTGACCTTATTAATTGGAATTGCAAATCCAAGTCCAATATTACCTTGCACTCCGCCGGCAGTAAAAATAAGTGTATTCATCCCAATTACTTCGCCGAGGCTATTAACCAAGGGTCCGCCGCTGTTTCCACCGTTGATAGCAGCATCAGTCTGAAGCATGTTTATATAATAACGATTGTTTATAGGCTCCAGATTCATTCCCGTTGCACTTATAACACCAACCGTAACAGTGGGTTTATCATTAAGTTCAAACAATCCAAATGGATTACCTAAAGCTATTACCCATTCACCGATAATTACATCATCCGAGTTCCCAAGTTCAAGATACGGTAGATTACTTCCATCTATTTTCAACAAGCATATATCTGAAGTTGGATCAGTTCCAACAATTTCTGCTCTGTAGTGTGATCCATCAGTTAAAGTGACGGTAATTTCGCTTGCATTTCCTGCAACATGATCATTTGTTACGATATAACCATCGGGTGAGATAATGTAGCCGGAACCTAATCCCTGAACACGCTGACTATAGTTTCCACGATCTCCAAAAAACTGACGGAAAAAAGGATCATCGAAAAAATAACTGAACGGATCGCGATACTGTCTGATTTCTATAACATTTATTCCTACAACTGCAGGGCTGACTTTCTCAACTGTTTGAGTTATGATATTTCTTCTTGAATTATTTATTTCATCCTGAATATTACTTCTGAGAGAAGATAAATTTGTAGAATACTGAGCATCAAATTTATTAACCGGATATTGCTGCTTTGAATTAAGATAGAGAAATGCTGAGGCAAGCAAAATCAAAAATCCGGCAACAGTAAGAAAATAAGTTTTCCTTGAAATCATTTTTTGATTCCTTTTGTTTTATATGTCTGAATAATTTCCTTTAATGGTTCGATATGCTTAATGAAAATAATAATTAAACCAGAAGTTGAAAATAAAATCAGTGAGCCAATATCCTTTGGTTGAGGGAATGAATATTTAACGGCAAGTTCTGGCTTACCTAAAAGTAAAAGCAGAGAAAGCGGTGTTGCTAAAATATTTGAAAGTAAAATATCTTTTTTATAAATGTAGGAAATCAACCAGATAAAAATCCACGAAATAAGTAAATAAGGAAATAATATTATTGAGCCGCCAGCTGCAGTTGCAAGTCCACGGCCCCCTTTGAAGTTAATCCAGGGATTAAAACAATGGCTCATTACAGCAAAAAGCAAAGCAAGAGCAGGGAAAATGAACTCACCAGGATAAATGAATTTCACTATAATGACACTCAACAAACCTTTTGTGAAATCAACAGCAAAGACTATCAAACCAGCGAGCTTTGATTTTGAAACTTCGTAAGTATTCATAGCCCCAACATTACCACTTCCTGAAGCGGTAATATCAACTCCTTTTCTAAGCATTAAAAGGTAAGCAGTAGGAATGGAACCAAATATATATCCGATTAAAATACTAATTAAATATTGCACTGATTTTTCTGAATTGTTTCAGTGCAAAAATAATATCAAATGTAAGACTGTGAAAGGTAAATGAAATGAGTTTATTGTTCTTTTTGATAACTAGCGTAATTATGCTGTTCATTTATTGGATTGCCGGCTTTGTCCTTCAGATTAAAAACAGTTATGGTGTACAATTTACCTTTTAGATGACTTTCTGTAAATAAAACAACCGCAGTATCTCCTTCAACTACGCCTACTTTGTAGACCTTTAATTCTTTTCCGGATTCATCAATTACCCTGTAATTATTTATATCGAATATACCTTCCTTAGACATTGGTTCGTTAAACCTCAGAAGTACTTTTGAAGTTTCTTCCGGCAAATGCTGTGAAAATAATAAAGTCGTATTGCTGATAACTATAATTGTGATTGTTTGAAGTAGGATTTTCATATGACACACATAATTGTTACTTTTTTGGAAACAATCAGAGTGCCACAGAAAACATCAAACTGAATTTATTGGATGAGTTTTTTCCCAGAATCTAATCTCATAAATAGAGTTTTCGTAATTTTGTTTCATATTGAAATATGAAAACTTAAAGGTGTAACTAAATTTATACAGATGTAGGAAAAAAATGAGGTGATTAACAATATGATATTATTGAAAAGTTTGAGGCGCCGGTCGGATTCGAACCGACGAATAAAGGTTTTGCAGACCTTCCCCTTAGACCACTTGGGTACAGCGCCAATAAAAAAATAAAATCCACTTACGTGGATTTGTTGAGCGGGAAACGGGACTCGAACCCGCGACATCAACCTTGGCAAGGTTGCGCTCTACCAACTGAGCTATTCCCGCAAAAAAAATTCAAATATGATAAGAACCAGAGCGACATCAATCCCCAAAGGGATTGCGCTCTACCAACTGAGCTATTCCCGCAAAAAAAATTCAAATATGATAAGAACCAGAGCGACATCAATCCCCGAAGGGATTGCGCTCTACCAACTGAGCTATTCCCGCAAAATTAAAGATCAGTTTATTAAGAACTCTGAAGCGGCATCAATCCCCAAAGGGATTGCGCTCTACCAACTGAGCTAAAAAAAGTAATTAAAAATTATGGAGAACATTATTCAAAATTCCGCTGCAAATATATCATTGGTTTCAAAATCATGCAAATAACAAAAGAGCCGCACAAGGCGGCTCTCAAAAATAACAGCCAAAATTATTTCATCAGCATCATCTTTTTGACTTCTTTATAAACAGGAGTTTCGATAGAATAAATATACATTCCGCTTGGCAGTGATGTAGCATTAAATTCAACTTCATAGAAACCAGCTACTAGTTGATTATTTACTAATGTAGCAACTAATTCGCCCAATAAGTTATAGACAGCTAATCTAACATTAGTATTCTCTGCCAAACCAAATTTGATCTTTGTACTCGGGTTAAATGGATTTGGATAATTCTGCTCTAAAGTAAATTGAAGAGGAGGATGTACATCAACTTCAATTTCCGGACTATATTCAAATCTACCATCGAAATCCATCTGTTTCAATCTGTAGAAAAATTTTCCAGCTTCAACAGATTTGTCAATAAATGAGTATTCTTTTCTTTCTGTGGTTGTTCCGTTACCCTGTACATAACCGATTGGAAGGTATTCACCGTTAACAGATTTTCTTTCAATCTGGAAACCTAGGTTATTCAATTCAGTTGCAGTTGACCAGCTTAATTCGACTTGTCCTGCAGCATTCACTTTAGCAACAAAAGAAGTTAACTCTACAGGTACATAAGAGTAATCAGTAGAAACCATGCCATCTTCTGGTCCGCACGGAGCGTTGCTCCAGGTAGTCCAAACAGTCGGAGCCTGACATGCTAATTGTTGCCCGGCAGTGTAAGACTCAAAGTCATCATAGAAAAGGACTGTTTCAAGTGTTAAGCTTTCGAATTTGAAATTATCAACATACATCTGGTCATTAGCAGTTGCACCAAATAAATCTACTGCGTGAAGAGTATTTGGACCACCAGAACCACTGGCACCTAAAGACCATTGCCATTGTTTAACTAAGGTTCCATTAAAATAAAATTGAGATTGATCGGTTGAAAGGTTTACGACATGTTCTACCATATTCCATTGACCAGCAGTCCAGGAGAATGTTTGTGGTGTAGCTGAACCACCAAAGCATCTTCCTGTTCCGTTTGCATCAAAATAAACTTCCATTCCCCAGTCACTATTATTTCCGGCAAAAGTTTGTAAGGTATTAAAATATCCTGCCTTACCGGAAGGAATATAAACCATGAAACTTATCTTATAAGAACCACTTGTATATGCAGTAGGATTTAATACCTTCACCTGATCATTATTCTGCACAATCTTTAAAGATTTCATTTGCATTGTACCCATAGTTCCATCAAGAACGAAAGGCAATCCCTGAGGTGTTTGGGCAGTTCCATTATCAATAATTGGAGCCCATACACCACTTGCGTATTGCAAAGCATCGCCGGTAGTTGTCTGACCTGTAATAGTTATTGGAGGTACCCAAGGTCCGGATGCAAGCGAACCTGATGATTGCCAATCAATCCAGTAATGGCCTTCACCCAATGTAACCCCAATTGTTACGGTTTGTCTCATTAAAGGTCTTGTTGTACCAGGCGAAGTATCAGAATATCTGTAGCAATTTGACCAGGTAGTTGCAGACATTCTGTTGGTTGAAGTATCACCAAAAACAACAGTACCAACACCTGGTTGGCCATTCCAAATCCGAACATTCACTCCAGTTATGGTTGAGGTTGTAGTTGAACCTGTTTGGTAAGCATAAAATACTGCTTCGTTGATTGTCCAGGTTTGCCCGGCAGGAATTACAAAATCATCAGCAACACGGAAATTTGAAGATTGTTGATGTGCAAAACCTAAAACATTTAATCCAAGAGAGGTTTGAAGAATACTGGCATCAGCGCCACCAGGTCCTCCGCCAGGTGAATTGAAATAAGGACCATTATCATAAAGAACAGCTTCAGGTGTATATTGCCAATTAATTGGATAAGTAGCCAATATTGGTCCACCTAACTCTGAAGGATCTACCATTTCTCTGCTTGCATCCTGTGCAAACAATGAAAATGATAAAAAGAAAAGAGCAAAAAGGGTAAACAGTTGTTTGAACATTATAGTACCTCCGCAATGATGATTGGATTTAGTTAGTTAATTAGTGAAATATATTGCCCTAATTGAAATGTAAATTTTACATCTGCTAATTAGAAAAAAAAATTATTAAAGGCAAGAGGATTTAAAAATTATTTTCTTGAACCATGAATAAAGCCACGGTATGGCAGGGAATGTTGAACGGTTATAAATGCTTTCTTATCTATAGTTTCAATAAGATTTATTGTCTCCTTCTGATATTTTCTTGGAATAATAGTTACCAGAATCGAAAGTTCACCCGTTGTTCCTTCGGCCGGAAGGATTGTAACACCATATTTATTTCTTCTTAGTAATTCTGCTATTTCTTTCGAATGATTTCTTGAAATTATGTTAATTTGCACAAAGCCAAATCCAATCTTTTGCTCAATAGATATTCCTATAATATTACCTAACCCAAATCCTAATGAATAACCTATAAACTGAGGAATTTCATTAAGATTCTGAAAAATAAATCTTATCGCGAAAATCCAGATAAGAACTTCAATGGAGCCGGCAAGACCAGCAAGATATTTTCTTCCCTGAACAACAAGAATTGTTCTTATCGTTCCTATTGAAACATCACATATACGCATAAACATTATTAAAAGTCCACCAAGTATTGACTCAAGCATATTTGTTCTCTTATAAAAATTTTCTGATAAAATGTCTAAATAAAACTTTATTTTTGTCTGCTAAAAAATATCAAAAAAATATGTCAAGATTTCAAAGACAACAATTAGTTGAGACTTTGCTCAAAAAAGGAATTACTGATGAAAAAGTTTTGCAGGCGATTGGAACAATAGAGAGGGAAAAGTTTATTCCTGAAACTATGGTACATAACGCTTACAAAGACATTGCTTTACCCATCGGATATGAGCAAACGATTTCACAGCCTTTCACTGTTGCGTTTATGACTGAGAAGCTAAATGTTAAAAAAGGAGATAAAATTCTTGAAGTAGGCACCGGTTCAGGATATCAGGCGGCTATTCTGGAATTTTTAGGTGCCAAGGTTTATAGCATTGAAATCAATTTAGAGCTATATCATCGTACGGTAAAACTGTTTGATAAATTGGGTATAAGAGTACATGCCAAATATGGTGATGGAACTATTGGTTGGGCAGAATATGCTCCATTTGATGGAATTATTGTAACTGCTGGTTCTCCATCAATACCCCCGAAACTTAAAGAACAATTATCTGTTGGTGGAAGATTAGTAATTCCTGTTGGCGGCAGAGATTATCAGGATTTGTATGTTGTTACTAAGATTTCTGATGAAGAGTTTAAAACTGAAATTTATCCAAGATTTGCATTTGTTCCGCTGTTAGGAAAAGAAGGTTGGGAAAAAAGATGATTGTAAAACACAGGAATGATTTAGTGATTGAAGGATTGGGCGAATGATTGATTTGACGGTTGGATGATTGAAGAAATTGGCGATTGAGCGATTTAGTGATTGGATGATTGAACTTAATATTCCGAACAATCAATCCATCTATCAATCAATCAACCAACCAATCAACCAATCATTCTTATTTTATTTTTAATTAATCTATGAATCCTTTACAGAAAGTAATTGTAATCGTTGGACCAACTTGTTCAGGTAAGACTGCTTTAAGTTTATTGCTTGCTGAGAAATTAAATATTGAAATAATCTCGGCTGATAGCAGACAGGTATATAAATACTTAACCATTGGAACTGCAAAACCGAATAAAGAAGATTTTCGGAATACAAAGCATTATTTTATTGATGAACTGAATCCTGATGAGGAATTTAATGCTGATCATTTTGCAAACAGAGCAAAAGTAATAATTAAGAATATTTTCAAATCTGGAAAAATTCCTCTTGTAGTTGGAGGTTCGGGTTTATATGTTAAGGCATTAATTGATGGAATAATTGTACCTGTCAGAGCGGATAAATCTTTAAGAGAAGAATTACTCAGGTTGAGAAAAGAATTCGGAAATGATTACCTCTATGAAGAATTAAAAAAAATTGATCCTGTAAGTGCAGAGAAAATGCTTCCTCAAAACTGGAAACGCATCATCCGTGCTATTGAAGTTTATAAATTAAGTGGAAAACATATTTGGCAATTTCATTCAAAAAAGCCGGAAGAACAATTTAAGTTTTTACAGTACGGACTCAGATGGGATAGAAAAATTCTCTATGCATTTATTGAAAATCGAATTGATGAGATGATTAAAAAGGGATTGTTGGACGAAGTCATAGATATATTAAATATGGGATATTCAAAAGAACTTAATTCACTTAATACAGTTGGATATAAAGAGTTAATTGGATTTATTGAAAATAATTATTCATTCGAAGAAGCAGTTCAATTGATCAAACGCAATACACGAAGATATGCTAAAAGACAATTGACCTGGTTTAATGCTGACAAAAGAATTAAGTGGTTCAATGTTGAATCGCATTCCGAATTTGAAAAAATTGCAGATGAAATCATAAAGGATTTTTATGAAAGATAAAATAAGAATTGCCTCCGGACAGGGATTTTGGGGCGACTTGATTGATGCTCCTTATCATCAGGTTTCAAAAGGTCCAATTGATTATCTGGTGATGGATTATCTCGCTGAAGTCACAATGTCAATTTTGCAGAAACAAAAGAATAAAAATTCCGATTTAGGTTATGCAAGAGACATCCCTGAACTGATGAAGAAGATTTTACCAATCTGCAAAGAAAAAAATATTAAAGTTATCACAAACGGTGGCGGTGTTAACCCGCTTTCCTGTGCTAATGCTGTTATTAAAGTAGCAAATGAATTAGGTATAAAAAATCTAAAAGTAGGAATTGTACTGGGAGATAATTTACTTGATCGATTAGATGAGATTATAGCATCCGGCGCAGAATTGAAAAATATGGAAACAGGTGAGCCAATAACTTCAGTCAGAGATAAATTATTAAGTGCAAATGTTTATTTCGGTGCATTTCCAATTGTAGAAGCTTTGCAAATGGGTGCTGATATTGTTATTACCGGAAGAACTACTGACACAGGTTTAACTTTGGCGCCTATGATTTATGAATTTGGCTGGAGCAGAACAGATTATGATAAACTTTCAGCTGGCACAGTAGCTGGTCATATTCTGGAATGTGGAGCACAGTCTTCAGGTGGAAATTTTTTAGGTGACTGGAAATCTGTTCCTTATATGGCTGAAATTGGTTTTCCAATTGCTGAAGCATTCCCTGATGGTGAAGTTATTATAACTAAGCACAAAAACACAGGTGGAAAAGTTTCCTTTGAAACTGTTGCAGAGCAATTACTCTATGAAATTGGTGATCCGAAGTCATACATTACTCCGGACTGTGTTGCTGATTTTACTTCCATCAGACTGGAAGATTTAGGAAACGATCGCGTGCGCGTTTATGATATAAAAGGATTACCTGAAACTGAATTCTATAAAGTTTCCTGTTCTTATGCAGATGGATATTCAGCGAGTGCAACTTTAACATATTCATGGCCTGAAGCTCTTACAAAAGCAAAAGCCGCAGACCAGATACTTCGCAAAAGATTAGAAAATCTTAGTCTGACTTTTGATGAAATCAGAACTGAGTTTATTGGATACAATGCCTGTCACGGTCCTTTGGCAAAACAAATTCCTGAGGAAGACATTAATGAAATAATGCTAAGAGTTGCAGTTCGATCAAAAGATTATTATTCCGTTGAAAGATTCGGAAAAGAAATTGCTCCATTGATTCTAACCGGACCACCAAGCGTCACAGGATTTGCAGGCGGAAGACCAAAACCAAGTGAAGTAGTTGCCTATTGGCCTGCCTTAATTCCCAAAAGATTAGTAGAACCTAAAGTTGAAATAATGGAGTTGTAAAATGAAAAAGATAAAGTTGTTGGAGATAGCTCACGGCAGAAGTGGAGATAAAGGAGATGCTGCAAATATTGGAATTATTGCTTACGATGATGTAGGATACAGAATTATTTCAAAATATCTGACTGCTGAACGAGTGAAAAATCATTTCGAGGGGATTTGCCTTGGAAATGTTGAGAGATTTGAACTTCCTAATCTCCGTGCATTAAATTTTCTTCTTCACAATACACTCGGTGGAGGGGGAACAGTATCATTAAAACACGATGCACAGGGTAAAACACTTGCTGCTGCACTTTTAAGAATGGAATTAGAAATAGAAGAATAATTATTTGAGTTAAAATAAAGGAGATCAATATGTTTGAGGACAAAGTTAAACAATTAAACACACTAAAAACGCGCATCAATAATCTTCGGAGTTATCTTTGACATCGATTCAAAAGAAAGAAAAATCTCTGAACTTCAGAAAAAATCAGAATTAACTGATTTCTGGAACGATCAAAAGTCCGCACAACAAACTCTCCAAGAGATAAAAAGTCTGCAATCGTGGGTTGAGCTTTGGAAAAATGTCCATAATAAATCTTTAGCTGTGGAAGAAACAATTCTTTTGGCACAAATGGAAGAAGATGAATCATTAGGAGAAGAAATTGATAAGGAACTGAAGGAGCTTGAAAATGCTATTGAAGAAGCTGAATTCAAAAATATGCTCAGTGGTAAAGATGATGATAAAAATTGTATTCTGACGATCCATTCAGGTGCAGGTGGAACCGAAGCTCAGGACTGGGCAGAAATGCTCTTAAGAATGTATTTGCGATGGGGTGAAAAAAATGGTTACAAAATGACTGTCATTGATATGCTTGAAGGTGATGGTGCCGGTATCAAGTCAGCTACAGTTGAAGTTGAAGGTCCGTTTGCATATGGCTATCTGAAAGCTGAAAATGGTGTCCATCGTCTTGTCAGGATTTCTCCTTTCGATGCAAATAAAAGAAGACATACATCCTTTGCTTCAGTATTTGTTATTCCCGAAATTGATGACTCAATTGAAATTGAAATCAATCCTGCAGATCTTAAAATAGACACATTTCGTAGTGGTGGTAAAGGAGGTCAGAATGTAAATAAAGTTGAGACCGCTGTTCGTATTACTCATATTCCAACAGGTATAGTTGCTGCTTGTCAGACGGAACGCTCTCAATTACAAAATCGTCAGAATGCAATGAAATTATTGAAATCGAGATTATATCAACTCGAATTGGAGAAACAAAAAGCTGAACAGGAAGAAATTGAGAAAAGTAAAATGAAAATTGAATGGGGAAGTCAGATTCGCTCTTATGTCTTTCATCCTTACAATATGGTTAAGGATCATCGCACGGATGAAGAAACCAGTGATGTTCAGGCAGTAATGGATGGAGAAATTGATAATTTTATTAGAGCTTATCTCCTGAAATTTAGTGGTAACTGAAATTCTTATGATTTGATTCTGATTTTCAGGTTATTAAGAGCTTATTCAATTTTATGCGGAATGAAAATAAAAATAAAAGAAAGCAGCAGGACTTTTTTCATAAGGTATATGAAATAACCAAGAAAATACCTCGTGGAAAAGTTACAACTTACGGTGCAATTGCCGAAGCATGCGGAATTCGTTCTGCAGCCAGAACTGTTGGCTGGGCATTAAATGGATGTAAATCTGATATACCGGCTCACAGAGTTGTAAACCGATACGGTGCACTTACAGGTAAAATTCATTTTGGTGATCCAAACTTAATGGAAGACTTACTTCGCAGCGAAGGTGTTACTTTTGATAAAAATGGTTGTGTTAATCTTGAAAAGCACATGTGGATTCCAAAAGTCAAAATTAAAAAGTAATAATTAAGACATTTGTTAATCTTACTCTTACTCTTTCGGAACTATTAAGCATTATTATTTAGAGTAAGAGTAAGATTAAAAACACAAGTTAATATTTATCAACTGTAATAGAAGATATTCCGCAATCAATTTTTATATATAATTTCTTTTCTGCTCTGTCAAAATTGGGCGTTCTGTATAAATCTGATTTAATCTTGGTGAATCCAACAAAGTTTTTACTTGATAACGCTGCATCAGTTTTTATTTCACATCCTATTTCTTCAGGTATTAAAATATCTATATCTGAGGCACCGGCATCAATTTCAAGATCGGATGTTGAAATCATATTTCCGTATTTTATTCTAAGTGCAGCTGCACCCATATTAACATTAAGTTTTCTCACATTAAATGGAGTTAAATCCAGGTCGAGTGAGGACGCTCCTACCTCAAAATTTAAATCCCAAACTGGATTAGGATTCAGAGACAATTCAACAGAATTTTTATACTCCTGATTTCCAATTTTTATTGATTTCCCCTTCATCTCGAAAAAGATTTCCGAAAATGTTCCTGAGTCATTCCGTTTTAATGAATATAAATCTTTTACACCTTGCGTTTTAAAATCAATTAGTTTATCAGTCGTGGAAAATAATCTGAATGAACCGGCACCGCCACTGAAATTTAATGCAGCTGTTTTTATTGAATCATTAAAATCCTGTGAGAATGATGTTGAATCATAAATCGCTTCATTATCATCATCTATTGTAATTTCAAAATCACTGGTGATCAAAGATGTTGTTGCACTTATTGAAGCATAAATTGATAAAGCCAGCACTATTCCAGCCAGTGCAGCAACTACTGCTCTGCCAATTTGATTTTTCAACATTATCGAAATACCAATCAAAATCAGAACTGTTGGCCAGAATTTCCAAGCAGTGGACCATTGAAAATTTATTTCGGTTAAATTTCCCAGAAGCACCAGTCCTCCAAGGGAAATAAAAAACATTCCCCAAAAGTAATGTGATGTTTTCATTGCTTCACCTCATATTGATTATTCCTTGCATTTAGAATTAAGCCAAAACCGATTCCAATCAGAATCAGAGGCCAAAAATCGTGGAAGCTGAATCTTGGAACAAAATTATCCAACAGGAATAATGTACCCAGAAAAATGAGAATTATTCCCACTAAAGAATTCTTATTCATTTTTCTTTTATCTACAACAAAATTACGGAATGTATTTTCATTCTGATTATTTGGAGCAGAATAATTAGCAGAGCTTCCAGCCGGAGTATTTTGATCTGGTTTTGGAATTGAAAATGGTTTTTGAGGAACGATAATCCACAAAATGATATAAGCTAAAATTCCACCACCACCAAATAATACAGCAACCACAAAAAGAACTCTGATTAAAACCGGGTCAATATCAAAGTATTCTCCAAGTCCACCACAGACTCCACCTAACATTTTATCTGTGTACGACCGATATAATCTCTTTTCCATTTTAAGTATCTCCTTTCTGAGAAAATTTCTATTGTAAACTTAACATCATTTTGGATGGAAGGCATGTTTTAAAGTACAAGTGGTTTTAAGAATTTAGATGTGGTTAAGTTATTCTTTGTTCGGGCGAGTAGTATCGGTAAATGGTAGAAAATTTTCAAAAATTCATTATAAAACTTTCCTTTAATAATCATTAATCATAAACTTCATAAAAAAATAACTTTTGTCATTTCAATAGAAGAGACGAATTCCTGAGTGCGATAAAATTTCTCAGTCTGGATTGCTATCGTTCTGAATGTTGTCTTTAATAATTTCGGAGATATTTTATACTAAATATAAATTGATTTATATCGAATATCATTGCAAAATCTTTAAGATAACATATTTTAGACACAACATTTTAGATTAACTTGAAAATATTTATATGAAAATTGCTTTATGCCAGATAAATCCTGTTATCGGAGATCTGGAATGCAACAAAAATAAAATCCTTGATGGTTATAATAGGGGAGTTGAAGCTGGTGCAGATCTGGTAGTCTTTCCGGAATTATCACTCGTTGGTTATCCGCCCTTAGATTTGGTTGAGAAAAAAGAATTCAGATTAGCGGTAGCAAATACAGCAAGTGATATTGCAACAAAAACAACATCAGTTGGATTGATTTTCGGTTCAATAACAGAAGATGATGACAGGATCGGAACTGATATTCATAATTCGGCTTTGCTTTGCTACGATGGAAAAATTCAATTTGTTCAGCACAAAACTTTAATCCCGAATTATGATGTATTTGATGAAATGCGATACTTTGATCCGTCAAAAGAAGTTTTTGTATGCGAATTTAAAGGTGAAAAATTAGGCATTTCAATTTGTGAAGACATCTGGAATGATGCTGATTATTGGTACCGCAGAAGATACACGAGAGATCCAATTCAGGAATTATTACACAGAGATGCAAGCATATTAATAAATATATCTGCTAGTCCTTATTCATATGGAAAGCGTCAGGCAAGGCGTGATATGTTATCAACTTTATGCAGGACGGATAAACTTCCTCTTGTTTATACCTGTTGTGTCGGTGCTCAAACAGATTTGATTTTTGATGGTGCGAGTATGTGCTTTGATAAAATGGGAAGATTAGTAAAAATCGGCAAAACATTCGAAGAAGATTTTATTCTGTTCGATACTGAAGAAAGCTATGCTGAAATTGAAAAATGTGAGAGTTCCTTCGAGGAAGAAGTTTATAAAGCACTAATATTTGGTTTGAAAGAATATTGCTCTAAGCTTAATTTCAAAAAGGTGTTAGTTGGGCTAAGCGGAGGAATAGATTCAGCACTTGTTACCTGCATTGCTGCTGAAGCTCTTGGTGCAGAAAATGTGCATGTTCTGTTGATGCCTTCAATATACTCAAGTGAGGGAAGTGTAAATGATTCAATGAAATTAATAAATAATCTGGGAATCTCCTTCAACAATGTTAGCATCCAACCGGTTGTTGATGAGACAATTTCGCAGTTGAAGCCGGTGTTAAAATATATTAGAGGAATAACTGAAGAAAATCTTCAGGCAAGAATTCGCGGTTTGTATCTGATGGCTTATTCAAATAATAATGGACATTTACTTCTTACGACCGGAAATAAATCTGAGATGGCAACCGGCTATGCCACTTTGTATGGTGATATGGCTGGTGGACTTGCTGTAATTGCAGATGTTTATAAAACAGAGGTTTATAAAATTGCAAATTACATAAATCGGAATCAAGAAGTCATTCCTAAAGAAATCATTGATAAACCACCATCAGCTGAATTAAAACCGAATCAAACTGATCAGGATACTTTACCGCCGTATGAATTACTTGACAGGATTTTAAGAATGTATCTCGAAGAAAATAAAGAATTCAATGAGATAAAAAATATAATAGGTGATGAAGAAGTTGTGTTAAGAGTATTACGGATGGTTGATTTCAGCGAGTACAAAAGGAAACAGGCAGCACCTGCACTTCGTGTTTCTTCCAAAGCTTTTGGTTACGGAAGAAGATATCCTATTGTGCAGGGTTGGAGAAAATAAATTTTCAGAGTTAAATAATGTGAGGAATAATGAAAAATAAAATCATCTTAAATTCGATAACTTTTGTTCTGATTTTCTTAGCAAACTTATCTGCTCAATTCGGGGTCGGGTCAGATATAGTTCAAATTAAAACTTATTCTTCATTTGATAAAATTTATAGCGGAAGTGAATTCAGGATTGCCTTGCAGGTAAAGATTAAAGATACCTGGCACATAAACTCAAACAAACCAAATGAGGATTTTCTGATTCCTTCAGAAATTTCTTTAGCTGGCAGGGATGCTTTTAAAATAATTCAGACATCATATCCTGCTCCAAAAGAATATAAATTCAGTTTCTCAGAAACTCCGCTTTCTGTCTGGGAAAATGAAATCTATATAGGAGCGCTCGTTAAAGCAGACGAAAAAATCAGTCCAGGTAAATATAAACTTGTTGTAAACCTCGACTATCAGGCATGCAATAATCAAAGTTGTCTTGCACCGACTAATATTACAGACACTATTGAAATTGAAATTGCTGATAAATCAACTCCTGTTAATCAAATAAATCAGGAGATTTTTGAAAAAATTGATATTGCTGAAACTCCGGTTGCTAATATTTCCTCCAATGATGATAATTCGATCTCTTCAACTTTAGAACGAAGTGGATTACTACTCGGATTGGTTTTCGTATTTATTGGTGGATTAGCTCTTAATCTTACCCCTTGCGTTTATCCATTGATTCCGATTACCATTGGTTACTTCGGTGGACAGAGCGAAGGAAGAACAAGCAGATTAACAATGATGGGATTATTGTTTATGCTTGGAATGGCTGTAACTTATTCTATAGTCGGAGTTGTAACTTCACTTACAGGGGCTGTGTTTGGAGCTTTATTACAAAATCCAGTTGTAATTCTTGTTATAGTGGGAATATTTGTTGTCTTGTCATTGAGTATGTTCGGAGTGTACGAATTTAAATTACCTGATAGTTGGGTTGCTAAAGCTGGTGGTGCAAGAGGAGGATACTATGGTGCATTTTTTATGGGATTAACGATGGGAATTGTAGCGGCTCCCTGTATTGGTCCTTTTGTCCTTGGACTTGTAACTTATGTTGCTGCTAAAGGTGATCCTCTGTTTGGCTTTCTGATGTTTTTTGTTTTGGCTCTCGGCTTAGGATTACCATATCTGTTTCTTGCGATATTCTCCGGTAAGATTAAAAGCTTACCTCGTGCAGGTTTATGGATGGATGCTGTAAAACATATCTTTGGATTTATACTTTTGGGTATGGCATTATACTTTTTACTACCTCTTTTACCCAAAGAAATTTCAGGCTATATTTTACCAATCTTCGGAATAATAGCTTCTGTGTATATATTATTTTTTGATAAAGCTGCAAAAGGCATTAAAGGATTTATTATCTTCAAAACTGTATTTTCAGTTCTCGTTATTTCAATTTCAATCTGGTCTTTGATCCCCTCAGAAAAACAATCAATTGAATGGCAGAAATATTCGGATACGGTATTAACAAGTATTGATGGTAAGAAAGGGGTAATCATAGATTTCTATGCTGATTGGTGTATCCCTTGCAAAGAACTTGACGCAATAACATTTTCAGATCCAGAGGTGATCTCAGAATCCAGGAACTTT
>FWPU01006464.1_pt1 | contig 23347 bp, 21 predicted proteins | sample 2228361 | NCBI WGS metagenome assembly FWPU01 (sample SAMEA103939777, study PRJEB20133) | metagenome
CACATCGCCACCCTAGCCGAACCGACGCTGAAGCTGTCGCCTAAAGGCGAGGGCTTCAACCCTCCCAAAGTGGGACAGTGAACGAGACTCCGGGCCCGCCCTGGTAGACGACCAGCTCGTTCGACGCGTTCAACACCGCCACGTCGAGCGGCGGGGCGCCGGTGAGCTCGGCCACGACGAGGTGGCGCGGCGCGCCCGCATCCAGCGACGTGACGTGAACGAGCTGCGGTGCGCCGCGCGCGGCGGATGCGCACAGGATCAGGACGGCACCGAAGCCGACGAACGAACGCGCCACACGCACAGCATGGTGCCCGCCCTGGGCGGCCCGGTGTACGCCGTCTCGATGCCGCGTAGCCGCTACCAGAGGTCGAGCTCGTGGTCATGGCCCTCAACTCGAGGGCCCCGGAAAGGTCGCCGCGCCGACCGCCTCTCGCAACGAGCGTGCTGACAGCGTCCTCGCGCTCCGGCACTCGAGGCATCGCCGGCGGGATTCTCGGAGGGCCGCGACGTCGCGCACGGCCACTCTTCCACATCGGCCGCGCCCCGGCCAGCGGGTCCCTCGCCGCTCGAGGTCAGACCTTCTCGATGGCGTCCGCCGCAGCCAGCGCCTCGAGGAGCGGCTGCACCATCGCTCCGACCGGCCCGGCCTTCTTCACCAGCTGCCCGACGCGCGCCCACTCGCCGTCGTTCAGCTCGTCGAGCACCGCGTCGAGCCCGGCCGACGACTCGGCGTCGAACGGTCCATGGGCCGGCCGGAGAAAGAACGTGTGCCCGTTGGCGGCGATGAGCCGCTCGTCGGCCAGCGTCACGCAGAGAATCGGCCCTCCCCCGCCCAGGCGCACGCGGTCCTTCGGCGAGAGCGAGATGGGCGCAAGCGGCGGCGCGGGCAGGCACCCGTCGCTGGTGAGACGGCGGAGCCACTCGGCCAGAAGCTCGCGGCGCAAAGCTCCCGAGGACACGGCGTCCGAGACCCGGCGCAGCGTCTCCTCGAGCTCTGCGGGAAGCGACGCGTCCGCCGTGGCGCGCATCGGGCCGACCGGCGCCGTTCCCCTCGCCTGAAGCGCGAGCTGAAGGCACGGCGCCACCAGCTTCTGCCGCGCCGAGCCGAAGTACACGCCGACGCCCAGGCTCGCCTGCAATCCTCCATCGGAGATGCCGAGGTGCCAGTAGCTCGAGGGCCAGTACATGAAGTCGCGCGGGCCGATGCGCTGCTCCAGTGCGTCGCGCACGAACGGCTCGTGCCAGGCGAGCACCCGGCTCTCGAGGGCCGGCACCCCGCGGGAGGCGAAGTACGGGTTCGGCCAGAGCAGCATGCGCTTCGACTCGAGCACGCTGAACGTGAAGATGCTGGCGTCGTCGGTGTGAATGCCGAACGGCGTCACCGGGTAGTTGCCGAAGAAGAGCACCGGGTCGGTCTTCGCCGCCGGCAGCCCGGTGACGGCGTACAGGCCGCGGAAGAAGCTCCGCAGCCGGTACCACAGCTCGCGCGCGTGCACGTGGAACGCGTTCACCACCACGCCGAAGCCGCGCCCGTTCAGCGCCGCCGACAGCCGCTGTGCATAGCCCTCGAGCGAGCCGTCGGACGGCCGGGCCAGAAACTGCGCGTACAGCCCGCCGTGCGTGACCTCGCTCCCCTCGACGAAACAGCGCGGCCGATCGCCCGGATCGGTCGGCCCCAGCGCCTCGAATGCCGCCACCAGCGCGCGGAACGTCTCATCGGGCGTGAGGATGGGCTCGGGAAAGAGGTCGGCGAAGACGCCCGGCTCGCGCTCCCAGTGCCTCGAGGCGAAGCGGGTCCAGAACGACTCGGGCAGCTCGAAGGCGCGGCGAAAGGCCAGTGTATCGCCCGGGGAATCACCTGAGGGCATCGGCGCTTGCAGGCTTACCACGGCCGGCGCCGTCGCGGGGCAAGAGCGATGCGAGGACTTTTCGCCCCCTTCGGGCCATCACGGCTGGACCGTCGGGGCCTGCTCCCAGGCTCGCTCCTGAAGGCACTGCTCGATGAAGCGCAGGTGCCGCTGCTCGTCCGCGTAGTTGCGGGCGATGATCGTGCGGACGTCGGCAGGCCAATCTTCGCGCAGCGCCTCGCTGTAGGTGCGGTTGGTCAGCGTTTCGTTTCCCTGCATCGCCTTGAGGGCGGCCTCGGTCCCCATCATCGACGTGATGGCCGTGAAGCCCTTGAGCAGAAAGCCCTTCACGTCGGGCTTCTCGCGCGGCTCGCCGCCCATTCGCCGCACCACGTCCGAGAGCTCGCGCACGTGTCGCTCGTGGTCCTGTTGGAACTCCCGCAACCGCTCGGCGATGCACGGCACCTCGATGCGTTCGACGGCGGACTCGTACGCGTTCACCGCGTCGATGTCGAGCGCGATCAGATCGTTGAGGCGTTCGATCGTCTTGCCCATCTCTTGAGCCATCGTTTCCTCCCGGGTTCGATGGAGTGACACAGACAGGTTCATGCCTGGCTTCGGCCGGCCCGGCGTGCGCAGCGACATCGAGGCCAACGGCGAGACGGTCGTGGTGTCGCCATCGGGCGAGGTGCTCGAGCGCGGCTTCGCGGGCGTGGTGGCCACCCGGCCACTCGGGGCGGCGCGCGTTTCGGCCTGGAACGCGAGCAGCCCGCAATCGCAGAACGGGTACCTCGTCGTTCGCGACACCACGAATGATCTGCCGGCCGTGCAGGGAGATCTGGGCGTGGCCAACGACTGGGCGTGGGCCCTGCAGTTCGACCTGGGCACCGTCCCGGCCGGCGCCGAGCGCTGCGTCGGAACCGTCTCGGCCCACCACGGAGACCCGTTCGCCGGGGCCGAGGTCCAATCGTGGCTCGACGGATACGTCTCGGGCGCGACCGCCAGAGCGCTGGTCGATGCCGAGCTGGCGCACTGGGCGGCGTTCCAGAGCGCGCTGCGGCTGCCCGCGGGGCTCTCGCCGGCCGAAGAGGAGGTGGCCCGGCAATCGGCGGCGGTGCTCGCGATGGCACAGGTGCAGGAGCGCGACGCGTATCTGCGCGAGTGGCTCACGCGCGACGGCGAGCGGCGGTACACGCGCCTTCGTCTGCCCGACGGCGGCGCGGCGCTCCCCGGCCGGTTCCCCCACCGCGGGAAGGGCGCCGTGCTGGCCAGCCTGCCCCCGGGCGAGTGGACGTACGCGTGGGTACGCGATGGAGCGTACGCTGCCGTGGTCATGGCCGAGCTCGGGCTGGCCGATCGCGCCCGCGCCGCGCTCGAGTTCTTCCTCGACGGCCGGGCGCTACCTCGGCATCGAGGAGCTCGAGCCATACCGGCTACCGCCCTACCGCATCAGCCTCACCCGCTATCAGGGCTTCGGCGTCGAGGAGAGCGACTTCGACGACAACGGCCCGAACGTCGAGCTCGACGGCTTCGGGCTGACGCTCTGGGCCCTGCGCGAGTACGAACGCCGCACCGGCGACGAGGCGCTCGTGGACAGGCGCTGGACCGACATCGTCGACGGCGTGGCCGAGCCGCTCCTCGCGGTGATCGACCCGGCCACCTCGCTGGTGAAGCCCGACTCCTCCATCTGGGAGACGCACTGGAACGGGCGGCAACGGACGTGGGCGTACACCAGCATCACCGCCTCGCGCGGGCTGTGCGACGCGGCCTGGCTCGCCGAGCGGCGGGGCGACGTGGCGCGAGCGACTCGCTATCGGCAGGCCGCGGAGGCGATCCGCTCGGCGGTGGCGCGGCGGCTCACCGATGCATCCTCGGCGATCGCCTCCAACCGCGAAGAGCTGTCTGCCGGCTCGGGCTACTTCGACGCCGCGGTGGTCGAGGGCATCTCGATGGGCCTCTTCGCGCCCGAGGGGCGAATCGCCCAGGCCACGCTCGATGCGCTCGACCGCCAGCTCCGCGTCGCGGCCGGACCCGGCTGGGCCCGCAACGACGACCGCACCGACCACGCCGGGAGCGCCGACCTGTCGCCGTGGGGCAGCCCGTACGACAGCGCCGAGTGGGTGGTGACCGACCTGCGCGGATCGGTGGCCTTGCACGCAGCCGGGCGCAGCGCGCGCGCCGACGAGGTGCTCGGGTACACGACGCGCCAGGCGAGCGCCAACGCCCGGCTCATTCCCGAGACGTACGACGAGGCGACCGGCAGATGGAAGTTCAATGCCCCGATGGTGGGCTTCGGAGCAGGCGCGTACGTGCTCGCGCTCGCGCAGCGGGCCTCCGGCGCTCCCGAGCCCGCGTGCGGCGCCTACTTCGAGGCCCAACCTTCGCCAGACGCCGGCACGGCGAACGAAGCGGGAACGCCCACCTGCGACGATGGAAACGCGCCTCCGTGCGGCAGCCCCCCGGTCGACGAGGCCATGCGCCCATGCGGTTGCACCAGCGCGCCTGCGTTCGTCGGCTTCGCGGCCCTCGTCTCGGCGGTGCTCGCCCGGCGCCGCAGCCGTCGGGCGTGAGCTCTTGCGCTCTCGTGCAATCGGCGAACGCCGCGTCCGGGGCCCCGTTTGAAGTCGCCGGATTGCTTCGGCTACCGTACCGCGCCCTTCAGGGCCCCTGCACAATCGACTCCCCGCCATGAGCCGTTCGTTTCTCCCGCTCGTCTCCGCCTCGGCGCTGGCCGCGCTGGCCTCGTGCAGCGTCAAGCCCGAGCCGCCCCCTCCGCCGCCGGACGAGCCGGTGACCGGCTGCCTCGTGAAGCTCTCGTATCGGCCGCAGGCCTCCGCCTCGCGGGTGGGCGTCATCGGCGAATGGAACGGCTTCGATCGAATGGCGCACCCGATGGCCGACCCCGACGGCGACGGCACGTACGAGGTCGAGCTGCGCGCCGCCCCGGGCTTGTGGGCCTACGCGTTCCTCGAGAACGGGAGCGAGGTCGTCGACAAGGAGGCCCGCTACGCGCGGTACGTCGGCGGCCGGCCCTTCTCGGCGATGCGCATCGCCGACTGCAAGCTGCCGTCGATCTCGGTCGTCCCGGGATCGATCGTGAACGTGCGTCCACGCCCCGGCGCCGGAGAATACAAGGTGAAGGTGGCGCTCTCTGCCGGAGAAGGCGTGGAGGGGCCAATCGCCGTCGAGGGCACGCTCAAGACGCCCGCCGCCGCCCAGCCGCGGACCCTCTCCGGCTCCGAGGTGAAGCTCGCCGCCGACGGGAAGACGGCCGAGATCCACCTCGCCGGCCTCGCCGACGGCAAGTACCGACTCACGCTCAGGGCCACCGCGCAGGGCAAATCGAGCGAGGACCTTCTCCTGCCGTTCTGGATCGAGGCCGAGCGGTTCTCGTACCGAGACAGCCCGCTGTACATGCTGATGATCGACCGGTTCCGCGACGGAGACCCGTCGAACAACGGGCCGGCGCTGACGAACGTGCCCGCCTCGGTGCAGTTTCAGGGCGGCGATCTCCAGGGCGTCGAGCAGGCCATTCGCGAGGGCTACTTCGACGAGCTGGGAGTGAAGGCGATCTGGCTCTCGCCGTGGCAGACGCAGCCCAGAGGCAGCTACAGAAGCCTCGACGGCCGGCAGGTGACCGGCTACCACGGCTACTGGCCCATCGAGGCGCGCACCGTCGACCCGCGCTTCGGCGGCGAGAACGCGCTGAAGAGCCTCGTCGCCGAGGCGCACCGCCACGGCATCCGCATCATCATGGACGCGGTGCTCAACCACGTGCACATCGAGCACGAGTACTTTCACGACCCGGCGAAGAAGGGCTGGTTCCGCACCGGCTGCACCTGCGGCTCGTCGAACGATTGCGGCTGGGACAACGCGCGCCTCACCTGCCTCTTCGCCGACTACATGCCCGACGTCGATTGGAGCAACAACGACGCCGCGGCCCAGCTCATCGACGACACCCTCTGGTGGCTCGAGGAGTTCGACCTCGACGGCCTCCGCCTCGACGCGGTGAAGCACATCGAGGACGCGGCCTTCACCAATCTCACCAGCCGCGTGCGCGAGCGCTTCGAGCAGGGCGGCGTGCACTACTACATGTTCGGCGAGACCTTCACCGGCGACTCGGGCCTCATCAAGAGGTACATCGGCCCGCGCGCGCTCGACGGGCAGCTCAACTTCCCGCTCTTCATGAGCGTGCCCGAGACGGTGTTCGCCCGCGACGACAACGGGCTCCAGCACGTGCGGGGCGTGACCAACGCCAACCTCGCCGACTTCGGCGACGCCCTGATGGTGAACTTCGTCGGCAACCACGACGTGGCGCGGTTCATCACCAAGGCCGACCCCACCAACCGCGACCGCCAGGGCAACAAGTGGGACAACCTGCCCGGCGCTCCGGACGGACAGACGCCCTACGACCGGCTCTTTCTGGCGATGGCCAATTTGATGACCATTCCCGGAGTGCCGCTCATCTATTACGGCGACGAGTACGGCGAGTTCGGCGGCTCGGACCCCGACAACCGCCACATGATGAACCGCGAGCCGAATCTGTGGCAGCCGCAGCGCAACCAGCTCAACCGCATGAAGGCGCTGCTCGAGGCGCGGGCGAAGCTGCGCGGGCTGCGCCGGGGCCCGCTTCTGGATCTGTGGTGCAACGAAGAGCCGTGGGGCGCCGGCCGGGGCAACCTCTACGCGTACGCGCGGCCCGACCCCGATCCGCGGCAGTCGGCCATCGTGGTGCTGAACCTCACCGCCAACACCTGGACCGGCGTGGTGGTGCGGCCGCCGTCGCAGCTTTCGTGGCCGCCGGGAACGGTGCGCGACGCCCTCACCCAGCGCGACTACCCGTTCAACGACAACACCGTCACCGTCGACGTGCCCGCGCGCGGCGCGGTGATTCTGCACGTCCCATAGGTCGACCGATGTGGCTCCTCCGCTCTCCGAGGCTCTGCGTCGCGCTGTTCGTTCTCGTCGCCTGCGCGGCCGAGGACCAGCCGCGGCTCTACCGGCACCGGCCGCTCCCGCCCGAGGGGTTGTTCGTCGACGTGCCCCCGGCGCTCTACGACCGGGTGCCCGAGGGCACGAAGAAGGTGCCCATCACCGCCGAGGGCATCAAGAAGCTCGAGTTCCTCGGCCCTCAAATCGTTCAGGACGCCGAGGGCCGCCACTGGGGCGTCAACTTCAGCGTCTACTCGCAGCGCGCCGAGAAGCTCGAGCTTCTGCTGTTCGACGACCCCGAGTCGAACCTGCCCACGCGCAAGTTCGACATGCACCGCGCCGGCGACGTGTGGAACGTGTTCGTCGAGGGCGTCGGGTTGGGCCAAGCCTACGGCTACATCGCCTGGGGCCCGAACTGGACCTACGACGAGCGCTGGTACCCCGGAGCGCTCGACGGCTTCGTCGCCGACGTCGACTTCGCCGGCAACCGCTTCAATCCGAACAAGCTGCTCTTCGACCCGTACTGCAAGGCCTTCACCCGCGACCACGACTGGGCCAAGGGCAGCCTGGGCACCGGGCCCTTCCGCACGCAGGTCACCTACGGCGCGGCGATGAAGTGCGTGGTGGTGCAGAGCAAATACCAGTGGGGCCCGGAGGAGGCCACCTACAGGCAGAAGCGCCAGGACGAGAACTGGGCCGGCCACCGCTGGAACGACCTCATCCTCTACGAGGTCCACGTCAAGGGCTTCACCGCCAACTCCGCCTCGGGCGTGCCGCACCTCGGCACCTACCGCGGCCTGGGCGAGAAGGCCGACTACTTCAAGGAGCTGGGCATCACCGCGGTCGAGCTGTTGCCGCCCTTCGAGAAGCCGCTCGACGGCGGGTACTGGGGCTACAACACCCTCTCCTTCTTCGCCCCCGAGCTCTCCTACGCCTCCAGGCGCGAGCGCGAACAGGTCATCGACGAGTTCAAGTGGATGGTGGAACAGCTCCACAAACGCGGCATCGAGGTCATCCTCGACGTCGTCTACAACCACACCGGCGAGGGCGGGCTCTGGCGCGAGAAGATCTACCAGCAGAGCACGCAGCGGCCGTGGAACCTCGACCCGCAGGAGATCGCCGGCCTCTACTCGTACCGCGGGCTCGACAACGCCAGCTACTACGCGCTGCCGCCGGGGCTCGAGCGCGAGTACTGCGACTACACCGCGGTGGGCAACACCACGCGCGCCAACTCCTCGCCGATGAAGTGGCTGATCATCGACTCGCTCCGCTACTGGGTCGAGGAGATGCACGTCGACGGGTTCCGCTTCGACCTCGCGCCGGCGCTGGGAGCGAAGGACCTCGCCTACGACAACTGCCCCACCTCGTCGAAGAAGCAGCAGACGTCGGGCATCTTCTGGGACCCGAAGAACACCATCATTCAAGACATCGTCAACGACCCCATCCTGCTCAAGTACAACACGCGCATCATCGCCGAGCCGTGGGGCGGCGGCGGCTACCCCATCGGCCAGTTCCCGCAGAGCACCGTGCGGGCGGGCTTCGCCTGGGGCGAGTGGAACGGCTGGTTCCGCGACTGGGTTCGCTCGTTCGTCAACTACGACGACTGGGGCATCTCCAACCGAGACATCGACGGCGGCAACGTGCTGACCGGCACCAGCCGGCTGTTCGCGCACAACGGGCGGCGGCCGTACCACTCGGTGAACTTCGTCACCATCCACGACGGCTTCACCATGTACGACCTGGTCTCGTACGACCAGAAGGTGAACGACTGCAGCCCGCTGAACCCGATCTGCTGCACTGCTCCGCTGAGCTCGTTCTGCGACGAGGCGAAGAACAGCGGCACCGACGACAACCGCTCGCGCAACTGGGGCGACGAGAGCCTCAAGCGCCAGCTCATGCGCAACTTCTTCGTCTTCATGATGATCGCCCACGGCACGCCGATGCTCTACGGCGGCGACGAGTGGATGCGCACGCAGCTCGGCAACAACAACACATACACGCCGGAGGCAGACAACCCATACAGCTGGTTCGACTGGGGCGTGTGGCAGAGCAAGGACGAGCGGTGGCGCATGTTCGACTTCGTCAAGCAGGCCATCCGCTTCCGCAAGGAACGCCAATACGCCTTCGCTCCCGAGCGCTACGACAGCATTCCCTTCGATTGGAAGTCGCCGCAGAACGGGCCGCCCAACTGGTCGAGCCGCGAGCTGATGATCCACTATTGGGACAAGAGCCGCGGGCCCGAGCTGCTCATCCTCATCAACATGAACGGCTCGCCGGTCACGTTTCAGCTGCCGCAGGGCCGGCGGTGGAAGCGGCTCATCGACACGCAGCAGTACTTCGACGCGCCCGCGTACCTGAACGAGAAGAAGCTGCCTTTGCGCAAGTCGGCCAACATCACGCTCGATTCGCCCGAGCTCCTGCCCGACGCCACCTACGACGTGCAGACGCGTTCCATCGTCGTCTTGCAGGCCGACTGAGGCAGACGACGCCGGACCTCCTCCGGCGCCTGGTGGGCACGCAACCTACATGTGACGGTCGCCGAGAAACCCTGGGAAAGCCGGGAGGAGCTGCCGTGCCCAACCCCGTCCTCCTCGACGAGCGGACGCGCGTTCGCGCATCGACCCGAACGGCTGGAACGAGGCGCGCGACCTGATGTCGGGCCCGCCGAGTACGACCGCCGCAAGCGGCAGGAAGCCGGGGACGCGCTGATCGCCTTCTTCGCCATTCTGGCCAAGAAGCTCTTTCCCGGCGACCCGGAGGCGGCGACCGCCCGGAGGGTGCAGCTGATGCTGGCGGCGTACCTCTTCCGCGGCGACGTCGAGGGCCACATGGTGCGTGCGCCCGACGAGGCGACGGCGAAGAGGGCGGCCGACGCGGTGGCCTCGCTGAGCGGCGCGGAGCTCGACGCCCGCATCGACGACGAGGTCGGAAACGCCGTGCTCTCGTGGTTCGGAGCGTTCTGCGACCGGTTCGCTCCCGAACGGAGCGCGGACGCCCGCGCAGGGAACGTTCACCTGATGGTCCTCGCGTACTTGATTCGCGGAGAGCTCGGCCGACGCTGCTGACGGCCCTCAGCACGCCCGACAGGACTCGAACCTGTGACCCTCGGCTTAGAAGGCCGATGCTCTGTCCAGCTGAGCTACGGGCGCAAATCGGGGCGAGAGGATTCGAACCTCCGACCTCCTGCGCCCAAGGCAGGCGCGCTACCAGGCTGCGCTACGCCCCGAAAAAACGGCCGGCATTCTTCACATAATGCGCTCCGACGCACAACTGACGGCCGTCGTGGGTCTTACCGACAGCACGCGCGCAACCTCGCCCTGCAGGCAACGGACAATTCCATGTAGGATTCGTGTGTCCACTCTCGGGGACCCCCTCCATGCCCGGACCGATTACCCGTAAACCGGTAGAAGCTCCGAACGTTTCGCGCCCCGCCGAGCCCGAGGTCAAGCCCAACGGCGCGCAGGGCGCCTCCAGCACCCAGGCCACCGCCTCCGGCGGGCCGGTAAACCTGACCGACGTCCAGGAGTTCCAGACCGCGCTCCTCAGCCGCATCGGCCCGGGCACCAACGTCGCCGAGATCTTCAACCACCCGGCCATCCAGGCGCTCGGCCCCCGCATCAGTCGCGAGCTCGACATCGCCGCGGCCCAGTACATCGTCCAGAACGCGCGCGCCCGCATCGCCCAGATGGACCCGGCCCAGATCGATGCGGAGCACGCCCAAATCAAGTCGCAATCGATTCCGCGCACGCCCGAGGAGATGGTCTCGGTCCTCCTCGACCGGCTCCGCATCGGCGGCGGCGAGCGCGAGATCGTCATGCGCGCCGTCAAGCACGTGCTCTCGGGAGCGGCGGCTCCGGGCGAGAACATGATGTCCATCGGCGGGCCGAGCCCGAACAACCACTCGACCCAGATGGCCGTCACCGACGAGGGCTACGACCACATCCTCATGTCGCTGGCCGACCCGCGCATGACGAACAAGGCGTGGCTCCACATCGAACGCATCAACCGCGTCGACGAGACGGGCCAGGGCACTCCTCACGCCCAGCCCTACGCGCTGCCGCCGGAGACCCTCGTCGGCCTCATTCGGCTTTTGGTCGGCAACGACGCTCCCACCACCGTCTTCTACGGGCGGCCGAACTTCATCCCCTCGGTCGTCAGCGACAAGATTCCGAAGCCGCACAACGACGCGGTGTCCGCCGGCCTGTTCAACAACTCGGAGACCGCCGTCCGCGGCCTGCAGATGCTCGCCCGCTACGCCTTCGAGCGCGGCGTCAGCGAGGTCAAGGTCTCCATGGACGGCATGAACGAGAAAGAGGCGGTCAAGTTCATGAAGGACGTGGCCGACCCGCTCAACCTGCCCAAGGGAGTCAACTTCCTCTCCGCCGCCTTCAATTTGCCCCGCGCGCTCGTCGACCTCGGCGTGGGCAAGCCGCTCAAGGGGCCCCCCACCGCCGAGGACCGCAAGAAGCTCCTCGAGGTCGGGCTCGAGGCGATCGACATCACCTCGAAGGGCGGCTGGGGCAAGGTCACCCTCGACTCGGCCAGCATGACGCCTCCCAGCTACCCGCTCATCGAGTTCTTCGGCGTGGAGAACCTCGTCGAGTGGGTGCACCAGGCGCACATGAAGGGCCTGGAGACGTACGTCTCGGGCGGCATGCAGCCCTACCACTTCCCGCTTCTGGCCATGACCGGCGTCGACGGCGTCGGCGTGGGCACGTCGATTCACGAGTCCACTCCGTTCGCGGGCATCATGGGGCGCATGGTGCCCAGCCGCGTGCACGACGCGCTCGAGCGCCGCGACAAGACGGAGTCGTCGTGGCCGGGCCAGGTCATCTACCTGCTCCGGCGCCTCGACGAGCGCGTCGCCGAGAACGAGCCGCTCTCCGACACGGAGAAGCTGCTCCAGTCGAAGGCGCACCAGCTCCTCACCGGCTGGGCCCGCGAGGTCGACGCCGGCCTCGATGGGCTGAAGGCCTCGCGCGACGAGCAGCTCCGCTCGCTCGCCGATCAGAAGAAGAACGGCACCATCTCCGACGACGAGCACGCCCGCGCCACCAAGGCCGCGCAGGACGGCTTCCGCCAGGCGTTCGAGCGCCTGGTGAACGAGAAGCTGGCAGATCCGAAGTTCGTCGCCGAGTGTAAGAAGCTGGCCGAGTACGGAGCGCAGAACGGCTATTCGCTCCGCGGCACCCCCGAAGCCAACGCGTGAGGCACACGATGAGCGCACAACTGACCAAGGGCCTCGAGCTGCTGGGCCAGGACGCCGAGCGGGCCGAACCGCTCCTCGCCGAGGCCGCCCGGCTCGACCCCTCGTCCTTCGACGCCCGGGTGGCGCACGGCACCGCGCTCTCGCAGCTCGGCCGGCGCGCCGACGCGGCGAAGGCCTTCGAGGCCGCCGCGAAGCTCCGCCCGCAGAACGAAGAGGCCCTTTCGCTGTGGGCCAGCCACGAGGAGCTCGCCGGCAACTTCGAGGCTGCCCTCACCGCGTGGCGCCGGCTCGTCACCGCCGCCCCCGCGCGATACGACGCGTGGATGCGAATCGCCCTCCTCGCCGACCGGCTCGGCCGCACCCAGGAGGCCATCGAGGCCCGCCGCTCGCTCGCCCAGGCCAGGCCGTCGAGCCCCGAGGCCCAGGCCGAGCTCGCCCTGGCCCTCGCCCGCGCCGGCCAGCACGCCGAAGCGGTGAAGACGTTCAAGCGCGCCGAGACCATCGAGCCGGGCTTCCTCGCCTCCCACAAGGTCGAGCGCGAAGCCTACGAGGCGTCGCTCAAGCACGCCGGCTGACGCGCGCGGCCAGCGCCAACAGGTGCGGGCGCATCTTCTCGAATGCTCTCGCCCGGTGCGACAGGCGGTTCTTCTCCTCCGCCGTCAGCTCGGCCATCGTCTTGCCGGCCTCGGCCACCCAGAAGATGGGGTCGTAGCCGAAACCGTTCGTGCCCCGCCTCTCGCGGATGATGCGGCCGCGGCACTCGCCGGTCTCGATCACCACCGGCCCGTTCGGCACCGCCAGGCACAGCGCGCACCGGAACGCGGCCGACCGCCCGTCGTCGGGAACGTCGGCCAGCGCCAAGAGCAGCTTCTCGATGCGCGCGTCGTCGTTCGGCGCGTACCGGGCGGAATGCACTCCGGGGCTGCCACCCAGCGCCTCCACGCACAGCCCGGAGTCGTCGGCCAGCGAGGGAAGAGAGGTCGCCTCGGCGAACGCCCGCGCCTTCTTCTCGGCGTTGCCCTCGAAGCTCGTCTGGTCCTCGTCCACCTCGGGCGCGTTCGGGATTTCGGACGCCGACACCACCTCGAGCGCTCCGCCGAGCAGGGCCCTCATCTCGCGCAGCTTGCCCGCGTTGGTGGTGGCGAAGACCAGCTTCATCCGAGCGCCCGCTTCTGCATCTCCACCAGATGCGCGATGGCCACAAGCCCGGCGTCGAGCATGGCGTCGAGCTGCTTGCGGTCGAACGCCTTGCCCTCGGCGGTGCCCTGCACCTCCACGAGCCGGCCGCCTTCGAGCGCCACGAGGTTCATGTCCACCTCGGCCGCCGAGTCCTCGGCGTAGTCGAGGTCGACGAAGACCCGGCCCTCGACGATGCCCACCGAGACGGCCGCCACCGGCGTCACCGGCGGCACCGCCGAAAGCACGCGCTGCTCCTCGAGCCGCCTGAGCGCCAGCGCCATCGCCACGTACGCCCCGGTGATGGACGCGGTGCGCGTGCCGCCGTCGGCCTGGAGCACGTCGCAGTCGAGCGTCAGGGTGCGCGGCCCCAGCGCCTTCAGGTCGATGGACGCGCGCAGCGAACGCCCGATGAGCCGCTGAATCTCGAGCGTGCGGCCGCCCTGCTTGCCCTTCGCCGCCTCGCGCTGGGTGCGCTCGTGCGTGGCCCTAGGCAGCATGCCGTACTCGGCCGTCACCCACCCGCTGCCGGTGCCCAACAGGTGCGGCGGCACCTTCTCGTCCACCGAGCAGGTCACCAGCACCTTGGTGTTGCCGAACTCGACCTGCGCCGAGCCCTCGGCGTGCATCGAGACGCCGGGCAGAAGCTTCACCGGCCGCAGGTCGGCCGGACCACGATTGAACGACCGCATGTGCCCTCCGGGGTGAGCGGCTTGTAGCAGAACCCGAAGCCGGCCCTCACGCTTTCCCGGGGGTTCGACACCCGCCCGCCAGGTGGCGTACGGGGCGCCGTCTCTTGGCGGAGGCCCGCATGGGTGCGCTCGCGATGGTGTTGTCGGCAACGGCGGTGATCGCCGGCTGCGGAGTGACGCACCGGACCTTCCGTCGCCGGGCCAGCTGCGCCCGGGCCTGGAGCCCGTCTCTTCGTTCGGCTCGAACCCGGGCCGGCTGAAGATGCACCGCCACGTGCCCGCCGGCCTCCCTGCGCAGCGCCCGCTGGTGGTGCTGCTCCAGGGGTGCGGCGACACCGCTTCCAACTGCGCCTCCGCCTGGAGCGAGTGGACCTCGCTCGCCGACCAACACCAGCTCGCGCTGTTCCTCCCCGAGCAGCAGCCGGAGAACAACGTCGGCGGCGTCTCCTGCTTCAACTGGCTCGAGACGGTGAACCAGACCCGCAACCAGGGCGAGAACCTGTCCATCGTCCAGATGGTGGAGAAGATGAAGGTGGACGCGCAGATCGACCCCTCGCGCCCTCGCGCGTCTTCGTCGTCGGCTTCTCCGCGGGCGCGGCCACCGCCATCGACCTGATCGCCACCCAACCCGACCGGTTCGCCGCCGCGGTCAGCGTCGCCGGAGTGGCCTTCACCTGCGCGCGCTCGCTGGGCGAGGCGTTCTCCTGCCTCGACGGCCAGGTGGATCTCTCCGCGTCGACATGGAGCAGCCGCGTGCGCGCGGCGCACCAGAGGCTACTCCCGACCCTACCCGCGGCTCGGCATCTGGCACGGGCTGTCCGACGCGCAGGTCGCGCCGGTGAACCGCCGCGAGCTCCTCGAGCAGTGGGCTTCGGTGCACGGCATCGACGAGCGCCGCGAGCTCGCGCTCGTTCAAGGTGGGGGCCTCGCCGGCGGCCTTCTTGCCGGCGCGGGCCACGGTGGCCACGAACGGCTCGAGGTCGACGGTCATCGACACGGCGACGGTGGCGGAAAGGGAATTGGCCATGGCTCGTTACCCCTGCGGCTGGGACGGCGTCCGTCCGCTCATGACGTCGTGAATCCATCGCGCGACCAGAGGCCCGTTGCCGCGGACCAGGTCGTGCTTGCCGGCGTCCCTCGTCGGGGGCGATGGAGAACGAGCCGCTCCGCGCGCCGCGGAAGGCCTTCGCGTTCTCCTCCGGCGGCCAAGCGCCGTCCCGAGGCACCACGAGGAAGTGCACGTCCTCCATGTTGCGCACGGTCTGGTCGAGCTCGAAATCCTCGAGGCCCATCGACAGCCGGAACAGCCCCTCGTGGAACGCCCCCGGGTACGGCCGGAGCACCTCGGGCACGTGGTTGCGCGCCTGCTCCTCCTGATGGATGTCGCGCCGAATCGAGCGGCCGCCATTCCTCATGTCCTGCGCCAGCGTCTCGCCCTGCCCCGGCAGGTAGATGGAGATGATGGACTGGCCGGTGGCCTTGACGTTGTCGCGCGCTATTTCCGCGCCGCCTTCGGCAGCTGGTCGCGCGAGGCCACCTCGCGGAGAAACGCGGCCACCCCATCGGCGATGGCGTCGGCCAGCTTCTGCTGGTACTTCGGGTCGGCGAGCCGCTTGCCTTCCTCGGGGTGCGAGATGAAACCGACCTCGACCAGGATGGCGGGCGACTCGACGCCCATCAGCACGTAGAACGGCGCCTGCTGGACCCCGCGGTCGGCCGCCCCGGTGGCGGCGATCAGCTTCTGGTGCACCGCGTACGCCGCGCGCGAGCTGTCGACGTGCGCCTCCGAGCGCTGCAGGTCGGCGAGGATGAAGGCCAGCGTGTCGTCGTGCCGGGCCTTTTCGTGGCCGGGCAGCTCCTCGTTCTCGCGGGCCGCCGTCTTGCGCGCCTCGTCGTCGCTGGCGCTCGCCGAGAGGAAGAACGTCTCGATGCCCTCGGTGCGCTCGCGCTGCTTCTGCGTGGGCATCGAGTTGGCGTGCACCGAGATGAACAGATCCGGCCGGGCAGCGTTGGCCAGCGCCACCCGCTCGGAGAGCGGCAGCGCCACGTCCTTCTCGCGGGTCAGCACCACCTTGGCGTCGAGCCGCTTCGCCAGCGCCGCCTTCACCTTGCGCGACAGCTCGAGCGCGAGCTCCTTCTCCACCATCGCGCCAGAGCCCACCGCGCCCGTGTTCGGGCCGCCGTGGCCGGGGTCGACCACCACCACCGGCTGACGGGCCAGCGCCCACGACGGCGCCAGCGCCAGGAGGAGCAACGCTCCGCGCATGGCGCCATCGTACCGGAGGGCGGTGCCGCGGCGAAAAGCCGACTACCCGCCCCGCACGAAGTCGCGCTTGATGAGCTCGAGGAGGACGGTCGCGGTGGTGACGTCGTCCTTGTCCGAGTGGTCGAGCACGCCCTGCATGCTCCCGTAGTTGTGCACCAGCTGGATGACGTCGAGCTGCTCGGCGTTGAGCTCGCGCAGCGGCGCGGTCATCGGCATCGCCAATGACAGGCTCGAGGTGACGGCCGGCAGCTCCTTCTGGATGCGCTTGTACTCGTCGAGCTGCCTGAGCGCGTCCATGAGGAGCGCCTCGGTCGAGGTGTCGAGCTCGACCATGAACTCCTGGTTGTCGGGCGGGCGCAGCTCGAAGTCGCCGGTCTCCCAGGTGATGATCCGGTTGAAGCTCTTCTGCGGGCCGAGGTCGTGGTTGTCGTCGATGACCGCGTAGTAGACCTTGCCCTGCCTGAGGTAGATCTTCCCCTCGTGCTCGTTCTTCACCACGAGCACGCCGTTCTTCTTCGAGGTGTGGAAGAGCTGGAGCAGATCGGGCAGCGGCACCTCCTCGATCTTCCCGGTCATCGACGACTGCTTCGTCGCCTTCGCCGCCTGCACCGCCGCGGCCTCCTCCAGCTTCTGCTTGACCGCCGACTCGTCGAGGTCCTGCGCGTTGGCGCCCTGGTGCACCAGCTTGAGAATGGACGTGCCGATGAGGATGCGGTCACCCTCCTTCAGCCGCGCCTGCTTGATCTTCTCGCCGTTGACGAAGGTGCCGTTGGTCGAGCCGAGATCCTCGATGGTGATCTTCCCGCCGCTGAAGGTGATCTTCGCGTGCTTGCGCGAGACCATGTCCTCGACGAGCACCATGTCGAGCTCGCTCGAGCGACCGATCACGATCTGCTTCTCGGGCTTGAGGGGGAACTCGCCGCCCTGGTACTTGCCGCTGATGAATTTGAGGGCGTAGGCCTTCTGGCCGGCACCCGCTCCGGCAGACCCTGTCGGGGGACTCACGTTCCTTCAACCCCTTGAAATTGGCGGTGAGTATACATCAGCCCTGTCCTTCGCCCCTGCCTGCGTCCTTCACCAGGTTCAGGTACATCTCGGCGCTCTTGTTGCCCGGGTTCAGGGCGAGCACTTCTTCCCAGGCCTTCATCGCGTCCGCTCGCCTGCCCGCCGAGTAGAGCGCGATGCCCAGGTGCACCCGGCCGGGGAGGTAGTTGGGGTTCTGCCGGATGACCTCTTCGAGCTCGGCGATGGCCTCGTCGTGCCGGCCCAGGTCGCGCAGGGCGTCTCCGAGCTTGAGCCGTATGTCGACGAAGGTAGGGCAGAGATCCAGCGCTCTGCGGTACTCGGCCACCGCCTCGTTCCACAGCCCGCTCGAGGCGAACACGTCGCCGATGTCGGCGTACATGTTGGCGATCTTCCCCTTCACGAACGGGTCGAGGCGGCCGGGGGCGTTCTTCTGGCGCATGAGGGCGGCCTGGTAGACCTCCTTGGCCTCCCGGTACTTGCCCATGTCGTTGTAGATGACCGCCAGGTTCAGCGCCGCCTCGGTGTAGGCCGGGTTCAGCCTCAGCGCCGCCTCGAACGCCCGCTGCGCCCGGGCGAACTGGCCCTGGTCGTGATAGACGACCCCCAGCATGTTGTAGACGTCGGCGAAGGACTGGTTCTGCTCGACGACCTGCGACAGATACTTCTCGGCCTGCGCGTATTGCCGCTTCTCGAAGTAGCCGCGACCCAACGTCAAGAGCTGCTTGAGCGACTCGTCCATGGGTGGCCGTCCCCGAAACGGGATGGCTAGCCTACATGAGGCCTTCGGAAAAGATGAATTGCGCGCCGCTTGGCACGAGCCTGAGCCGACGCGAGCCCTTCTCGTCGACCGGCCGGTCCTTGGTGAAGCCGGTGAGCCGGTACTCCTCGGTGACGAGCACCTCCTCGCGCTCGCTCCGCAGGTACCACGCGTCGACCCGGTAGCGGCGATCGCGCACGGCCAGCACCGATTCGAGCTCGGCGTCCGCGCCGCCGTCCATCGCCTCGACCAGTTGCGCGAGCGAGTCGCGATCTCCCCGTTCGATCGCCGCGCGCCGCTTCTCCAGCGCGGTGACGACGGCGGCGAGCCTCGGGAAAAGCTCACCCTCGGGCTCCCAGGAGAAGCCGCTGGGCCGGAACGGTACCCGCTCGAGGCCGAGCGAGCTGACCTCGACCTGGCCGAATCTCCCCTCGAAATCGAGCGTCGCGTTCACCACCGCGCGCCCATCGGGTTGCAGGTGGATCTGCATTCGGTCGAAGCGCACTTTCCTGGCGACGAGCTCGGCTTCGGCTCCGGGGACCGAGAGCCGCACGTCCTCGCGTTCGGCGCGCTTGAGGGCGGTGACGATCTCCGTCTCCGGGCCGGCGGCGAACGTCCACAACCTCGGGAGGAACGCGGCGATGGCCGAAACGCCCAGCACCGCCAGCGCGATGAGCCCCACCGCGCGGAACGAGAAGGCCGGCCGCGGACGCCCGTTCACGGCGATGGCTGGGAGGTGCCGGTGCCCGAGCCGTTCAGCATCTTTTGCGCCTTCGCGGCGGCGGGCGTGCCCGGCATCTTCTGAACCACGGCGCGGAGCGTCTCCAGCGCCCGCTCTTCGTCCTTCATCGCCCGATAAGCGTCGACCAGGTCGAAGTAGGCCTTCTCGAGCTTGGCGGGATCGAGCTGCGGGAACTCCTGCACCACCTTCTTGAGGCGGCCGATCACCGCCGGCCACTTCTCCTTCTTCCGGTAGAACTCGGCGACGTACAGCTCGTGGTCGGCGAGCCGCTCGCGCATCTCGGCGGCGATCTTCGTAGCCTCCTCGGCGTGCACGGACTTCGGGTACTGGCGAACGAAGTCGGTCATCGCGTTCAGGGTGGCGCGCACCTCGGCCTGGTCCTTCTCGCTCGAGTCGGGCAGCAGGAAGAAGTCGGACGGAATCTCCTTGTAGTGGGTGAGCGCGGCGCGGAAGGCGGCATAGTCCACCTTGGGGTGGGTGGGCTGCAGCTTCACGAAGCTCTCGTACATGTCGCGCGCTTCGGCGAAACGGTCGCGCTCGAGCTCGATGTCGGCCAGCTTGAGCTCGGCGATGCGGGCGGCCTCGAGGAAGGGGTACTTGCTCTTGACGTAGCCGAAGTACCGCTCGGCCTCGACGAAGTTCTTGCTCTCCATCGCCTCGAGGCCGCGCCTGATGTTCTCCTCCGCGTCGGAGGCGTAGTCGGGCTCGCCCACCTCGCCGCCCGTCGTCTTGCAGGCGGTCGCGAAAAGCAGCGCCAGGAGTGCAGCTCGGCACGGTCGCATCGAGGGCGCGCAACCTAGTCGTCTTGGGGCGGGGTTTCCACTCCGAGCAGCCGCTCGACGACGTCTGCCGAAAAGCCCCGCGCCCTGAGCAGCCGGGCGGCCTTGGCCCGGCCGCGCTCATCGAGCTCGCCCGAAAGCCCCCGGCGGACGAGCAGCGCCCAAGCCGCATCGAGCGGGTCGAACGCCAGCTCTCGCGATGCCTGTTCCAGCGCGCGCCTGGCGTCGTCGGGGGCAATGCCCTGGGCCAAGAGCCTGGCCTTCACCGACTCGGGCCCGAGCTTGCCGCCGCGGAGCAGGCTCGAGGCGAATTGCAGCGCGTAACGGGCGTCGTCGAGGTATCCCAGCTCGGCGCAGCGGGCGAGCGCCTGGGCGATGGCCTCGGGCGGAAAGCCTTTGCGCTCGAGAAGCGATTGCAGCTCGCGCCGGCTCCGACCCTTTCGCGACAGGAGTGCCAGCGCGGCGGCGTACGCGTCGCCCGGAGCGGCCATGGGCGCCCTCTATACACCCGAGCCCATCGGGACGTGACCGCCACCGTTCGATTCGCCGATCGTCCGGTCGACGATTCGCCCGGCCCCGAGCATGCTCTCGGCCCATGCACCCGCTTCTGGCCCGCTTTCTCGGCCTCGAGCAGGCCGCCGACGTGCTCTCGCGCGCCGAGCGAAACGAGCCGCTCGAGGGCGACGACCGCCTCTACGCCGACGTGGCCAGGGCAGCGCCGGACCACGCGCGCGCGGTGCTGCAGGCGAAGGGCCGCAAGCACCCGCCGGAAGCCGCGCAGAAGGGGCTCATCTACCTGGCCGCGCACGCGGCGCTCTCGTCGCTCCGCCGCGACGAGCGCTTCGGTCCCAAGCTGGCTGCCGCATCTTCGGCGCTCGAGCGCGAGGGCGCCTCGGCCGGCGAGATCGACCAGATGCTGTCGGCCTTGGTGCTGGAAGAGGCCTTCGGCTACGAGGACGAGGCGGCCGGCTTCGACCGCGCGTTCTTCGACGAAACGCTGGAGCACCTTCCCGAGCTGGCGAAGGTGACCGAAAAGCGAGTCGACGAATGGCTCGCGTCGTTCGCGAAGACGGCCGAGCCCGACTGGAGGCGCGCGTACGAGAGCGCGGCGCGGGCGCTGCTCGAGGCGGCCTGGAGCGAAGGCCTCGAGCCCATCAACCCCGAGCACGTCCAGGTGGCGCTCGAGGAGCTGACGGGCGGGTCCGAGGCCGAACGCGCCGCGGTGGCCCTGAAGCGGTTCCTGTCGTTCCTCCGCGAGCAGCGACTCATCGGGCCGCTCAGGCTCGAGCGGCTCGAGCGCGCGGTGGATGCCTCGTGGGCCGAGGACGGCCGCGACGAGCGCGAGCACTGATCGCGTGCCCGGTCGCAAGGTGGCGACCGCAGGCCGCATCGGGTGGCTTCCGTACGCGCGGACGCCCTTCTCGCCTGCGTCGCCTCGGCCGCGATCGCGGGCGCCTTGGCTCAAGCCTCGCATGCGCCTGGCCGCCGGGCAGTCGAAATTGCGAGCCAACCGATGCCGGAGCGCGTTGCCAGTCGATTGGCCGGCGCGCTGGGTGGGGATCAGTTCCCCACGCGTTGCTCGAGCGCGGCGACCCGCTGCTCCAGCGCCTTCAGCTCGGCCCGGGTCGCGAACTCGTCCAGCCGGCCGGCGATGCGCGACACCGCGTCTTTCAGCTCGCGGACTTCCGCCTCGAGCCGATCCATCCGACTCTCGAGCCCATCCATCCGGCTCTCGAGTCGTCCCAACTGCTCGGAGTGCTGCTTGACGACGAACTCCAGCGCCGCGACCCTCCGCTCGAGGCTGTCGAATCGCTGCCCGAAGTCGTCGCGGATGCGCTTCTCCGCGGCGAAGACCGCCTCGATGGTGGCCTTGTTCTGCTCCTGAATCTGCTCGAGCAGGAGCGCGACCCGACCCGCGGCTGTATCCGAGGGGGCGCGGAGGCGTTTGCGACGAACCGGCTTCTTCGCCATGCCCCTCTCCTACCAGAGCCCGCTCAGAACCGCTCGATCTGAAAGTCGTCGTCGCCCCCGGGCTGGCCTCCGGGCTTGGCGGCCGGCTTCGGCGCAGCGGGCGCAGCAGGAGCGGCCGGAGCGGGCCTGGGCTGGGCCGGCGTCATGCGCGCGGCCGAAGCGGCGGGAGCGACCTGCCCGAATGCCGCAGTGCCCGGCACCGCCTTCTGCTCGCCGGGAGCGCGGTCGAAGTCGTCCCACTTCGAGTCCGACGTGCCGCTGATGCCCTGGTAACGAAGCGCGAAGTCGTCGGGGTTGGTGGCCTGGCGGTGCGCCTCCTCGTACGTGACGAGGCCGGCCTTCACCAGCGCCATCAGCGACTGGTCGAAGGTCTGCATCCCGTACGTCTGGTGGCCATGGGCGATCGCGTCGGGAATCTCCTTCGTCCGGTCCTTGTCCTCGATGAGCTCGCGCACGCGCGCGGTCGCCCGGAGGATCTCCACCGCCGCCACGCGGCCCTTGCCGTCGGCCCGCGGGACGAGCCGCTGCGACACCACCGCCTTGAGCACCGCCGCGAGCTGCAGACGCACCTGCTTCTGCTGGTACGGCGGGAACACCGAGATGATGCGGTTGATCGTCTCGGTGGCGTCGAGCGTGTGCAGCGTCGACATCACCAGGTGGCCGGTCTCGGCCGCGGTGAGCGCCGTCTCGATCGTCTCGAGGTCGCGCATCTCGCCCACCAGGATGACGTCGGGGTCCTGACGCAGCGCGCTCTTGAGCGCCTGGCTGAACGACATGGTGTCGACGCCCACCTCGCGCTGGTTGACGATCGACCGCTTGTCGCGGATGAGGAACTCGATCGGGTCCTCGATCGTCATGATGTGGTTCGTCTCGTTGGCGTTGATGTGATCGATCATCGCCGCCAGCGTGGTGGACTTACCTGATCCCGTGGTACCGGTGACCAGGATCAGCCCGCGCTCCTCGAGGGCGATCTTCTCGAGGATGGGCGGAAGCAACAGCTCCTTGATGGTGAGCACCTTGAACGGGATGACGCGGAGCACCGCTCCGATCGTTCCGCGCTGCTGGAAGACGTTGACGCGGAACCGGCCCAGCCCCGGCACGCCGTAGGCCAGGTCGACCTCGTTGGTCTGCTTGAACTTCTCCTTCTGGTAGTCGTTCATGATCCCGAAGGCCATGCGCGCCACCTCCTCGGGAGGGAGGCGACGGCCGTCCTTCAGGGGCACCAGCGAGCCGTCCACCCGGAACATCGGCGGCAGGCCGGCCTTCAAGTGGATGTCCGATGCTCCGCCGCGCAGCGCCACCTGCAGGATCTCGTTCAGTTCCATGCGGTGGGCGATGCTAGCACTGCGAGGGGCCGACGTCGGTCGCTCCCGGCATGGGGCCCGTAGGTGCACGGGCCCACTTTGCGCACACGAACACCGTCGGCTCTTGCGGCAGGTCGGGTCGCTTGCGCAGCGATCAGCGCTTCGAGAACTGGAAGCGGCGGCGAGCGCCGGGCTGACCGTACTTCTTACGCTCGACCACGCGCGCGTCGCGGGTGAGGAAGCCGGCCTTCTTCAGCGCCGGACGGAACTCGGGGTTGTACTCGGTGAGCGCCCGCGCCAGGCCGTGCCGGACCGCACCCGCCTGACCCGAGAGCCCGCCCCCGCGCACCATCACCTCGACGTCGAGCTTGCCCACCTGCTCGACCACCTCGAGCGCCTGGCGAATGATCATCTTCGACGTCTCACGCCCGAAGTACGCATCGAGGGGGCGGCCGTTGACGATCATCTCGCCGTTGCCGGCGCGAACCCAGACCCGGGCGGTGGCCTCCTTGCGGCGGCCGGTGGCGTAGTTTCCGTTCTTGCCGAGCACTGCCATTTCTTCCTCGTCTCCAACCCGCTCCCGCTCCCGCTCCCGCTCCCGCTCCCGGCCGTTGAGCTTTTGCAGCAAGTTCAACTGTCGGGAGCG
>FWPU01002764.1_pt1 | contig 23345 bp, 19 predicted proteins | sample 2228361 | NCBI WGS metagenome assembly FWPU01 (sample SAMEA103939777, study PRJEB20133) | metagenome
CATCGGCAACAACGTGTCGGTGCCCGGGTTCAGAAACCGCAAGGTGAAGACGAACGTCACCGTGCGCCACGGCGAGACCATCGTGCTTTCGGGCGTCTTCTCGCACGACGAGCAGAAGTCGGTCTCGAAGCTGCCGGGGTTGGGCCACATTCCCATCATCGGCGAGCTGTTCAAGAACCGGGCCTTCGACTCGTCCAAGCGCGAGCTGGTCATCTTCGTGACCCCGCGCATCGTCAACCCCGACTCGGACAAGATCCGCACCATCATCGAGGACGTGAAGGCCCGCTACAAGCAGGCGCGCGGAGAGGTGACGTTCGGGATCTTCGACTAGGGGCCGGCACCCGGCAAAAGCTGGCCCCGTCCTCGGTCTGCTAGGATCCGATGGAGCCATGTTCGTCATCACCCTGGCCGAGAAGGGCGGCGGCAGCCAAAAGCTCTCCTTCGACAAGAACGAGGTGACCATCGGCCGGCTGTCGGGAAACGACATCGTGCTCGCCAAGGGCAACGTGTCGAAATACCACTCCCGCATCGTCCTCAAGGACGGCAAGTTCATCATCGTCGACATGAAGTCGACGAACGGCACCTACGTGAACGGCAAGAAGATCGCCGCTCCGCAGGTGATCAAGCCGACCGACAAGATCTACATCGGGGACTACATCATCAACGTCGAGGCTACGCCGAGCTCGCCCACGCGCACCGCGCAGCAGGCGGCTTTGGCGCGGGGGAAGGTGAACGGCGAGGGCTACGAGGAGGCCTCGGCCGACGAGGCTGCTTCCGACGGCGAGCCCTACGAGGACGACTACGAGGAGGACGTCGGCGAGCACGAGGAACCCGAATCGCTGCAGCCGGCCGGCACCAAGACGCGCATGCCGGCCTCGATGCAGAAGGCCCTCGAGCGCAGGCAGCGCAAGGTCGACCCGCACGTCGAGCGCTACGCCCGGCTGCAGAAGGACATTCACGATCGCCTCATCGAGTACATGGACTTGAGGAGGCTCGACATCGACCGGCTCGGCGACGAGGAGCTGTGGCGCCGCACCGAGAAGGCGATCAAGGACATCATCGACCAGATGGAGGCCGACCAGGAGCTCCCCGGCGACGTGGACCGCGAAGAGCTCCTCACCGACGTGCTCAACGAGGCGCTCGGGCTCGGACCCCTCGAGGCGTTCATCGCCAACGAGGAGATTTCCGAGATCATGGTCAACCACGCCAACCAGATCTACATCGAGCGCAAGGGCAAGCTCGAGCTGACCGACAAGATCTTCTCGTCGAACCAGGCGGTGCTGGGCGTCATCGAGCGCATCGTGGCCCCGGTGGGCCGCCGCATCGACGAGTCGTCGCCTCTGGTCGACGCCCGCTTGAAGGACGGGAGCCGCGTCAACGCCATCATTCCGCCGCTGGCGCTGAAGGGCCCTTGCCTCACCATACGCAAATTCAAGCGCGACACGCTGAAGGTCGAGGACCTGATCCGCTACAAGACGCTGACGCCGCAGATGGCCGAGTTCCTCGAGATGTGCGTCAAGGCGCGCAAGAACATCGTCATCTCGGGCGGCACCGGCTCGGGCAAGACCACCACGCTGAACATCATCTCGTCGTTCATCCCCGAGGACGAGCGCATCGTCACCGTGGAGGACGCGGCCGAGCTCCAGCTGCCGCAGGAGCACTGGGTGCAGCTCGAGTCGCGCCCGCCCAACCTCGAGGGCAAGGGGGCCATCACCATTCGCGACCTGGTGAAGAACTGCCTCCGCATGCGGCCCGACCGCATCGTGGTCGGCGAGTGCCGTTCGGGCGAGGCGCTCGACATGCTGCAGGCGATGAACACCGGCCACGACGGCTCGCTCACCACGCTGCACGCCAACACGCCGCGCGACGCCTTGAGCCGCCTGGAGACGATGGTGCTCATGGCGGGCATGGAGCTGCCGGTGAAGGCGATTCGCGAGCAGATTGCCTCGGCGGTGAACATCATCTGCCAGCAGACGCGCTTCTCCGACGGCACGCGGAAGATGACCTACATCTCCGAGGTGTCGGGCATGGAGGTCGACATCGTCACCATGCAGGACATCTTCTACTTCAAGCAGGAGGGGTTCACCGACGACGGCCGGGTGCGCGGGCGGTTCGTGGCCTCGGGCTTCGTGCCGCGCTTCTACGACGACCTGCAGCGCCGCGGTATTCCGGTGAACATGAGCATCTTCCGCGAGGAGTAGCGATCGGCGATGCCCACGGTCGTCGTCAGACACCCCGACGGCAGCGAGGAGGAGCTCGAGCTCGTCACCGAGCTTTGGGTCGGCCGCGCCGACGGCAACGACATCATCCTCTCCGAGGGCGGGGTGAGCCGGCGGCACGCCCGGCTCTTCGTCGAGGGCGGCAGGGTGCTGGTCGAGGATCGCGGCTCGGCCAACGGCACCTACGTCGACGGCGAGCGCATCGACGGGCCCACCGAGCTGTCGCCGAAGGCCCAGGTGGTGATCGGCGAGTACGAGATTCAGCTCAAGCGCTCGGGGGTGGCTGTCGCGCGAGGGGCACCTCCGAAGCCCCGGCCGAGGAACGGCGCGGCGTTGACCATGATGGGCGACGAGGGGACCACCGCCCAGCCGCCGGTCAAGGCCGCCCGGCCGACGCGCGTGGTGCCCCAAGGCGATCGTTCGCCGAAGCGAAGCACCCACGACCGGCCGGCGCCCGACGAGCCGAAGGCGCTGGCGAAAAAAGGCCCCGGTGGGCTCGCCGCGCCCGATTTGCCGTCGCTCAAGGGGCTGACCGGGCCGTGGCTCAACAAGGTCTACCCCATTCGCGGCACCATCACCGTCGGAAGGGTGCCGGGCCTCGAGGTGCACCTCGAGGACGACTCGGTGAGCCGCCGCCACGCCGAGCTCGAGCGCACCGCCGAAGGCGTGGTGCTGAGAGATCTGGGCAGCGCCAACGGCACCACCGTCAACGGCGAGCCGGTCGAGGGCGACGTGCTGCTGAAGAGCGGCGACGTGGTGCAGTTCGGCGTCATCGAGATGGTGTTCGAGTCGCCCGACGCCCCGAAGGTGCGGCGGAGCGGCCCGGCCGAGGCGGCCGCGGGTGGAGGCCTGCCAAAGCGGCGCAAGCTGCTCCTCATCGGGGGCTCGGCGGTGGCGGGCCTCTTGCTCATCGCCGGGCTGCTCAAGGTGCTGCTGACGCCGCCGCCCTCGCCGGCCAAGGCGCCGCCGCAGCCTCTGGCCAACCTCGATCCCACCGCCGAGCTTTCAGAGCACCTCTCGGAGTGCCGCAGCTACTCGAACCCGGACCTGGGGAACCTCGACTGGGGGCGGGCCGAGGCGGCCTGCAACAAGGCGCTCGACATCGACCCCATCCACCCCGAGGCGAACCAGCTCATCCGCCGCATCCGCACCGAGCGCGAGTGCGGCGACTACTTCGAGAAGGCCGACAAGGCGATGCAGCGGCTCTACGAGGAGGAGGCGCTCGAGCTTTTGGGGAAGATCACCCCCGACTGCCAGTACTACTACTTCCGCGCCAAGCCCAAGGTGGAGGAGGCCATCGACGGGGTGATGAAGAAGACCTCGGACGACTGCAAGAGGTACATGGCCTCGGGCAACGCCGCCGCGGCGCTCCCGCGCTGCGAGCTGTACATGAAGTTCGCCTGCCAGAACATGAAGCCCGACCAGCTGCAGCCGCCGCCGGGCTACAAGCTGGTCCTGGACGGCCGGCCGAACGTCCGCCGCCGCGAGTGGCAGCCGAAGGACAAGATGTATTTGTTGTTCCTGAAAGCGCGCGACAAGGTCGACCCGGGCGCTCCGGCGTGGACGTGCCCGCCGATGAAGATCGTGCGCAAGGAACAGGCGCCGCCCGACCCGAAGGCCGACGTGAAGAAGGCGTTCCAGCAGCGCTACGCCGACAAGGAGCTGGCGACGGCGATGGAGCTGTACTTCGACGGCAAGTACATCGAGTGCAACAACCTGCTGCAGCGCTTTCTCGAGCGCACCGAGAAGGCCAGCTTCCACCTGGTCGCGCGCGAGCTGCAGAAGAACATCACCTCGGTCGACGCGCTGTTCAAGGAGGGCCAGACGGCGCTCCAGAACGAGCGCATCGAGCGGGCGGTCGAGCCGTTCCGCGAGGCGCTCGAGTTCGACGAGAAGCTGATGCTCGACCCCGAGGAGCAGAAGGCCCCGCCCGAGCAGCGCAAGGCGCTCATGGACAAGCGCCGCTCGCACTACCGCCGCAACATCGAGCAGGACATGGCCTCGAGCGCCTATCTGCGCGGCAAGGCCCTGGCCGACCGGCGAGACTTCCGCGGGGCGTGCAAGGTCTGGAAGATCGGCTTCGACTTCTACCGGGGCAACACCGAGCTGCTCCGCGCGCTGAACAACGTCTGTACCTTCACCGCGCTCCAGGAGCTCGAGGCCGCCGACGGCTGCGACGCGCTGCTCAAGGTGCTCGACTTCGCGGTGGACGGCGACGGGGTGAAGGAGAAGGTGCAGGCCAGGCGGGCCGAGCTCAAGTGCGGGTGACGGGCGGCCGATTCTTCGCTCGGGCAGCGGAAGTGGGTCGATCTGCCGGGCGATTCGCGTTAATTCCACCCCATGTCGCAGGCTGAGCTCGATTTCGGCCAACCGGCAACGCCCGCCGCCGCGCCGCCCGCCCGAGCGGCCGCCGAGCCGTCTTCGCCTCCCACGCTCCACCTCATCGACGCCTCGGGCTACATCTTCCGCGCCTATTTCGCGCTGCCGGGGCTCACCACCTCGAAGGGCGTGCCCACCCACGCCGCCTACGGCTTCACGCGCATGCTCCTCAAGACGCTGCGCGAGATGGCTCCCACCTACGTGGCCTTGTGCTTCGACAAGGAGAGCCGCGCCGGCCGGCTCAAGATCGACCCGACCTACAAGGCCAACCGCGAGGCCCCGCCCGAGGACCTGCTTTCGCAGATGGAGATCATCCGCCGGGTGGCGCACGCGCTGAACCTGCCCATCGTCGAGTACGCGGGGTGGGAGGCCGATGACGTCATCGCCACGCTGGCCGCCCGCGCCAAGGCCATGGGCTGGAGGGTGCGCATCATCGCCTCGGACAAGGACTTCGTGCAGATTCTCGACGAGGCGGTCGACCTGTACGACCCGGTGAACGACCGGGTGATCGGCCCCAAGGAGGCGCAGGAGAAGTTCGGCATCCGGCCCGAGCAGATGCGCGACTATCTGGCCCTGGTCGGCGACACCATCGACAACGTGGCCAAGGTGCCGGGCATCGGGCCGAAGACCGCGGTCGAGCTGTTGCACCAGTTCGGCGACATCGACCAGCTGCTCTCGCGGCTGTCGGAGGTGAAGAAGCCGAAGATCCGCGACGCGCTTTCCGCGCACCGGGCCACGCTGGAGAAGGCGCGGCAGCTGGTCAGCTTCCGTTCGGACCTGCCGCTCGACATCGAGCTCGAGGAGCTCTCGCGCAAGCCCATTCGCGAGGCCGAGGCGAGAGCGCTCTTCTCCGAGCTCGAGTTCTTCAAGCTCATCCAGGAGATGCCGGCCGCTCCGCCGACGCCGCTGGCCCAGTCGACCGAGGTGGTCATTTCCGCCGGTCGGCTCGAGGAGGTGGCGCGCGATGCGAAGGAGCAGGGCGCGCTGGCGGTCGTCCCCGCATTCGACGGGCTCCCCTTCGCCGCCGCGCCGGTCGGCCTGGGGCTGTCTTTGCCCGACGGGAAGACCTTCTACGTCCCGCTGGCCCACGAGCGGGGGACGAACCTCGACGCCGCCGAGCTCAGGCGCGTTCTGGGCCCTCTGCTCGAGGACGCGTCGGTCGCGAAGATCGGCCACGACTTGAAGGCGCTGATGCACGTGGCGGCGAACCTCGCCTGCCGCGTCGAGGGTACGCTGAACGACGTCGAGCTGCTCTCGTACCTCTTGAACCCCTCGCGGCGGGAGCACGCGCTCTCGGACCTGGCCAGGGAACGGCTCCGCACCGAGCTGCCCGCGCGGCCCAACGCCAACGACAAGAAGGCGCGCCTGGCCGACTCGCGCGTCGAAGACGCCGCCGCCTGCTTCGGTGCCTCCGCCGACGCCGCGCGGCGCCTCGCGCCCGAGCTGTGGGACGAGGCCGAGCGCGTCTCGCTGGCCCACATCGCGCGCGAGCTCGAGCTGCCGCTCATCCCCATCCTCGCGCGCATGGAGCGGGCGGGGGTGAAGGTCGACCTCGAGGCGCTGGCGCAGATCTCCGCGAAGGTCGAGGCGCTCTGCAAACAGCACCTCGAGGCCGTCTACGCGCACGCGGGGCGCTCGTTCAACGTGGGCTCGCCGGCGCAGCTCGCGCAGGTGCTGTTCGAAGAGCTGAAGCTCCCGGTCATCAAGCGCGGCAAGACCGGCCCGTCGACGGACCAGGAGGTGCTCGAGAAGCTCTCGGAGCAGCACCCGCTGCCGAAGGCCATCATCGAGTACCGCAACGTCTCCAAGCTCAAGAGCACCTACCTCGACACGCTGCCCACGCTCATCGCGCAGGACGGGCGGGTGCACACCACCTTCCACCAGGCGGCAGTGGCCACCGGGCGGCTGTCGTCGAGCGACCCGAACCTCCAGAACATTCCGGTGCGCAACGAGCTGGGGCGGGAGATCCGCCGGGCGTTCGTGGCCGAGGTGGGGCACCACCTGGTGTCGGCCGACTACAGCCAGATCGAGCTCCGCATCCTGGCGCACATCGCGGGCGACGCGGCGCTGGTCGAGTCGTTCCAGCGCGGCGAGGACGTGCACACGCGTACCGCCGCCGAGGTGTTCTCGGTCGCTCCGGCCGAGGTGACTGCCGAGCAGCGGCGCATCGCCAAGATGGTGAACTACGCCATCGCCTACGGGCTGTCGCCGCACGGGCTGGCCACGCGGCTCGACATTCCCACCGAGGAGGCCCGCTCGGTCATCGACCGCTACTTCCAGCGGTACACCGGCATCCACCGCTACGTCGAGGAGACGGTGGCCTTCGCCCACAAGAGCGGCTTCGTCGAGACGCTGTTCGGCCGAAGGCGCTACCTGCCGGACCTCGGCTCGAAGAACCGCAGCGTCGCCATGGCCGCCGAGCGCGCCGCCATCAACATGCCCATCCAGGGCACCGCCGCGGATCTGATGAAACGGGCGATGATTGCCATCGACAAGGCGCTGGCAGAAGGCAAGCTGCGCGCGCGAATGTTGCTCCAGGTGCACGACGAGCTGTTGTTCGAATCGCCCGAAGACGAGGTCGATCGCGTGGTGGCGCTCGTGCGCGAGGCGATGTCGAGTGCGGCGAGCCTGAAGGTGCCGCTGGTGGTGGACGTCGGCATAGGCCGCTCGTGGGCCGACGCGCACTGAGGGCTCAGTCGTGGCCGACCTCGCCGAATTCTTCTCGCGGCACTTCTCCGAGCAGCGGGGAAGGAACGCTCGCGCGCTGGCGCTCACGCGGGTGGTGGGCACCGTCGGGTGGCTCGTCGTGGCGCTTTTGGCCGGCCGGTACGGGGGCCGGCCCGATCTGGTGGTCGCCGCTCCGTGCATCGGCGCGTACGCCGCATTGTCCGTGGTCCTGGTGTTTCTGGTGTGGCGCTCGCCCAAGGTGGCGCGGAATTCGTTCTTCGCGCTGGCGGTGCTGGACGTGCCGGCGCTCTGGCTCATTCAGGACCTGATGACCGGCTTCGCCGTACACCCGCGCGACGTGGCCATCTTCTCGGTGGCGGTGTTCGCGCTCGCCACCATGCTGGCCGGGCTGTCGCTGCAGCGCCGCAACGTGTGGGCCGCGGCGGCCGTCTCGCTGGTGCTGGGCCTGCTGCTGCTGGCGAAGGTCGGGGCCGACGTGGGCGCGATGGGTGGCTCGGTGCTGGTGCTCGGCCTGTGCGCCACGGTGGCCTCGGTGATGACCTCGCAGGTGGTCGGCCTGGTGAAGCAGGTGGCGCAGCGCGAGCGGCTGAGCCGCTACTTCTCGCCGCAGGTGCTCGAGCAGCTCGCCACCCGGAGCGTCGAGCGGGGCGGCGAGACGCGCGAGGTGACGCTGCTCTTCTCGGACCTGCGCAACTTCACCGCCCTCTCCGAGCGGCTCGACAGCGCGCAGGTGGTGGCCTTCCTGAACGAGTATTTGAGCGAGATGGTGGCGGTCATCTTTCGCCACGGGGGCACGCTCGACAAGTTCATCGGCGACGGCATCATGGCCTACTTCGGCGCGCCGCTCGAGCAGCCCGATCACGCGAGGCGGGCGGTGGCCTGCGCGCTGGAGATGGTCGACGCGCTCGAGCGCTTGAACGAGCGCCGGGTCGCCCGCGGCGACGCGCCTTTGAAGATGGGCATCGGCATCCACTCGGGCACGGTGGTGGTGGGCGACGTCGGCAGCGAGCTGCGCCAGGAGTACACCGCCATCGGCGACGCGGTGAACCTGGCCTCGCGCATCGAGGGCCTGACCAAGCAGCAGGGCGTGACGGTGCTGGTCTCTGCGGCCACGCGCGAGCGGGCCGGCGACCAGTTCACCTGGCGCGAGGCGGGGCACATGCCGATTCGGGGAAAGGCCGAGCCGGTGCCCACCTTCGTGCCCGGGCGCCGGGCCGCGGCGTAGCGCTGGAGATGCGGGCCGCGTCGCGGTTTATTGCGCGTGATGAAGGCGGCGTCGAAGGAGACGGGCCTGCTCAGCGGTCTGGCGGAGAAGCTGGGCGAGCTCGAGACGGCCGTGGCCCACCAGGGCGAGCGCTTCCACGCGGTGCTGGAGATCGGCGCCGCTCTCTCGTCCGCGCGGGATCTCGACGAGCTGCTCCAGCTGGTGATGGACCGGCTCACCGCGCTCTTGAAGGCCGAGGCCTCGACGCTCTTCCTTCACGACGCCCGCCGGCGCGAGCTCTGGTCGAAGGTGCTCAAGGGCAGCGCGCTGAAGGAGATTCGCATCCCCGACCGATCGGGCATCGCCGGCCACGTGCTGGAGACGGGGCGGTCGCTGGTCCTGGCCGACGCGTACGAGGACTCCCGCTTCAACCCCGAGATCGACCGCAGCTCGGGCTTCCGTACCCGGTCCATCGTGGCCGCGCCGCTGAAGCACGTCTCGGGCCGCATTCTCGGCGTGCTCGAGGTGCTGCACCGCAAGGTGAACGCCTTCGACGGCGAGGACCGGGTCCTCGTCGAGGCGGTGGCCACGCAGATCGCCGCGGTGCTCGACAACGTGCTGCTCCTCGACGAGCTGCGCGCGCAGAACGAGAAGCTGCTCAAGGCCGGCGAGGAGCTGGCCCAGGCGGTGCGGGACCTCGACCTGCTCTACGAGATCGAGCAGGCGGTGTCCTCGTCAGAGCAGCAGGCCGATCTGCTCGATCGCATCCTGGAGAAGGCGACCGCGGTGATCGGCGCCGGCGGCGGTTCGATTCTCCTCTCCCACGAGGACAAGGGCGAGCTGTTCTTCAAGAGCGTGCGCGGCGACAAGAGCGACGCGCTGGTCTCGATGTCGCTGCGGCCGGGGCAGGGCATCGCCGGGTACGTCGCGCAGACGGGCGAGGTGGTGCGGGTCGCCCACGCCGAGAGCTGCGAGCACCACGACCGGTCCATCGCGCGCAAGCTGGGGGTGGCGGTCGATTCGGTTTTGTGCGTGCCCATCGAGGGAGAAGATCGCGTCCTCGGCTCGCTCGAGCTGCTCAACAAGCCGGGCGGCTTCGACGACGGCGACCAGCGGCTGGCGACCCTGCTCGCCGGTCAGACGGGCCGGGCGATTCTGTTGCGGAAGGCGCGCGAGGAGGGCGAGCGCAAGGCGCGCCTGGCCACCATCGGGCAGATGCTGTCGGGCGTCTTGCACGACCTCCGCACGCCGATGACCATCATCTCCGGGTACGTGCAGATGATGGTCTCGGAGGACGACCCGGTCGAGCGCGCCAAGATGAGCGAGATCGTCCAGAAGCAGTTCGAGCACATCAACGCGATGACGAAGGAGACGCTGGCCTTCGCCCGCGGCGAGCGCGAGCTGCTGTTGCGCAAGGTGTACCTGCAGCACTTCGTGCGCGAGGTCGAGGACTACCTGCGCGCCGAATTCGAGCGCACCCACGTCGAGCTCAAGGTGCAGGCGAGCTACACCGGGGTGGCGCGCTTCGACGAGAACAAGCTCAAGCGCGTCGTCTACAACATCGCCCGGAACGCGGTGCAGGCCATGCCGCACGGCGGGCGCTTCGTCTTCACCGTCGACAGGGACGGCGACCAGCTGCTCTTGCGCTTCCAGGACAACGGCCCGGGCATTCCGCCGGAGATTGCCGACAAGCTCTTCGAGTCGTTCGTCACCGCGCGCAAGGAGGACGGCACCGGGCTCGGGCTGGCCATCGTCAAGAAGATCGCCGAGGAGCACGGGGGCTCGGTGAGCTGCAGGTCTCGGCCGGGCAAGGGCACCACCTTCGAGGTGCGCATTCCCCTGGGAGTGCCCGCCTCCTGACGACCGTCAGTGGACGATGGCGCCGGCGGGCTCGTCCTTGCCCGGGCGGGGTGCCACGCGGTCGAAGACCTCGACGACCAGGCCACCGAAGGGCACGCGCGGCGGTGGGGCGAGCGGGTTGCGCAGCCGTTCGCTCATCGACACCGACGAGTCGACCGCCTCGTCGACGGCTGCGTTCACCAGCACGCGTTCCTCGGTGGGGGCGCCCACCGCATCGAGCGCGGCGTTGAGGCAGCGGCGGAGAATGGCGAACTCCTCGAACAGGCCCGAGGTGCCGCGCATCGACGACAGGCGGAGAACTCCCGTGGCGCGCGACCACGCGCTGCCCTTCCGCCCCGCGAGCGCCTGGCCGATCTCCCGGACGAACGACTCGACCACTCCGTCGAGCACGCTCGAGGGCAGCTCGCGCCCGCTGACCTGATCGGCTCGCATGCGCCGCCACGCCGACGCCAGGCGGTCGGGGCTGCGAACGAACAGCCCGGCCGCGCTCCTGCCGTTCCCCATCGCTCACCTCGCCATGCGTCCTCACGCGGGGAAGCAAGGGCACTGCCAGATGGCAAGCCGTGGGGAATTCGCGGGCTTCTCCCGTACGTCGGCCGCCGTCGCCCGCGGGAGGAGAAAAAACTCCAGGGAGGCGAAATCCACTTGCCACCCGCGTGCCCCGCGGACGCCCTCAGCGTCGCCCACCGGACTCGGCTTGCGGGCACGGCCGTTGCTCGGCTCGCGCCGCGGCGAAGGGGGGGGCCATGACGTTGGCGCAGGCGGCGTTGTCGCTGATCCTGGCGGCGCCGGTGGAAGGGCCGGAGGTGCACGAAATCTTCGTGTCGCCGGCGACATCGCCTCCGGGACCGCGGGGCGTTCCGGCGCTGGCCTCGAGCTCGGCGTCGCTGGTCGCGGCGCGGGGCGAGCGGGAGTCGTTCTTCGTGGTGGTCCGGACGGGCGATGGTCCGGTCGAGCACATCGAGCTCGTGCCAGAGCCGCTCCGCGGGCGCGGGGGTGAGATTCCCTGGTCGGCCTATCGGGCGCACCGGGCGGCGTTCATGAACGTCGGCGGACGGCAGGTGCCCGACGCGCTGTTGCCGCTCGATCTGGCGCCACAAGTCGCGCCCGGGGCCGTCGCCGCCGAGAACGTGGCCGTGCTGGTCGAGCTGGCGGTGCCAGGGTCTCGGCAGGGGCCATGCCGATGCCTCGCGGCCTGTCCGGTCTGGAGCGCTTCAAGTACGCGCTGGCGTTCCGCCGTCACCTGCGGGGACGCGGTTGGGCCGACCGGCTGGTGGACGTGACCGATCGACCGCGGTCGTTCACCTCGGCCGACCCGTCGCGGCCGTGCCGTGGCGAGGCGAAGAGGCGATGATCTCCTCTCCGTGGCAGGATTCTCCGCGGCCGGACGAGCCGCGGAGCGGCAGGTGAACAGACTCCCGATCTTCGCCTCGATGGTGTTCGTTGCAGGAATCGCCGCGTTCGCGTCGTGCGGACCCGGGACGACGCGGTGCGATGCCTCCAGTTGCCCGAACGGATGCTGTGACGAGCAGGGACAGTGCCGCCAGGGGAGCGCCGTGAACGCCTGCGGCGCAAATGGTCAGCGCTGTTCGGCGTGCTCCACCGGCCAGGTTTGCGTCAGCGGCGCGTGCCGGGCGACCGACGCGGGGGAAGATGCGGGCGTCGACGCGGGAGCGGATGCCGGCTGGCCGTACTACTGCTCCGACGTGCATCCAATCGTCGAGGCGCACTGCGCGAGCTGCCACGGCGACAACACCGCCGCCAGCGGCCGATCGGATTTCAAGCTGACCGTGTACGACGACTTCACGACCGACGCCGGACGGCTGGTGAAGGGGGCCAGGACGATGGCGCCGTTCATGCGCGAGCAGATGCGCGCCCAGACGATGCCGCCGGGCGGAGGGACCATCACGCCCGCCCAACGGGACACCATCATGCGCTGGGCGGATGCGGGCGCGCCGTTGTGCGCCGACGCGGGCCGGTGAGGGCGCCCGCGCGATGCCGCGCGGTGGCTCGTTGCACGCCGGCCGGCGGCAGTCTTCCGTCGAGCTGGGGGGCCCTGTTGGGCCTCCCTCGGTCCGGCCCAATGGGGACATCTCCTAGTGAAGCGTCGGCTTGGCCTTCGGTGGATCGTTCCCGTCGTCGTTGCCCCAGTCGCCGGAGTCTTCCATGGCGAGCGGTCCAAGGCGTGAGCCGGGCCCGGGCACGGCGCGTTCCTCCGCCTCGAGGATGCGCCACGCCGCCTCCTGCGCGGCCTGTTCGGCCTCCATCTCGGCGCGGCGCCGGGCCACCACCGCGCGCCGCCGTAGATAGCCCGCGACGCAGATGGCCGCGGCGAGCACCCACAGGGAAGAGCCCATCGTCACCACCGGCCACCAGCCGTACCGGTCCGGCAGCTCGGTGCGCCACGCCCCCTCCTCGATCAACAGCGTCGCCTTGAACGCGCGGGCGAACGCGGTCTCGAGCTCGCTGCCGCCTGCCACGTCGTCGATGAAGGCGCGCAGCGCCTTTCGGCCATGCCGTTCCACCAGGAACTCGACGAACGCGACGCTCTGGGCATACGCGATCTCCACGTCGTCGGGGTGATCGGGCCACGCGGTGGTCAGGTCGTCGAAGTCGAGCACCCGGTCCTGTTGCACGGCGCGGAAGAGGGTGGCGTACCGGGCGAACGAGAAGCGCTGCTCGCCGGTGAGGTACATGGCGAGCCCCTCCTGGAACCACCGCGGCCAGGTGGGCGCGAGGCGGCCCAGCGCGACGTGCGAGAGCTCGTGACGCAGGGTGTTGGCGCCGTCCGGAGCCGTCAGCGACCGCGCTTCGACGAGCACGATGTTGTGCGACGGGTACGCGATGGCCACCGCCCAGCTCGGGGGCTCTCCGCCGGGCAGCGCCAGCGCCGCCATCTCCTCGCGGCCGACCCCGATGCGGATCTCGGTGACGCCTGGCCAGTCGCGGCCCAGCACCTCCTGGAAATGGGCGCGGGTCTCCTCGATGGTCTCGGCCATTTCTTCAGCGGCTCCGGCCGCTCGCTCGGTGTAGACGATGCGGAAGCGTTCGGTCCTGCGCTCGCCGAAGACCACGGCGGGCCTCCTGGCAGGCACGGTGGGGAGATCGAAGGTGACGTGCGCGGCGGGCTCTTTCGGCTCGGCGCGGCCGGAGGAGGCGGCGAGAAGCAGGGCCGCCAGTATGGAACGCGCCCGGGTCACCCACCCGCATTCATAACAGCCTCGGCCGACGCGGCATCAATACCCACCACCCGCACCCGCTTCTGTCGCGAGGTGGCTCCGGACGCGAGCTCGACCTGCCGCTTCGGCACGCAGAAGAGCCGCGCGACGAAGTCAAGGAGCGCCGCGTTGCTTTCCGTGCTCGCCGAGGTGGCGCGCCATCAGCCCTCGGAGCTCGACGCCTTCTTGTGCGTGAAGAAGGCCACGTTGTCCTCGACCCGCTCGCGCTCGAGGTCGCTGGTGGCGAACGTCTCGAGCAGCTTCTGGTGCGCCTCGATCACCGAGCGAACCTGCGACTCGAACTGCACCCGCTGCCGTTTCAGCTCGTTGATGTCCTCGACGACCTGCACCAGCTTGAGGTGCGCGCTCTGGACGATCTTCTCCGCCTGCTGCTCGGCGTCGGCGATGATGATCTCCGCCTCCTTCTTCGCCGCGGCCTTCAGGTCCTCGCTGATGCGCTGCGCGGTGACCATCGTCTCCTGCAGCGTGCGCTCGCGCTCGACGTGCTGCTCGAGGCGGGCGTTGGTGCGCTTGAGCTCGTCCTTGAGGGAGATGTTCTCCTTGACGAGCTCTTCGAACTCGCCGGCCACCAGATCGAGGAATGCCTCCACCTCGCGCCGGTCGAACCCCCGGAACGCGCTGGCGAACCGCTTCTGGCGAATGTCGAGCGGAGTGATCTTCATGCCGCGAGTATAGGCGGCGTTTCGGCGCCATTCCCGTTCCCGCCCCCGCTAGTCCTCGTCGAGGAACTGCTCGCCGAGCTGCCGGGCGCGTGCGGTGGCCGCCTCGACGGCGTCGATGAGGGTGGTGCGCAGGCCTCCGGCCTCGAGCGTGTGCAACCCGGCGATGGCCGTGCCTCCGGGCGAGGTGACCTGGTCCTTGAGGTGTCCGGGGTGAGCCCCGGTCTCGATGAGCAGCCTGGCGCTGCCCAAGACCGTCTGCGCCGCCAGCGCGAGCGCGGTGTAGCGGGGCAGCCCGACCTTCACTCCGGCGTCCGACAGCGCCTCGATGATGAGGAAGATGTAGGCCGGCCCGCTGCCGGACAAGCCGGTGACGGCATCGAGCAGGCTCTCTTCGACGACGGTCGCCGTGCCCACCGCCCGGAAGATGTTCGCCGCGAGCGACAGGTCGGCGTCGGTGGCGTGGGCTCCCTTGGCGATGGCGGTCGCGCCGGCCCCGACGAGCGCGGGCGTGTTGGGCATGGCGCGCACGATGCGGGCTCCGCCGCCCAGCCGGCGCTCGATGGCGGCGATGGGCACGCCGGCCGCGACCGAGATGAACAGCTTCTTGCGGCTCGCCGCCGGAGCGATGGCGGTGAGCAATTTGTCCATCGCCTGCGGCTTCACCGACAACACCACGATGTCGGCCTCGGCGGTGGCCTTCTCGTTGTCTGCGCCGACCTCGATGCCGTAGCTGCGCTGAATCTCCGCGGCGCGCTCGGGCCGGCGGGCGGTGGCGATGATGCGCTCGGCGGCGGTCCCGGCGCGGAGCAGCCCCTTCATCAGCGCCTCGGCCATGTTCCCTGCGCCGAGGAAGGCGATCTTCCCGTCGATCATCGGACCGCTCCGGCGACGTCTTGGCTGGGCGGGGGACCCCACTGCGCCAGCGTCTTCTTGGCCGCCTCGCGCACCGAGTAGCTCAGCGAGGTCGCGACCGATGCCCGCGCCAGAAACTCGCGCGAGGTGGGCGAGCGCTGGAAGAGGAGCCCGTTCAACGCCTGCAGCTTCAGCTTCTCCGACAGCTGCGGATGCCGCACGACGTTCTGCAGAATCTCCTCGGCCCGCGGCGTCTGGAACCGGGAGATGCTCTTGAGCGCCGCGTCCTGCAGCACGGGGTTCGGGTCGAACAAGAGCTGCGCGAGCGCGTTCAGGGCCCGGGCGTCGCCGAGCAGGGCGAGATCCTCGATGGCGATGACCCGGATCTCGATGGGCGCCGGCTCGAACGCGTACAAGAGGGCGCGGGCGAGGGCGGAGTCGGCATCGCACGACGGCGAATCGACCGCCGATGGAGTCGACGCGAACGCGGGGTCCTCCTCCTTCGCGCTGAACAGCGACGTGGGCGTCTGCTTCGTCGCGCGCTTGGAGCCGGCGGCAAAAGCTCTGGCCGGGCTCTGCGCGGCGGCACCGAGCGCAAAGCCGGCCAACAGCAGGCAGAGGGTACGGCGCATGGGCGACTTGTACCGCAAACGGGCAGTTTTTTTGCGTCGATCCGCGCTGCAGGTATGAAGCGGGCTGTGGCAGGGCAGGGGACGGGAGAGGGAGCCCAAGCGTTCGCGGGAGGGACGATGCGGCAATACGCGGCGACGTTGGACGACGTGGACGTCGAGTGCACCTTTTGCGGCATGCGCATGACCCCGCACCTGGGGAGCGGCCGGCGCGTGCGCTACTTCCACTGCGCGGGCTGCTATCGATGGGTTTCCAGCTCGTACCAGGAGGTCTTCAAGGTCGACGCCAAGGTGCGGGCGCTCCCGAAGAGCGACGAGGCGCGGAGGCAGGCCGGCTTCCAGGCCGTCAAGGAGCGGCTCGAGCGCTGGCTCGCAGCGACACACTATCAGGATCCCTACCGCGTGCTCGGCGTCTCGCCCGGTGACGGCATGGAAGTCGTTCGCGCGCGCTACCACGAGCTGGCGCTGCTCAACCACCCCGACCGGGGCGGCTCGGTCGGGAAGATGCGCGAGCTGAACGCGGCCTACGAACGCATTCAGCGCCACCGCGAGCGCCGGACGATCGAGCAGCTCGCGGCCGGAGCACCCGCTCAGTCGTCCCTTCCGACGAACGCGATGTAGCTCCAGAAGGCCGCGACGAGCAGAAGCCCCAGCGTCGCGCGCACCGCCGCGGGGAAGAATGCGCCCGGGCTCACGTAGCCCTCGACGATTCCGACGAGCGCCAGGAACGGAGCGCTCCCCACCACCAGCTTCGCCGCCTCCGCCGCTCGCCGGCGGGCGTGCGCCATGCGCGGCTGCTCGCCGGGGTCGATGAACGCCTGACCGATCATCAGGCCGGCCGCTCCGGCGATGACGATGAGCGACAGCTCGAGCGGGCCGTGCGCCGACATGAAGGCCAGAAGGTCCGGTCCCATGCCCTCGCGGAAGACGAACGCGGTGATGGCCCCGATGTGGATGCCGTTGTTGAGCAGCACCAGCGCGGTGCCGACCCCCAACGTCGCGCCGAGCGCGAACAGCGCGATGGTGACGGTGAGATTGTTGGTGAGAATGCCCGAGGCCAACACGCCCGGCGGAGCCACCGACAGCACCTCGTCGGTCCACAGCCGTCCTGTGGCGACCGAGTCGCGCATGGGCTGGGGCACGAGCAATTCCGCGCCGCGCGGCTCGAACCACACCACGCCCGCGCCGAGGACGAGGCCCAGCACCAGGAGCAGCGCGCTCACAGCGACGAAGCGCCGCTCGGCGCGCACCGCCCTGGGGAAGCCGCGCCGGAAGAAGTCCTTCGTCGCCGCGAGCCGATCTCCCGACGGGCGGTAGATGGCCCGGTACGCCGAGCCCACGAGCTGGTTGAGAAAGCGGTGCGCGTCGGTGTTGGGGTAGCTGGCCTGCGCCTGCGCCAGGTCGGCCGCAGCGCGGCGGTAGAGCCGGTCGAGCACCTCGAGATCCGCCAGGTGCAACCGCCCCGCCCGTTGGGCGTCGAGCAGGTTTCTCAGCGCGTCCCAGTCGGGGCGGCGGCGGGCGACGAACTCTTGCAGCGGCTCGGCCATCAGCGCCCCGCCGCGTGTCGCTCGAGCCAGGCCTCGGCCACCCGGGTCGACGCGCTCAGGGCCGCGCGGTCCTGCTCGGGCAGCTCGGAGGCGTAACGGGCCACCAGCTTCCTGGCCAGCCGCTCCCGCGCTTGGGGCGTCAGCGTGGCGCGCCGGGAAAGGAACTGGAGAATGAGCTCGACGTCTTCGGCCCCGAGCGGCGGACCGGTGCGCGAGACCGGCAGCGCGTCGACCGGACGGGGAGCGTACTTGTCGAGGTCGATCTTCTCCTCGCGCACGAGCATGGTGCCGGCGAGCAGGTCGCCGACTCGCCGGTGCTGCCGGTCGAGCAGCATCACCAGGAGCCCCAGCGCGTAGAACACCGGCAGGAAGTCGAGCAGCCGGCAGAGGTTGCGCACCGCGCTCTCGAAGAAGCCGGCCGGAGCGCCGTCGTGCCGCACCACGCGAATGCGCGCCAGGTGCTTGCCGGGCGTCTGCCCGTTCCAGAAGACCTCGGCCGCGGTCCAGTACATCCACTGGGTGGCGAAGACGCCGACGATGACCAGCACGCGGCCCAGGCTCGACAGGCCCTCGTAGACGGCCACCACGTCGGGCACGAACAGCGAATACACGAAGAAGGCGACCACACAGAAGGCGGCGATGAGGAGCAGGTCGATGAGGTACGCCATCGACCGGTACCCGACGCCTGCCACCGGGAGCTCGAGGGCGACCCGCTCGGGGGTCGCGACGGAGACCTCCATCGGGCCGCGATGCTAACGCACATGCCCGCCGCTCGGGCGATGAAGCGCGGTCATCGACGGAAGAAATGGAACCTGCAACGCGCGCGGCGACGTGGCATTCGGACCTTCGACGCCCGCGACGACGGCGATGGCGAGGAAGGGCATAGGACCGGCCGGGGCCGGGTGACGCCTCTACGTTCCCCCGCCTGACCGATTGCCGGCCTGACCGCGCATTCGAGCCGAGCGCTGCACGGCCCCCGCGTTGGCGGCGAAGCGCTCTCGGTGCAAATCCTTCGAGCCGATGACGCTCGAGCTCACCGAGCAGCAGCGCGCCGACCTCAAGGACGTGCTCGACTCCGCGCTCGAGCGGCTCCTCGGCGAGATCGCCGCCGCCGACCACCGCGCCTACCGGAAGGCCCTCTCCGAGCGGTACGACCGCCTCGAGGAGCTTCGGCGCCGCCTCGAGCACGCCGAGGCCGGCGCCGACGCCCACCTGTAAGCCGCGTTGACATGCACGTGGCGCCGAAGCGGGGCTCTGTAAAGCGCTCTCGCACACACGTGCGGCGCGCAGGCCCCAGCAACTCACATGGGCGCACACCGACAATCGTAGCGACAACGTAGCCCGGCGGCGATGAGCGCGCCGGTTCTGAAAGGAAACCTTCCATGAGCGCAAGTGGAATTCGCCGACTGGTCGCCGCTGCCGTCTCGGACAACCGCATCACCAAGAGCGAGGCGGACGGTTTCATTCGCGAGGCCAAGAAGCACGTCTTCGACCGGGTGACCGAGGCGGAGAAGCGCGAGCTTCGCAATGCACTGGCGGTGCACGGCTCGAAGTTCGACCCCGAGGCCAAGGCGGCGCTGCAGCGGTTTCTGGGCGTTCAGCCCAACACTCCCATCGCCAACCCGGTCGAGGGAGGCGTCGTCGAGGCCCCCAAGGCGTGGACCGACACCTACTGGCCGATGGCGGGCGACCTGTCGAACCCCGACGGTTCGCCCGGGTCGAACCTGTGGGCGAAGGACGGCGCGCTCGACAAGCTGGACAAGTTGACCGAGATCCGCACCGGGACGCGCGGCCGCGCCCTCGAGACCGAGCGGACGCCGGCGCTCAACTGGCTCATCGGGAAGAAGAGCGGCATGTACGTTCCGTCGAGCACCGTGCGCGAGGACGACGCCGAGCGCACCACCGGCGTGGACTTCAACGGCAACGGGAAGATCGACGCCGACGTCAAGTACGACTTCCTGGACGCGTTCGGCAACTTCGGCAAGGACGGCAAGACCGAGGGCTCGATGAGCGTCGGCTGGTGGGGCAGCTGCAACGACGTGGCCGCCGCGGGCGTGATGTTCCGCGAGCCCAAGCGCGACGTCACCATCGACGGCGTCACCTTCACCAGGGCCGACATCCGCGGGCTCTTGGCTGTGGTCGCGTCGGACCTGGCCACCAACACCGGCTGGGCCGGCAACCGCTACGACGAAGAGCTCGACACGGTGGTCACCCGCTCGGGTGAGCGCCTGACCGGCCAGATCCAGTCGAACGTGAACCTCTACGTCGACGGGGCCCGCCGCAACGGCGACATGGTGACGCTGGACAAGGTCGAGCAGGACATCACCATCCGCCTGACCGACGGCTCGACGCGCACCATTCCCGCCAACGAGGTGAAGAGCCTCACCCGCGAGGACCGGCGCGACATCGCGGCCCACGTCTTCCACACCGAGGTCCGCGAGTGGCTCAAGTCGGGCCGGGGCGCCGTGGCCGACCGCGACAACGGCTCGCACGTGTGGAACTACAACTTCTACAAGGTCGACGACGCCGTCACCACCCAGGCGCCGCAGGGCGTCGAGCTCTCGAAGCTCGTGGGCGTCAACGGCAAGTGGCAGGGCGGCCAGGTCAGCTTCGTCGAGCGCAAGATGTACTACGGCGACTCCGAGTACCCGCAGACCTACCGGTACTGGATCGAGACCCGCGACGGGAAGATCGTCAACTCCGGCTGGCTCAGCGACAACAACCCCGACTTCATCTGGCAGCCCCAGGGCTTCAGCAACTGGGAGGGCCGCATCAACCGGAACTTGGGCGTCGACCCCAAGCTGGTGAAGGAAATCTACGAGAAGTCCATCGCCGACTGATCCTCCTCCAGGGACGTCAGCAGGCGGCCTCCGCTCCGTCGGGGCGGGGGCCGTCGTCTTTGGTGCGCGTCAGCGCCGGGGCTCGGCGAGCTGCGCCGTCAGGTTCACCGTCTGACCGGACGCAGCCAGCACGTGCCGCGTCCACGGCGAATGGTTCTGGCACAGCACCTCGACGGCGATTTCGCGGCCGGCGTCGATGAGCACCCCCAGGGGCGTCTCGTTCGGGAGCCGCACGCCGTCGATGGACACCGCGCACCCGGCCGGCTCGGTGCTGACCAGCAGCGGCGCCTTCTCTCCGGCGGCCACCGTGGCCTGGGGCAGGGCGGTCGCGTCCACCCGGTGGCCCGACACCTCGCCGAACCGGCGCAACACCCCGCCCGAGCCCACCGCCACCGTCACCTTCTCGTTCGACTTGACCCGCGGCCAGCTCTCGCCCACGCGCACGCCGCCGACGTACACCACATCGCCGGGCTGCAGGTTGACGACCTCGAGCGGAACGTCGCTCCCCTGCACCGCCCAGACGAGCCCCAGCGCCAGAAGGCCGGCGACGGCGCCGGCCAGCGCGGCATCGCGCGCCGACGGCCGGACGCGGACGGCGGTGGCGTCGAGGTCGAAGGCGCCGCCACGCCCGGCGAGGCCGCTTTCTCCGGCGGCAAGGGCGGCACCGGCGGCGGCTCCGACGGCTCCGGGGCAAACGGAGGGTCGGAGTCGATGGTCTCGGGCCCGTGAGAGCCGTTCGATGGCGGCGACACGTTCAACACCTCGACGGCCACGGTGGGCGCCTCGTCGGCGCGGGCGCTCTCCGCCCACACCATGTTCACCTCGAGGTTGGCAACCTGGGCCGGCATCGCCACGCCCGGGTTGCTCGGAACCGGAGGCGCCGGCGCGGGCGGCAGCGACGGCATCGACGCGGGGAACGAATTGGGCAGCGACGACGACGACTGCGCGGGCGAGACCGGGTTCGGGCTCGGGCGCGGAGGCTGCGCGCTGACCTCGGCCAGAATCTGCGGCACCGCCTTCTCGAAGAAGGCCGCCACCTTGGCCGGCGACGAGTGCAGGTTGGCCTCGGCCATCACGTGCTGGAGCGCCGACCGGAGCTCGCCCGCGGTGAAGCGCTTGTTCGGGTCCTTCTCCAGCGCGCGGTAGACGATGGTCGCCAGAAGCTGCGGCACGGCGGGGTTGAGCGACACCACGTCGGGCGCCGGATCGCGGGTGATGGCCCTGAGCGTGGCCGCGTCGTTGTCGCGCCGGAAGGGCATCTTCAAGGTGAGCAGCTCGAAGAGCATCACCCCGAGGGCGAAGACGTCGGCCCGCCCGTCGATGGGCAGCCCCTTCACCATCTCGGGCGAGATGTAGCCGATCTTCCCCTTCAGCATGCCCGGCTGGGTGTGGTCGACGTCGCCCACCGCCTTGGCGATGCCGAAGTCGGAGATCTTCACCGCCCCGTCGAACGAGATGAGCACGTTGTGCGGGCTGATGTCGCGGTGGACGATGGGGTGGGCCGTGCCGGTGGGGTCGACGTAGCCGTGGGCGTAGTGGAGCCCCGAGGCGACCTCCGCGATGATGCAGCAGGCGTGCTCGATGGGCAGGCGCTGACCCGACTTGTGCAACGCCACCATCAGCCGCCGCAGATCGGCCCCGCGCACGTACTCCATGGTGATGTACGCGCTGCCGTCCATCTGGCCCACGCCGTAGGTCTGCACGATGTTCGGGTGCGTCAGCCGCGCGGCCGACCGGGCCTCCGCGAAGAGCATCTCCACGAACTCGTGCTGCGTGGCGAACTGCGGGAGGATCTTCTTGAGGACGACGTACTTCTCGAAGCCCTTGAGGCCGATCTGCCTGGCGAGGAAGACCTCGGCCATGCCGCCCTGGCCGATGCGCCGGAGGATCTGCAGATTGGGCCGGTCGCCGCCGCTGCCGCCGGCCGGGCTTGCGGCCTTCTGGGTGCCCGCGGTCAGCCCGAGGTACTGCGAGAGCGCCCTCGGCTCGAGCGCCTCGATCTTCTCGTAGGCCCCGGTGGCGTGCGAGCTGTTGGGCTCGAGCCAGTCCTTCAGCCTGGCGTTGAGCGGCGGGAACGCGGGGCCGCCGCACAAAGGGCAGATGCGCTGGTCGGCCCTCCCGTCGGCCAGCTCGATGGCGTACTGCGCCGCGAGGATTCGCTGCGGCACCTTCTCGCCGCAATTCTTGCACTCGCACTGGAGGTACAGCGTGCAGACGGCCACCTTCTCCGGCAGGTTCTGCCCGACGAGCGCATCGAGCACGATCATCGGCACCCGCCAGAGATAGACCTTCGCCTCGGCGGACGCGGTGGTGAAGAGCTGCACCAGCTTGGGCGCGCTGTCGGGCTCGACCGCGGAGACCTGGCCCAGGTCGTACACCGCCACGCCCTGAAGCCCTCCCGCCAGCCGGCGAATGTTCAGGTCCGACCGCAGAGGCCCGGCGATGCGGATGAAGGTGATGTCGCCCTCGACCACCTTGAGGTGGCTGGGCAGCTTCTCCACGTCGGGAGCGCGCAGCGCCTTGAGGTAGTGATCCACCACCGGCGCGACATCGCCGACCGGCCGGCTCCGCAGGTACGCGAAGTACTCGGACGGGTTGTCGGCGAACTCGAGCGCGTTGCCGCAGACCGGGCAGGTGTGCGCGGGGGCTTCGCCTTTGGCGATCTGCTCGTGGCTCGATTTGAGGTCGACCAGCCTGAGCCGTTCCTCGTTGCAGGTGCCGCACTGGTAGGGGGCGAGCACCGAGAGCACCGTCGCCACGCCGGCGAAGCCCTCGACCATCGAGAGCTGGTCGACGAAGCAGGGCGGGGCGTTGACGACGTACAGCCCCTGGCCGCCCTCGGGGAGCGCGCGGGTCAGCTCCATCCACAGGCGGACGCCGAACGAGCTGATGCGCGTCACCCGACCCACGTCGAGGATCAGGTACTCCGAGGCGCCCTGCGCGACCTGCCGGGCGGGGAACGTTTCGTCGATCGCCCCACCGATGCGCACGTGCGTCACCGGCCCGATGGTCGACCGATCGAGCGTCGCGTGAGATGCACGGCTGACGGCCACTTGCAGAAGAGCCTCCTACTCGAGAGGGATCCGTCGCGGGGAGCGCGCGCGCGGGCGAGTATCGCTCAACTCCGCACGCCAGACGACCCCGCCCTGGCCACAGGGCCCCGCCGGGCCTACACCCGTTTCGGGCCGGGCGGCCGGGCGGGCCTCCTCCCGCCCGGCTCGCGCCG
>FWPU01006467.1_pt1 | contig 23341 bp, 20 predicted proteins | sample 2228361 | NCBI WGS metagenome assembly FWPU01 (sample SAMEA103939777, study PRJEB20133) | metagenome
CCCACCCCAACCCCCAAACCAGATCTGCGCCCCCAGCTGGTGATCGAAAATTACCAGACTGATGTCGAACAGCTTGAGCCGGGCGGAATCTTCACTCTGACGCTGGAGGTGCGCAACCTGGGCGCGGCGGATGCGAAGGGCGTTACAATGATCGCCGGCGGCGGGACGGTCGAGGAGAGCGGCGAGGGGACGCCCTCACCGGGGGGTGTGTCCGCCGGGGGCGGGGAGTTCTCCAAGTTCGCTCCCATAGGCTCGTCAAATGTGCAGTTTCTGGGCGACCTGCCCGCCGGGAGCGCGCTGTCCGCCCGTCAGACGCTGGTCGTGAACGTCTCGACCGAACCGGGGGCATACCCCTTTAAGGTCTCGTTCACCTATACCAACCCGGAGGAACGCCGCTTCACCGACGAGCAGGTGATCACGCTGCTGGTGTACGCGCCGCCCAATCTGGATGTTAGCTTTTACCGCGACCCAAGCCCGATCTTCGCCGGGCAGCCGAGCGCACTGCCGATCCAGATCAACAACCTGGGCAAGAACCCGGCTGTGATGGGCAACATGGTGGTCAGCGCCGAAGGGGCAGAGGTCACCAACAACACAATCCTGGTCGGGCGGCTGGAGCCGGGCGGATTCTTCACCATGGACGCGACGCTGGTCGCGCCGGAGCCTGGCCCCCTGACCCTCACGGTCGAGATCCACTACACCGATGACTTCAACGACCCGCAGACGATCACCAAGACACTGGAGGTCACGGTGGAACAGGCGCCGGAGTTCGAGCCGGGCATGGGGCCAGAGGGCGCGCCCGGTGAGGCGCCCCCTGCTGAGCCGGAGACGATCTTCCAGAAGATTTGGCGCTTCATCCGGGGCCTGCTCGGCCTGAGCAGTGGCCGGGAAGCGCCCGGTGGCCTGCCGGAGGAGATGCCGCCTGAGGGCGAAGTTCCGCCCGGTGGGAGCGGAGGTGGGCCTGTCGTCGTGCCCGTGCCCGTCCAGAGGGGACCGTGATGCTGACCAACCACCGCGAACGTATGGGTCTGTTTGAGCTGCTCGCCTTTATTCTGGAGAACCTCAACCGGCGCAAGGGGCGCGTGGCGCTGACCGCCATCGGCGTGATCATCGGGACGGCAGCGGTGGTCGTGCTGGTCTCACTGGCAGTCGGCCTTCAGAAGAGCGCCACAGAGCGGCTGTGGGGCATCGGCGACCTGTCGCTCATCCAGGTGTCGCCAGGGTACACGGAGGTTCCGATGGGCAGCGGCCCGGGAGTGGCTGTGGCCATCGAAGCAGGGCCGGGCGGGGGGGCCGTCGTGCCGCAGATCACGCCCATCACGCCCCAGGCATTGGAAGAGTTCGCAGCCATCCCCGGCGTGGAGGCCGTGATCCCACGTGAATGGGTGCAGGGGCCGACGATCCTGGTCGCCAACCGCCAGGAGAACTGGACAAACATGTTCGGCGTGGGCACGGACGACCTGGCCAACCTGGGGCTGGCCGCCCAGGTCGGCACTACACGGCTGGAGCGGGGCACAGCGGTCGTCGGCGTGAATGTCCCGATGGGGTTTTTCGACCCGAATCTGCGGCCCGGCCAGGAGCCGCCGCCGCCCCCGGACATCCTGAGCGGGCCGGTCAAGCTGGTTGTGGTCAAGTGGACGGAGGACGGGGAAGTCCGGCGCGAGTACCCCCTGCGCGTGGTCGGCATCCTCCAGCCGGAGGGCGGTGAGCCGGATTACACGGTCTACATGCCGATGGCAGACGTGGAGGCCTTCAACGAATGGATCAGCGGCTATCGCCCCAACCGCATGAAGGACGGGTACCAGAACGTCCTGGTCAAAGCCGCCGACCCACGCCAAGTGCTCGATATCGCCGCCGTGATCAAGGAGATGGGCTTCCAGGCTTACGCCGAGCAGGAGACGGTGCAGAGCATCAACAACTTCTTTGTGATCCTGCAGGTGATCTTCGGCGGCGTGGGCGCAATCGCCCTGCTGGTGGCCGCCATCGGCATCGCCAACACGATGACGATGGCGGTGCTGGAGCGGACGCGCGAGATCGGACTGCTGAAGGCTGTCGGCGCAACGAACCGGGATGTGCTGAGCGTATTCCTGGGCGAGGCAGCAGGGATCGGGCTGCTGGGCGGGTTGGGGGGTGTGCTGCTGGGCTGGAGCGCCGGGCAGGCGATCAACGTGCTGGCGCTGGCCTATATGGCCGGGCAGGCGGCTCAGAGTGGCGGCCCGCCGCCCACAACGGCAGTCGTGACGCCGCCCTGGCTGCCGGTGTTCGCGCTGATTTTTGCCACGCTGATCGGGCTGCTGTCGGGGCTGTACCCGGCGCTGAGGGCCGCCACGCTTATCCCAGTAGACGCGCTGAAGTACGAGTGAGCCTGAATGCGGCCTATCGGGGCATCAGGCCGGACGAGAGCACTCTGCTGCTCAGCGCCTGGGCTGGCCGCTCCGAGGCCCTGGCCGGGAAGGCCGTTCCTCATACGGGATGGGGATATACTGCACGGAAGGACGGCGCTGGCTGGTCTGCGGGTAGAGATTCATCAGTGCATAGACCTCTTCCGGCATCTCGGTTGAGACGGCCAGCCCCAGCGCCTGAGCTTCCTCAACATTGATGGGGTAGTCGTGCGTCCAGCGCCCTGAAGTCAGCACATCCGCCAGAAACTCGGCCTTCTCAGCGGGGAGGCCCCGCGAGGCGAGGATTTCCTGTACTGTCCGCCGGACCTGGCCGACTGCCTTACGGGCCACGTCAGCCAGGATCAGCGTCTCATCCTCGATCTGGTTGAAGTCCTTCTGCTCCAGCACGCCCAGGATGGAAGCGGCCGGCCGGCCGTTCAACTGGGGGTCAACAGGCCCCAGCACTGCATTTTCGTCCATGACGAGTTCGTTGGCCGCCAGAGCGATGAGCGTCCCACCTGACATCGCGTAGTGAGGGACAAAAACCGTCACCTTGGCCTGGTGCCTACACAGCGCATGAGCGATCTGCTCAGCGGCCAGCACCAAGCCGCCGGGCGTGTGCAGCACCAGGTCGATGGGTATGTCATCCCCCGTGAGCTTGATGGCACGTAGCACCTCCTCCGAATCTTGGATGTCGATGTAGCGGGCCAGCGGAAAGCCCAGGAAGGAGAGTGTCTCCTGACGGTGGATCAGCAGGATAACACGGCTGCCGCGCTTCTCCTCAAACTGGCGCAGCATCCGGGCACGCGCCCACTCAAGCATCTTCTGCCGGATTGCGGGCTGGAGCGAGGCGATTACCAGGAACAGCCAGAACAGGTTGATCAGGTCCACTGTGCCCTCCCTTGTGCTACCAGGGATAATATTCATCCACATAACGGTGACGGTGTCGGCGGTAAGGCCGCGCCAGAATGTTGACGACCAGCATACCGAAAACAAACCCGCCGACGTGCGCCCACCACGCGATGCCGCCGAAGGCGCCAACTGATCCCAGGCTCAAAAGCCCTGACCACAGCTGGGATAAGAACCAGAGACCGAGGTAAAGGAAGGCCGTGATCTCGACGAACCAGGGCAGGAAGAAAAACGGGATCAGGGTTATGACGCTAGCTCGCGGGTACAGCACGAAATAGGCACCCAGAACACCGGCGACCGCCCCACTGGCGCCAACGGTGGGCAGCGTCGAGCGGGGAGCAAGGTAAACGTGAGTCAGGCCGGCGGCAACACCTGAGAGCAGGTAAAACGCCAGATAGCGAACAGGCCCCATCCGGTCTTCAACGTTATCCCCGAACAGATACAAGGCCCACATGTTGCTGATGAGATGCGCCCAGCCGCCGTGCAGGAACATCGAGGTGAAGAGCGTTGGCCAGGCGAGAGACGGCCCCGCCACGAAGCGCACGGGCACCAGCCCCAGCAGGTTGATCAGCCGCTCGAACTGCGGCATCCCCAGCGACGCCTCAAACACAAAGATGGCTACGTTGGCGGCGATCAGCATCGTGTTGACCACCGGGAATGACTCGGAACGGACTGAATCTTGAAGTGGGATCATCGATCACCCATCTGAAGCAACATGAGTATCTGGCCTGATTGGTCTGTCCTCTGGCTGCGGCGCCGGATGCCATCGGCAATCACATCCTGCTCTGCCTGTGCCCCACAGCGGGTTTATGATATCCGAGGTTAAAGGATCGCCTGGAAACCGGCCATTGTCAACCCCACCCGGCCTTTGGATGCATCGATTTTTCCCCCATTTGCACGAGACCAAATCCGTGTTAGAGTGGCCTCAGAGGAGGGATTTCATCCGGAGCGTTTAGTGCGAGATTTCGGGTGAAAACCATCCGAAAGGAGTGAACAACGTGGAGGCACTGACCGCTTTCGACCCCAGAACTGAGGTGCTTGGGCAGGCGATGCTTGCCCTCGTCGAGTGTATCCGGAGTGACTACATCCTGCCGATCCTTGACAGGCACGGGCTGAGCGACATCGACCGGGAGGCGTGGTACCCTCACCAGGATTGGCTGGACGTGTTCAAGGACATCGCCAGCGATCCATCGGCTGCAACGCCTACGCTGGTCGCAGCGGGCATGAAGTTCGCCGAGACCGCCATGTTCCCGCCTGAGATCAGCACGCTCGAAGACGCGTTGATCGCGATCAACGACGGCTACCAGCTCAACCACCGGAATGGGTACGCGGGTGAGTACGCGGTGGTCATCATGGGGCCAGGCCACATTCAGGTTATCGATCACACTCCCTATCCCGACGACTTCACCTACGGCCTGATCTATGCCCTCGCCCACCGCTTCAGCCCCGAAGGGGCCTACCCTATCGTGCGCCACGACCCGGATTCGCCGTGCCGCAAGCAGGGCGCAGATACGTGCACCTACGACGTCGAGTGGTAGGGACAACCAGCCAGCCGCAGCAGGCCCGACCTGCCTAAGCGCGGAACTGGATCATGCCCCACTGGCCGTTGACCAGCCAGTCGGGGTCCTGGGCGGCGGCCTGTTCGGCTCTGCCGGGCGGCAGCCCAACGCCCACCTCGGATTTGCAGGTGCGCAGCGCAACGAGCGGCGCGGGGAAATAGCCAACCACGTCCGCGAAGGGGGTGGTGTGCGGCCAGTGGCGGTCACCGAGGAGGCGGCGGTAGTTGGCGTCGCCCTTGCTGATGACCAGCGCCGATCCGGCCAGGTGCTCCCGCAGGGCAGGTGGCATCTCCCAGGCAGCCAGCGGGGAGGTCCAGAAGAAGTTGTCCGCCAGAACCAGCCGCCCGGCGTCCAGGTGGTCGGCCAGCCGCGCGCCCAGGGTGCGGGGTGCCGGGTCGCCATCCCCGGCCAGAAAGGCAACCGTATCGCGCACATCCCCGGCCATCGCGTCGGAGACAAAGGTCGGGTGGCTCTTGACATGCACCCACACCGAGGCAGCCGCCCCGCTGCCCAGCAGGTAGTCGGTCAGCGCGAGGTCGCATACCAACTCAAAACCGGCGTTGTCCGCGATGAAATCCAGCCGCGCCGGGTGGCCCTCCAGTCCGGCGATGTGTTCAACGACAGCATCCACCTCGTCAACAAGCAGGCGCTCCGGCCTGCGGTCCGCGTCCACCTGAGTCGAACGATCCTCCACGTCAGCCGGCCACAAGCTGAGGTCGGATTGGTTGCCCCACAGGGCGAGCGTCAGCAAGCGGGTCAACACGTGGCGGTCGAGGCCGGGTACCTGCAGCCAGCCCAAGAGCTTGCCAGCCAGCGCCCGGATCGCCTGGCGTGTCGTCTCAAGGCCCTGTTGCTTCTGATAGCGGTAGGGATCGACCCCCTGCCCCGACCCCTCCTGGAAGTAACCGGTGATAGCCAGCACACGGCGGTAGAAGTATGCTTCGGCAAAGAACCAGGGAACCTGGAGCCAGTTATCCCCCAGATAGGGTGCCACATACCGCCGCCAGTCGCCTGCATCGGGCGCGCCACTGTCATCGAGGGGCGAGATCAGGCCGTAAGGGATGCTGCGGAAAAAGTCTTGAAGCTCCTCCGCAACGGGTGGGAGAAAGCGGTTCTCGGCGAGTATACGCCGCCCGATGTCCGGCAGCCGCGTGACAACCGAGTAGTGGGTGAAAGTGCCTTCCTCTTCGGCCCTCAGAGGAACGGGCAGGGGCAGGGTAGGAGATTCTGGCTGGCTCACGATCTTCTCACCTCTCGTAACCGTCTGGATAGAACCGCAAAGACTCAGGGCAGCGGGACAGGCCAATCTGCCCCGGATCATAACAGGCCATGTGCGGGATGGCTACGCCGGGTGCGATCCCTGATCCGTTCGTCACATCCGGCCATGAGATTCGTCACATATTGGCCCCAAACGCCCCCTAAGGGGTAGACAAAGGCCTGATTTGTCCGTACAATCACGCTGGACAACGCTGAAGGGCGACTGACCAGAATCGGAACAACGGTACTCCGATCATTCCCAATCCGACTTCGGCACTTCTGACACAACACCGTCATCTTCGGCCACACCATCACCTCCCGAACCCTGGCCCGGCAAGCAGGGGACAGGGCATGTGTAACGCGCACGGTCGCCCTGTAACAAGCGTAGTGTCATGCTAAGACGAAGCCGCCCGAACAGGCGGCTTCGTCTATCTACAGGGGCCTGATCGATGCCCGGACCACCCTGGAAGGAAGAGCTACACCGGCGGCTGGAGCGGCCAGGCGAAGCCGGGTGCGTGCCGCGCCTGGCTGTGGTCGGCGTGGGCAGCGAGATGCATGGTGACGATGCGGCGGGCGTGCTGGCCGCGCGGGCGCTGATGCCGCTTGGCAGCGATCGGCTGCTGGTGATCGATGCCGGGCCTGCGCCGGAGAACATCACCGGCATACTGCGCCGCTTCGAGCCGGACTTCATCCTACTGATCGACGCCGCCGACATGGGTGAGGCGCCCGGCGCGGTGCGCTGGATCGAGGGACAGGATGCGGAGGGCATAAGCGGCGCGACCCACTCGCTGCCGCTGAACATGCTGGCCCGCTACCTGACCGAGGAACTGGGCTGCGAGGTTACCCTGTTGGGCATCCAGCCGCGCACCATCTCACCGCTGACGGCAGCCCCCTCGCCTGAAGTGCGCCGGGCAGTGGAGGACATCGCTGAGGCCATCTCGGCGCTGTACACCAACCCGGCCTGAGATGGTGCGCTAGTCCACGACCAGCTTGTAGCCGATACCCCATACGGTCTCGATACTGGCGGCGCTGCCTGCCTCGGCCAGCCGGGCGCGTAGGTGCGCGACGTGCACATCCACCGTGCGCGTCTGCCCGTAGAAGTCAAAGCCCCATACCAGGCTCAGGAGCTTCTCGCGGTCCAGCACCACGCCCGGATGCCGGGCCAGCGTGTAGAGCAGGTCGAACTCCTTGGCACGCAGCGCCAGGGGGCGCCCGGCAGCCGTTGCCTCACGCCGGGCCGGATCGATCACCAGATCGCCGACGGCGAGAGGGCGCGCGGGGACACCCTCCTGCCGGGCGGGGTCGGCGCGGCGCAGGATGGCCCGCACCCGGGCTACCAGTTCGCGCGGGTTGAAGGGCTTGGTCATGTAGTCGTCGGCACCGATCTCCAGGCCAACGATCTTGTCCACATCGTCGTCGCGGGCGGTGAGCATGAGGATAGGCAGGTCGCGCGGGCCGCTCTCACCGGCGCGGACACGGCGGCACACCTCCCAGCCATCGACGACGGGCAGCATCAGGTCGAGCACGACCAGGTCGGGCGGATGGCTGGCAATGCGGTCAAGCGCCGCCTGCCCGTCGCGGGCGGCGACAACGGTGAAGCCGTCCTGCTCCAGATACATGCGGGCCAGCTCGACGATGTTCACCTCATCATCGACCACCAGAACGGTCGCGCGGTTCATGGTACTCCCCCGCTTCAGGGCGCCCCGGACGACTCTCCTCCAGGCGTTGGGGTGCCCAGCACGTCCACCGGCACAGGCGTAGGCTGGGAGCAGACCTCGAAGCCGGTCTGCACGGCATCCTGGATGCGCTCATCCTCCGGGGCCTGCGACTGGGCCTGCTCCAGATAGGTGAGCGCCGTATCACAGCGGCCCTCGTAAGCGTAGGCCAGCCCGATCTGGAAGTACAGATCGGGGCTGACGGCGTCGAGCGCCAGCGCGCGCTCAAAGGCGACGATGGCGTCGGCGTAGCGGCCCTCAAAGTAGCGCAGCGTGCCCATACGCAGCCAAGGGCTGCCGTAGCTAGCGTCCAGATCGGTGGATCGCTGGTAGTATTCCATTGCAGAGTTCGGATCGCCGATGTAGATCTCGTAGGTGCGACCGATCTCGTAGACGATGAGAGCGTTGGTCGGGCTGATGAGCTGCGCCTCAAAGAAGCGGTCGAGCGCGTCGTCGTAGCGGCCCAGCTCGCGGTAGATGCGGCCCAGCGCCATGTGCAGGTAAGACAGCTTGGGATGCAGCCGCAGGGCGGTCTCGTACTGGGTGGCCGCTGCCGAGTAGTCGCCCAGAGTTTCGAGGATGTAGCCGTAGTCGCGGCGGATGTCCACGTGATCGGGCTGGAGCGCCAGCGCGCGGTCAATCGACTCCTGGGCCTGATCCCAGCGCTGTAGGTCAACCAGCGCCTCGGCCAGATACGAGTGAGCGAGGGCATACTCAGGGTCGATGTCCAGCGCCTGAAGGATGGTGGACGAGGCCTGATCGGGGCGCCCCTGCCAGTCGTAGACTTTGCCCATGATCGCGTACCCGGCGGGGTCAAACGGATCAGCCAGGATGGCATTGTTCGCCGCCTGGAGCGCCTCGTCGAGCATCTCCAGGCGCCGGTCGCCGTACTGCACCGCCGACTCGAAGACCAGCAGCCGGGCAATCTGAACATAGTTGTCAACCTGTTCAGGCGCGGCCTGAGCAGCCTGATAGTAGTAGTCAACCGCCTGAGTGAGCTGGCCCTCCTGGTAAGCCTGCTCGGCCAGCGCGCTCAGGTCTGCTGCCGGAGTCACATCAGCCGCCGGAGCGGAGCGAGGGGCGGCGACGCTAACCGGGCTGATCCCGCCCTCGCCGCCTTCGAAGATCTCGGCCCGCACCATATCGCGGTTGAAGTAGACCCAGATGCCGCCCGCGATCAGGACCAGGTAGAAGATAATGCGGAAGGGATCGTTGCGCGGCCCGCTTTCCCGGTTAGGCGGCCGGTAGTCGGCATAGCTGCGACGGCGCCCACGCCGCCGCTTATCTCTGAGCGGTATACCCAAAACGGGTTCTCCTCACCGGTGACCTACTGCCCGGCGTCCTGGCCGGAGCCGGATTCGCCCCCCGACTCACCGCCCTCGCTATCATCATCGCCGCCCGTGCCCGGGCGCTCAACGATCACGTCCGGCTCTTCGTAGTCGGCGGGGAACTCAAAGGCGATGGTGGCGGGGGTGAGCGCGTAATCACGGCACAGGACGATCACGCTCAGGATATTCTTGAGCGCGTTGGGGTCGTCCATGCGCTCGCGCTCGTAGATGTCGAGCGCATGGAAGGCACGCGGCACGGCGATGTTGCACAGCGGCGTGCCGTCCGCGGCGTGATCCAGGTAATAATAGTCGGTGGCGGTGACATAGTACGCCTCAAGCGGGACTTCCTCCCCGCGAGCCTCGCTCCAGGCGATCAGTTCCTCGAAGATGGCAATAGCGTCCTCAAAGTTGCGCCGGGCGTGGTAGACCATACCCAGGCGGCGCCAGGCGGGAGGATAAATCTCTGCTGGCAGCTCGTCTTCAGGAATCTCAAAATCGTTCTTCTCAATCTCGCTGTAATCGTGGAGCGGGCACTCCTCGCACACAAGCCGGACGGCGCGCTCCAGATTGGCCTGGGCAGCGTCGTCCTCACGCACCTCAAAGTAGGTGCGGCCCAACTCAACATAGGGGAGCGGGTCTTCCGGGGTGCGCATGATGATCTGCTGGTAGGTCTGGACGGACTCCTCAAAGCGCCCCGCCCCCCGGTAGTTGCGGGCCAGCCCGTACCACAGGTCGAGGAGGTTGTTGTTGAGGCGGAGCGCCTGCTGGTACTGGGCGATGGCGCCGCCGTAGTCACCGTAGAATTCGAGCACATAGGCGTAGTTGCGGCGGGCATCAACGTTGTAGGGATCGATCTCAATCGCCCGCTCGGCCTCTTCGCGCGCCTGGCGCAGCTGGCCGAGATCGGCGTAGGCTTCCGCCAGGTAGGCATGGCCCAGCACGTAATTCGGGTCCAGCTCAATCGCTCGCAGGGCCTCAATAGCCGACTGGTCAGCATCGCCCATCCAGTTCAGGGCGCGCGCCTTCATGGCGTGGCCACGCGGGTCTTCCGGCGCAACCAGGATGGCCTGCTCGGCGACAGCAAGCGCCTCCTGGCGCGACTCAGGCGTGTTGATGAGCGTCAGGATGCGGGACAAGTCGGCCAGAACCTGCACATCCTCCGGGACCAGTTCGGCGGCCCGGCGGTAGTACTCGGCCGCCTCGATCAGGTCGCCGTTCCGGTAGGCCTCCTCGGCCTGCGCGACCAGCTCGCCTGGCGAGACCGTCGGCGTGGGGTCGGGGCCGATGGCTGCCAGCACTCTAGGCTGGATGGTCTCCAGGTTGAGGAAGACATACAGCGCGGCAGCCAGGATAGCAAGGTAGATGATGGTAAAAAGCAAGGGGAAGCGGCGCTTGCGGCGCTTGCCGAACGTCAGATTGCCCTGCCCCAGTGGATCGCGCTTGATGTACATAAACCGTCTTTACGTTTCCCCCACGGGAAACCTGTTTGTACGTACCAGCCGCGATTGCAGCAAACCGGCAGAGCGATGCCCGCCCTCGCCGGTAATCGACGTTGCACCCCGCAGCGTATCTTGATCAGACAGCGCCGCGATCTTAGCACCCCACACAGGCGGGTGTCAAGGAAACAGGCCGGGCGGCCCGGCCTCTGCCCGCCCCGCGATCAACCTGCACGCCGTACCAGGAGACGCACGGTGAGCTACTCCATCACACGCTGCACGGCCTCAACAATACGCCGCGCGTTGGGCAGCACGGCATCTTCGCGCTGACGTGCGTACGGAATCGTGCTTTCTGTACACACCCGCTGGTATCGCGCTGGAATACCGCCCTCAAGCAGCGTAGCAGCCAGCTCTCCGGACAGACCGAAGCTGCGGTAATCCTCGTCAACAACAACCATCCGACCTGTTTTATCAACCGCGTCGCAGATCAGTTCCCGGTCTAGGGGTGCCACGCTGCGCAGGTCGAGCACGCCTGCCGATATGCCATTCTCCTCCAGTACACGCGCCGCTTCCAGACAGCGGTGCACGCCCACGCCCACGCTTACCAGCGTGACATCCGAGCCTGCGCGGCAGATAGCCGCTTTGCCGAGCGGGATGGCTTCCCAGCGATCCGGTACCGGGCCGCTTGCACCAGCGGCAGGCACATCATACTGTACGGTCGTGCGTCCTCCGGAACCAAGGAACTGCAACCAGTTCTCGGCAAGCAGCTTGTGCTCCAAATAGATCACGGGGCCATCGGACTCGATGGCACCCAACATCAGGCCGCCCGCATCAGCCGGGTTTGAGGGGACCACAACGCTCAGCCCGGGGATATGCGCCAGCCAGCCCCAGAGTGATTGTTCGTGCTGACCTCCGTCACCGTAGCCACCCCCGCAGGCTGACCGAACCACCAGCGGCGCCTTCCACCTGCCCCCCGAGAAGGCATTCACCTTAGCAGCATGGTTCAGGAGGGCGTCCATTGCCACAGCGATGAAGTCCACCAACATTACTTCCACAACGGGATGCAGGCCACCCAGAGCAGCACCCACTGCCGCACCCACAAACGCCGCTTCGCTGATGGGGGTCGGGCGGACGCGCTGCTCGCCAAAGCGCACGTACAAAGCGAGGCGGATCGTGTGGACATCTTCGCCGAAGATCACGATGCGAGGATCGGCAGCCATGGCCACCGACAGGGCATCATCGATGGCATCGCTAAATGTCATGGTCCGCACGTCTCACACCCTTCCCTCAAGACTGGCCAGCGCCGCCGCAACCGCCATCTCGATCTCCCGCGCGACGTCGCGCTCGATCTGGGCAAGCCGTTCAGGCTCTGCGGCCAGCCTGCACCGCTGCCGCTCAACGGGGTCCACCTTCCTCAAGCGGTGATCGCCCATCGCCCGGCCCACCAGCCCGGCTATAGCCGCGAGACCTGCGGCGCGGTCGGCCAGCGAACCACCGCCAGCCTTAGTAACCCCCTGCGCCAGCAGGCCGATGTAGGGAGCGAACCCTTCGACCGGCTTACGGGCGATTTTCAGCAACGGATCGCCGAGGAAATGCCCCTCCAGATGGGTGCAGTAGGCCAGTAAGAATGTGGGGCCGCCGCCGTTCCGGGTGCAGGCAATGGCCTGCCCGGCTGCCCGCCAAACTGCCTCAACGTCGCTGCCGTCGGTCTCTAACGCCGTCATACCAAAGCTGCGCGCCCGCTCGACCAGACTCCCGCCCGTCACATCGGCTGTCCGGGTTGTAATCGACCAGTTGTTGTCCTTGCAGACGAACACCACCGGCAGGTCCCACACCACCGCCAGGTTGAGCGCCTCCATGACCATGCCCTGATTCATGGCGCCTTCACCAAAGTAGGCGACTGCGATCTTACCTGGGCGCAGGTGCTGGGCAGCCAGCGCCAGGCCGACGGCAGTCGGTGCGCTGGCTCCCACAATCCCCGAAGACACTGCCAGATGCTCTGGAGCAAAAAGATGCATGTGCCCACCCATGCCGCCGCACAGGCCATCCTCGCAGCCGAGGAACTCGCGCAGCAGCGGAACCAAGCCCACGCCGCGCACCACGAGCGGCGGCGTACCCCGATGGTCAAGCGCCAGCGCATCGCCATCCTGGAGCTGGCACACGGTCCCGGCGGCAATGGCCTCCTCGCCTACGCCCAGGTGCATCTCACCGGAGATGCGCCCCTCACCCCAAAGGCGGATCACCGCTTCTTCGAAGCGCCTGCTGCGGAGCATCTGGTAGTAAAGCTGCCAAGGATCCATGTGCAATATACATTCCTCTGTACAGGCAGCGGAACGAGAAGCCTGCCGGAAGGCTCTCACTCCCCAGTATAGACCATGATTGCCTGAGGGTGAAGTAGGAGTCCGGGGCCGCCCCAGCCCAGGCTGTCCCGACGTCAGACGCTGTCTCGATCAGACCTCCCAAAACCTAGCCTTGACAAGTCCCCAAAGGGGGATGTATCATCCCCGCGTGCTCTGGATAAGACGAGTGAGACGCCTTACAGCCCACCGGGAGACGTTCTTACCTCAGCGTTGTGTGTGGCGTGGGGGCGTTTTTTTATCCCCAGTGCACCCGCAGACTCCGCCTGCCCGGCGGGTGGTCCGGGCAGGAGAAGCCCGGACGGCCCCGCGCTGCCGACTGAGGAGGCAATATGATACAGGTTGACGGCCTGACAAAATACTACGGGGACTTCAAAGCCATCGACAATCTTTCGTTCTACATCGACGCGGGTGAGATCGTGGGCTTCCTCGGGCCAAACGGGGCAGGCAAGACCACGACAATGCGCATCCTGACCGGCTATATGCCGTCCAACGAGGGGACGGCCTCGATAGCCGGTTTTGACATCATGCAGCAGCCCATCGAGGCGCGCAAGCGCATCGGCTACCTGCCAGAGACAGTGCCGCTCTACAAGGAGATGACCGTCTGGCAGTATGTGGATTACATGGCCAGCCTGCGCGGCCTACGCAACCCGGCACGGGCCGACCGGGTAGAAGAGGTGCTGGGCAGCGTGGACATGCTCGACCGGGCCGACAGCATGATCGCCAGCCTGTCGAAGGGGATGCGGCAGCGCGTGGGGCTGGCTCAGGCACTGGTGCACGAGCCGGAGGTGCTGATCCTGGACGAGCCGACCATCGGCCTCGACCCCGGCCAGGTGCGCGAGTTCCGCGATCTGATCCGGCATGTCGGCGCGGATCACACCGTGCTGCTGAGCACGCATATTCTGTCTGAGGTCGAACAGACCTGCTCGCGGGTGCTGATCATCCACAACGGGCGGATCGTGGCCGAGGACAGCCCGACGACGCTCTCGGCGCGGTTGCAGGGCACAAGCCGCTTCATCGTGCGCGTGGGCCATGCCAACCCCCAGGAAGTGGCCGAGGCGGTGCGCAGCCTGCCGGGCGTCATCGAGACGCACGCCACCGAGCAGGGCGTTGAAGTCACCGGCGAACGGGAGAAGGATGCCCGCCCGGCGGTGGCGGCGACGGTCGTAGGCCGCGGGTGGGACCTGCTGGAGCTGCGCCCACTGGACATGACATTGGAGGACATCTTCCTACAACTGACGGCCAACGAGGCCGGGCCACAAGAGGAGGAGGGCTAGACCATGCAAGAGGTTGTTCGCTCGCTCCGCGCGCTGTGGATCATCTCGAAGCAGGAGTTCAGCCTGTACTTTGAGTCGCCCATCGTCTATCTGATCGGGGCGGTGTGGCTGTTCCTGGCTGGGGGTTTCTTTTCGCTCTCGCTGGGGGCGATCAACCAGGGATTGGGTGAGCCAAGCCTGATCGGTATGTTCTCACCTATGATCTTCCTGATGATCTTCATCGCCCCGGCGCTGACCATGCGCGTGATTGCGGACGAGCTGCGGGCAGGAACGCATGAACTGTTGTTCACCGCGCCCATCCGCGACTGGGAGATCGTTGTCGGCAAGTGGCTGGCGGTGTGGGCCGTGTTCACCATCTTCGTCCTGATCACGGCTATCTATCCCTTTATCCTGGTATCGCGCGGGAACCCCGATCAGGGCCTGATCCTGACCGGCTACCTGGGCCTGTGGCTGCTGGGCGGCGCGACGCTGGCGGTGGGCGTGTTCGCCTCATCGCTGACGCAGTACCAGCTGGTATCCTTTATGATCACGATGGGCATCCTGGTCTTTCTGTGGTTGTCACAGGCGGTGACGCAGGCGTTCACCAACACCACCGTGATCGATGTGCTGAGCGAGCTTTCGCTGGTGAGCCACTACCAGAACCTCGTCAACCGGGCGCTGATCGACCCGGTTGACATCGCCTACTTTGTGGGGCTGATCGCCATCTTCCTGTTCCTGGCCACGCAGTCGCTCAGCACAAGGAGGTGGAGCGCATGACCGACCGCAGCACCATTCAGGTGAGCCGTAGCCTGCTGCGCTGGATTGCCCTGAGCCTCGGAGCCGCAGCGTTGGTCGTGGCCGTCGTCGCGCTGATCGTCACGCCGGGCAATGCGTTCACGACGGTGAGCTACATCGCGCTGGGCGTGGGCATCGTGGGGCTGGCGGGCTTCGTCCTGCTCGACCCGGCGGCCATTGCGCAGGCAATCACCGGGCGCGCCGGGCAGTACGGCCTGACGACGACGCTGTTGAGCGTGGTCTTTGTTGCCTTCATTGTGGCGCTGTTCGTCGTGATCCGGGAGTGGGACCCCGCGCCCATCGACGTGACGGAAAATCAGCAGTACAGCCTGTCGGAGGCCAGTATCGAGCTGCTGCAAAATCTGGAAGAGCCGGTGCACGTGATCGGCTTCTACTCGGAAACCTCGTTCCAGCGAGAAGAAGCTGAGGCCTGGCTGAGCCAGTACAAGCGCTACAGCGGCGGCAAGCTGACCTATGAGTTTGTCGACCCCGACCGCAACCCGGCCCGGGCGCGCGAGTACGAGCTGACCCGCTCAGATGTGCTGGTGTTTGAGCAGGGCGAGCGCACCGCCCAGGCGTCGTTCGTCTCGGAGAGCGATATCACGGGCGCGCTGGCACGCGTGATCATCGGCGAGCGGCGCAAAGCCTATGTGACAATCGGGCACGGCGAGCGCAGCTTCGAGGGCTTTGAGGGACCGGACTTCTCGCAGATCAACCGCGAGCTGCTCAACGCCAACTTCACCGTCGAGCCGCTGCTACTGCTGGAAGCGGGCAGCGTGCCGGAGGACGCCGATCTGGTGATCATCGCCGGGCCGACGGCCCAGTTCTCCGCGCCTGAGGTTGAGGCGCTCAAGGCATATCTGGATGGCGGCGGCTCGCTCTTTGTGCTGAGTGAGCCGGCCACCGGGGGCGGCAGCCTGGGCAACGGCGTGCTTGGCCTGTCGTTCAGCCACAACGGCACACGGCTGGCGACGGCAGGGGCCGACAGCACCGTGCGCGTGTGGGATACCGCCAGCGGTGACGAGCTGGTCGTGCTGCGCGGCCACACCAGCGACGTGTTGGACGTGGCCTTCTCCCCGGATGGGCGGACGCTGGTCACCGCCGGGCGCGATAACACCGTGCGCCTGTGGGACGCGCAGAGCGGCGAGCAGATCGGGCAGCTTGAGGGCGCGACCGATCTGGTGGTGCGGGTGGCCACCTCGCCCGACGGCAGGCTGATCGCCAGCGCGGGCGAGAACCAGACCGTCAACGTGTGGGACGCCGCCTCAGGCCAGCCGCTGACCTACTCGCCACTGACCGTAACGGTGCCACTGCGCGCGCTGGTCTTCTCCCCGGACGGCTCGCGGCTGGCAGCCAGCGGGGGGAGCGACACGAGCGCGAGCGGGCCGGTCTACATTTGGGACACAGCCAGCGGGGAGCTGCTGGTCGAGGAGCGGCTGCATACCAGCCTTGTGTTGAGCATCGACTTCACGCCGGATGGCGAGACGCTGCTGAGTGCGAGCATCGACGGCTCGGTGGGCAGGCTGGGCACGGCAACCGGTGAGGGTAGTACTGTACCGCTCTATGCCGATGCGGGCGTCACTGCGCTGGCGGTAGCGCCGGATGGGACAGTCGCCTATGGGCTGGGCGACAGCACGATCCACCTGCGGGCGCCGGATGCGCCGTCCTCAACCGAGGCAGATACCGTACTGGAGGGCCACACCGACCTGGTGTGGGACTTGGCCTTCTCGCCGGATGGGCGGCTGCTGGCCAGCGCCAGCCGCGACGGCACCGTCCGCCTGTGGAATGTGGGCGGTGGCGTGGTGCGCAGCGTGCTGAGCGGCCACACAACCGGCGATCCGCTGCTGGCGTATCTCGAAACAGACTGGGGCCTCCGGGTGAACGATGACTTTGTTGTCGATCTGGCCACGGCCAGCCAGTTCGACGAACTGACGCCTGTCGTGTGGAACACCTACAACAACTTCTCGCCGATCACCGCGCCGCTGCTAGAGCGCCAGCGCCCCACCTACTTCACGCTGGCGCGTAGCATCAGCACCACCAGCGAGGCGGCGACACCCGTCGTGCCGACAGTCCTGGCCACCACGTCTGGCGCGGAAGGACAGTTCACATCTTGGAGCGAGACGAGCGACCCGTTCGTGACAGGAACGCTGGAATACAACGAGGAGGACGACACGCCGGGGCCGGTGGCGCTGGCCGTCAGCGCCGCTGATAGCGAGACCGGCGGGCGGGTGGTCGTGGTCGGCGACGCCGATTTTGCCTCCAACACCTCGCTGAGCCTGACAACCTTCGGCAACGCCGAGTTCTTCATCAACGCGGCGAACTGGCTGGCGGAAGGCGAGGACGCCATCGAGCTGCCCCCACCGAACTTTGACCAACGGATGATGGAGCGGCCCTTCACCCCGCTTGGGCTGGGGTTGGTGAGCATCAGCCTGACCTGCCTGGTGCCGGGCGTTGTGGCAGTGGCCGGGATCGGCCTGTGGTTCTCGCGGCGACGGCGCCGTTAGGCCGGGTGGGGAGGTGCGTCGATGAACACGCGAGGACGCCTGATCGCCGGGGCGGTGCTCCTGGCGCTGGCCGCCGGGCTGATCGTGCTGGTGACGCAGGTTGACCTGCGAGCGCCAGCCGAGGAGGGCGACGAGGCGATTCCCACCCCGCCCGATGCGCTGTTCCCCGAGGACGCCTCGGACGTTGTGACAGCCATCCGCGTCACGGACAACGAGACAGGCGAGACCTTTGCCGCCTCAACAGAGGACGGGGAGACCTGGATGATTGACGAGGCACCGGAAGGAACCGACACCACGCTGGGGGCCGACCAGGCGCGGCTGGCCGGGGCGGTGATCGCGCTACCGGGCGTGCGCCCCTCGCGCATCCTGAGTGAGATCGAGGCGCTTGCTCCCTACGGGCTGGATCGCGCGCAGTACACGCTCACGTTCCGGCTGGCGGGCGGCAACGAGCATACCCTGTATGTGGGCTCGCTCAACCCGACCGGCTCCGGCTACTACGTGCGGCTGACGGAGGACGTGGGCACGGCAGCGGAGGTGTACGTGATCCCCGCCTATACGCTCGACCAGGCACTGGCCTTTGTGGACGACCCGCCGGTCGTCAGGCCCACGCCAACCGCCGGACCAGTGGAGGGATAGCCGGAGGGAACGGTGGGATGTATTTCAACCTGGTTGGGGGGACTTGAGGCTCCGCGTGATAATCGCCCTGATCCCCCAAAACTGAAATGCACCCGCAGCGGTTCCGTTTCTGGCCCCTCCTGCCTGCCTATCGTATACTGAGGGCCGAGCAGCATACACAGGGCCAACCGTCCGATGCACAACGATCCGCTCCGCAGCGTTGAGCAAATCCTGTGGTGGGCCGCACTGGCGCTGATCGCCGCCGGGCTGGCGCTGGCCTTCATGCCGCCCGGCCCGATCCCGCCCGGCGTGGTCTTTGGTGCCGGGCTGATAGCGCTGGGGCTGAACATGCTGCTGGGGGGCGATGTGATCGCCGGGCCGGAGCCGCGTGCCTTTACAGCACGCGGGCAGGTGGTGCGTGGGCGGCTGGAGGTGGCCGCCGGTCTGTCCGACCTGAGCGTGGACGACGGGGGGAGCGACCGGATTGCGGCGATCCGCTTTGGGCCATTTGGACAGCCTGCTTTCACCGCCGAGGGGGGTATGGCCCACCTGGGCCTGAAGAACCCGCCCCTGCGCCCGAACATCGCGCGCTGGGAGGCGCGGCTGGCCGACAACGTCCTGTGGGACATCGACGCACGCAGCTCGCTCGGCGAGCTACGTCTTGACCTGAGTAGGCTCCGGCTGGAGACAGTCCGGGCACGGACCATCTTGGGGCGGATTCACGTCGCCTGCCCGCAGCGGGGATATGCCCGTATCGACCTGAAGACGGCAGCCGGTGCGATTGAGGTGAGCGTGCCGCCTGAAGTTGGGGCGACCATCAGGGTCAGGCATGGCGCGCTGGGGACGGTTACGGTCAGCAACAAGCGGTTGCTGGCGCCCGCGCCGCTCCATTACGTGACGCCGGACTACGAAACGGCGGCGGCCCAAGTCGAGATCGACGTGCAGGCTGCCGCCGGTGAAGTGATCTTGAGCTAGGCCACAGGGGCGGGGAAACGGGAATCAGCGGGCGTCACCAAGCGAGGCCGAGGCCGAGGCCGCCGGGCGCCTGCGGCGGGCGGTGCTCGGCTGGATGGGAATCTCGGCCAGGAGGATGCTCTCACGCTCCTGGTTGGTAAGCCGGATCGTCACCGCCTCACGGTTGAAGTCAACATACCGTGCGATCACCTCGAGAATCTCATCCTTCATAGCCTGCACCTGCTCCGGCGAGAGGTTGCTGCGGTCGTGTACAAGCACGAGCTGTAGCCGCTCTTTGGCAATCGAACTGCTGGATTGTTTGCGCCCGCCAAACAGGCGGGCCAGGAAGCTACCCATATCCTCCCGCTCTCCTCTCGAACTGGCCTGAGATCGGTTTGGTGGGTTTCGCCATAAGCGCTTGATGGGCGCTCGCGGTGAGACCCTCAGCCTTTCCCCTCCCTGGCATCCGGAGTCGACTGCTCGCCTGCCGGGCTGGTGACTTTATCCGGTGGGCTGGTCTGCTTTTTCTCATCCTCCTTAACCGGTGCCGCTGCCCCGTCAGCGGGCGGCCCGTCAGCGGGCGGCCCGGCGGCGGGCTTGCTATCCGCACCGGCAGGGCCGGGCACCTCGGCTGGGGCCTTGGCAGCTTCATCGGGAGCAGCCTTGCCTTGTGGAGCAGATAGCCCGGTAGATGGCCCGGATAGGGACTCCGCCGCATCGCCCTTCCCCGCTGGCGGAACGCTGGCAGGCGGCTCACCGGCGGGCTTAGGCCCGGCGGGTTCGGCCACAGGCGGCTCCGACGTGGCAGCTTCGGCTGAGGCCGGGAGGGGCTTGTCTGCGGCGGGTTCGGGCCGGGCTGGGCCTGCGGCGGACTCGGGTGGGCTGCTGGCCGGAGCCGCCGGTTTTGGCGCTTCTTTGTCTTCTGCCTCGGCCTCAGGAAGTTCGATGGGTTTGGGCTTCAGGCTGCGGGGAGGCTCAGCGGCGAGCGGCGCGGCAGCAGGTGGCGCGGCGGGCTTCGGTGCTCTTCGGGCAGGTGCAGGCCCGGCCTCCGGCGCGCCGCCCAGGCCGAATCGCTTGAACACACGCTGCAACAGGCCCTTCTGCTCATCAAGCGGCAGGAAAGGCACATCCTCGCCCAGCAGGCGGCGGGCGATGTTATGGAACGCACGGCCCGCCTGCGACTGGTCGAGTGAGAGCGCAACCGGCAGGCCCCGGTTGGTCGAGATCAGGATCGTCTCGTCCTCCGGCACAAGACCGATGAGCTTGATAGCTAGGATGTCGATAATATCCTCAGGGCTGAGCATGTCACCGCGCTTGACCATGTCAGGCTTAACGCGGTTGATGATCAGTTTGCCGGGGCCTTTACCCTCGGCCTCGATCAGCCCGATGATGCGGTCGGCGTCGCGCACCGACGAAACCTCGGGATTGGTAACGATGATCACCTCATCGGCGGGGGCGATGGCGTTGCGGAAGCCGCGCTCGATACCGGCGGGTGAGTCGATCAGCACAAAATCCACCAGCGTGCGCAGCTCGTCGCACACGCGCACCATATCGCTGGGGCTGACGGCCGTCTTGTCGCGGGTCTGGGCCGCCGGGATCAAGTACAGCTCATCTTGGAGCCGCTTGTCCTTGATCATCGCCTGGCGCAGCTTGGCGCGCCCCTCGACCACATCGACGATGTCGTAAACGATGCGGTTCTCCAGCCCCATCACCACGTCAAGGTTGCGCAGGCCGATGTCGGCATCCAGGCATGCGACTTTCTGGCCGAGCGAGGCCAGGGCGACTCCCAGATTGGCGGTGGCGGTGGTCTTGCCCACCCCTCCCTTGCCGGATGTAACTGTAATGACTCGAGCCGCCATACTCTACCTTCCTGACAGGTTCAACGCTGACTTGCGCGCCGTTATGCTCCCCATTCTTCGGCAACGATCTGCCCGTTTCGCACGGAAGCTACCTCCGGGCGGGGGCGGGGCCGACCGTCGTCAGAGGCGATTGCGACGAAGTTGGCAATCCGGAGCTGCATCGGGCGCATATCCAGAGCACAGACCAGCGCGCTGTCGTCCCCGCCGGCGCCTGCGTGGACCGTCCCACGCAGCCGCCCCCACACGATCACATCGCCCCCGGCGATGATCTGCGCCCCGGGGTTGACGTCGCCAATCACGATGACGTGCCCGACATGGCGCACAATGCGACCGGAGCGGAGTGTATTCTTAACCAGGACACCCGAACTGCCGTATTCGTTCGAGTCGATGGGCGGCAGGTCTTCCCCGGCCATCTCGGCGGACGACGCGTCATCCGGGAACTCCGTGTCGATCTCCTCGCGGCGCGCCGCCCGGATCGTCTCGGCGGAGCGGCCCAGCAGGGCCGCTAGGTGAACGTCGTGCTCGGCCAGCTTATCGCGAAGCTTGCGGATCTCATCCCGGTTCAACGCTCGCCCTCCCACCTGAAGCACAACACGGGCTCCCCGGAAGAACGTCTGACGTTCCCGGATTGCCTGAAGCAGCGCGGATTCGACATCAGGCCAGGGGTCTTTGTCATCCAGTGCGACGAGCAGCCCGTCCCGTGTGCCCTTGATCGAAACGGCCAGCATGCCCACGCGCCTCCCCTTTATGAACGCGATTGTAGTATAAGGGTGAATGTGACGCAACCACCCTTAGGGGCTATCGAGCGCGCCCTCGACCGAATCCCGAATACCTACCCCGGACAGCCCCATGTAGGCCGCCGGGCCTTAAAGAAGCGTCGCCTTCCGCCCGGGACGGGGATCGTAGTTGCTGGCAAACTGCTCCAGTGTGGTTTTCTCAATGAGCCAGGCGTTGGCAAATTTGCGAGCCAGGAGTTTGCCGCTGCGGATCAGGCGGCGGACCGACTCCTCATGGATGTTGAGGCGCTTGGCCGCCTCGGCTACAGTCACGTAGTTCTCGAAACTTTCGCCCACGATGTGTCCCCTGGGAGTTAGGAAAACTGTTGTGCAATGCAACAAGTAGAAGTATAGGAAGTTTAGGCAGGCTGTCAAGCGAGGCAGGCCGCCGGGGTGCATTTAACGGCAGCCTGGAGGGCACTCAGTGGCCTTTAGCCGGGAGGCACAGCACAGCGCTCATCCCTGATGAGAGGAGCCGGGCCGTAGGGGGAGCGTCGGACGCCGGAAATCGGCGCTCTGGGGCTGACCTCTGGCCCGCTTTTGTGCCAGAATTGGGTGACAATATGGAAGGGTATCCGGTCCTTTCCCTGCCGTCGATCAGGAGCTAGGTGCCTGCGAGACGCCGTACCCGTCTCCAGCCATTATCCAGGTCTAGTCCCAGGCGGATGATCTCGCCACGGACCTTATGGTACACGGCCAGCCACTCCTCCGTTGGCTCCAGCGTGTCGGTGTCATACAGCTCTGCGAAAGGCTTCCCGGCAGGCGGGTCGGTCATGTGCCGAGCCTCATAATGGCGGAGGAACTCCTTGACGTAGCTGTTGGCCTCCTCGCGCGTTAGTCCCAGGCTGGCGTGAGCCACCTCGGCGTTGAAGCGGTTCTCCAGGCCGCTCGTATGGTCCTCACGTGAGCCACCGGTTGCGCCAACGCCGTTGTGGTGCAGTCCGCTGACCGTTGACGCCACTGAACCGGCTGCGATCTCCCACAGCACATCCTCTGTGCCCAGCCCTGCCTGGGTGTAGATGGCCGTCATCGAGAGCATGGTCGAGTTTCGTGCCAGCGCCTGCCCGCCAATGGCGTACACCCACAGCCCCATACGGTCGGTGTCTGTGCTCTCCAGCAGGTGCATATGGCCGTAGATGTGATACGAGCATGCATAGCACACCGTGCCCAGAATGTGGCTGGCAATTGTCACCACCGCCGTTCCTTCCGCGCCGCCGCCCAGCCCGCCGACCAACGGGGTCATCAGATCGACGATGTGCATGCCGATGCTCTGCATGTAGGCCACGCGGGAGAGCTGGTCGTAGTTGGTCTTCAGCTCGACCATCTGTGAGACCAGGAAACCATCCGAGGGGCGTAGGCCCGAGGCCGGGTCGGTGGCTGCCATCTTCCCCGCGCAGGTGAGGGGAACCGCCACGTCGTTGATGTGCATGCCGGGCCGGCCAGCCATGCGGGCTGCTTCCCGTGCAGCAAAGGCGTCGCGCCGCGCACCCAGGATCTCAAGCGGTGTACCCGGCGTGATCGGCTGGCCCAAATAAGTCGAGACCGAACCAGCGCCCAGGCAATCGACCAGCGGTTCCTGGGCGCACGATTGCAGGATCAGGGGGTGATACTGCTCCGAGCAGGGCGTGCCCGTCGGCCCGCTG
>FWPU01001116.1_pt1 | contig 23337 bp, 20 predicted proteins | sample 2228361 | NCBI WGS metagenome assembly FWPU01 (sample SAMEA103939777, study PRJEB20133) | metagenome
GGGCGAGCACCTTGGTAATCGCGGCGGTCAGCGTCGTCTTGCCGTGGTCGACGTGACCGATCGTGCCGACGTTGACGTGCGGCTTGGTGCGCTCAAACTTTTGCTTTGCCATTACTTCTTATTGCTCCTTGAACTGTCAGGCGCAGCGCTAGCCGCCGCTGCCCGGCTGGAGCCCATGACGGGACTCGAACCCGTGACCTCGTCTTTACCAAAGACGTGCTCTACCTGCTGAGCTACATGGGCGTATGAACATAAGAATGAGAATGTAGAATTGAGGAATATGACTGCGCCTTCTCAACTCTACATTCTCAGTCGAACTGGTGGGCCGGGCTGGATTCGAACCAGCGAAGGCGTTAAGCCAGCAGATTTACAGTCTGCCCCGGTTGGCCACTTCGGTACCGACCCAATAGACAACCGGCCACATATCGTGGCGGATATGCATTATACGACAGTCACGGGCGCCTGTCAAACCGAATGCGCTCTGTTCCGCGTCAACGTCGAACGTCATTGACCGGGTTCGGCGCCGGCTGACCGGTCAGCGCCGCGACCAGATTCGTCGCCGCCACCACTGCCATGCGCGTCCGCGTCGCTACTGTCGCGCTGCCGATGTGCGGTGTCAACACCACGTTGGGTAACGTCAGCAACGGATGGTCGGCGCCGATCGGCTCGCGCTCGAACACATCGAGCCCGGCAGCCCACGGACGACCGCGCCTCAACGCTTCGATCAGGTCTGCCTCACAAACGACCGGACCGCGTGCTGCATTGACGAAAACCGAGGTCGGTTTCATCAGGGCGAACTCGCGCGCCCCGAACATCCCGCGCGTCTCTGGGGTCAGTGGCGCCATCACCACAACCACATCCGCCTCGGCGAGCAGATCATCCAGACATGGAACGTAACGAATAGTCGCGCCCGGGATCGTCCCAATGTGCGCTTCCAGCGCTGGCGACGGATGGCGGTTGTGATACAGGATCGGCATTCCAAAACCGACGGCGCGCCGCGCCACGGCCGATCCGATCCTTCCTGCGCCAACAATGCCGAGCGTTGCGCCATGCACATCCTGCCCAACCATGAACATCGGCGACCAGGTGCTCCACCCTCCGGCAGCGATTAACCGATGCCCCTCGACTACCCGGCGCGATGCCGCCAGGATGAGCGCCCAGACCAGATCGGCGGTCGTCTCGGTCAACACATCGGGCGTGTTGGTCAGCAACACGCCGCGCGCCGTGAGCGCTGGCAGATCGACATTATCGTATCCAACCGCCATATTGGCGACGACTTTCAGGCGCGGTGCCGCGTCGAGCAACTCTGCATCGACGCGATCGGTCAGCAGCGTGAGCACGCCATCCACAGCGGCGACTTCTCGCAGCAGCACATCACGAGGAACGGGCAGCGCTTCGTCGTCCCAGACTGTTGTATCGCATGCAGCAGTGACAATATCAACTGCCGCCTGCGGCAGGCGACGTGTGATATAGGCGCGGGGTCTCATAATCGTAGAGTGGTGTCAGTGAAACGACTTCAAGGCGCAGGCTGCGAACCGGAGAGGAGCAGTTGGGCAACTCGTGCGTCTGCCAGATGCGCTTCCAGTATGCGGGATGCTGCCAGTTCGGCTGCATTTCGCGCCGCCAGCCGATCGTTGATGGGAAACCGTGATCTGGATGGTACTCGATCGACCCGGCGCGCACTCGCTGGCAAACGCAATCCCGCTGTGAAGGGAAGCATTCGGGACCTGCTTCGAGCCGTGCGCTCAACTCGAACAGTCGATCCACCGTCAGCGACGAGAGCCACGACGAGTTGCACGTATCGCGCAGGACGTATTGCCGGGCGCCGCGCACCTCGATTTCCTGCGCACACACTCGACCGGCAAAAAATGCCCGTACCACAATGTGGTACGATGTGATCGACTGCGACTTCCAGAGTTGCTGCGCGGTTTCACGACGTTCAACGTAGGTCGCCGGTATCGCGCCGCTCGCTATCAATCCGAGGCTCAGTGCGGCAAAAAGCATGACCCAGACGATGCGCCAGCAGCGCGCGCGCAGCAGTACGTTTCGCATGTGGCGGCTCCCCGTTTGAATAGAGGGATCATATTTCGAAGGTATACTGGAAGTGTACAATAATTGAAGAGCAGTTGTCAATGTATGAGAGGAGACGATGATGTCCGACGAACTGGCATCCTTTCGCGAAGCCTATCAGGAATGGGAACGCAGCGTGCTGCAACCGACGCTTGAGCGCACGCCCGAACGCGACGCCGATTTTACCACCGTCTCGAGCATGCCGATCAACCGCCTCTACACGCCGCTCGACCTCGAAGGAACCGACCCGATCCACGATATTGGCTTACCAGGCGTCTATCCTTTCACCCGCGGCATTCATCCGACCGGTTACCGCGGCAAACTCTGGACGATGCGCATGTTTGCCGGCTTCGGCAGCGCTGAGGAAACCAACGCCCGCTTCCGCTATCTGCTCGACCAGGGACAGACCGGTCTTTCGATTGCATTCGATATGCCGACGCTCTACGGGCGCGACACCGACGATCCCCTGGTTCCCGGTGAGTTCGGCAAGTGCGGCGTGGCGGTCTCATCGCTTGCCGACATGGAGATTCTGCTCGATGGACTGCCGCTCGATGCGATCAGCACCTCAATGACGATCAATTCGCCGGCGGCGATCATCTGGGCAATGTATCTGGCGGTGGCTGAGAAACGCGGCATCCCGTGGGACCGGCTGCGCGGCACGCTCCAGAATGACATCCTGAAGGAATACATTGCCCAAAACGAGTACATCTTCCCGCCAGAGCCATCAATGCGTCTGGTGGTGGACACCATCGAGTTTTCGACGCGCCATGTACCGCAGTGGAATCCGGTTTCGATCAGCGGCTACCATATTCGCGAAGCAGGTGCGACTGCTGTTCAGGAACTGGCATTCACCCTTGCTGACGGGCTTGCCTATGTGCAGGCGACCATCGAACGCGGATTGCACGTCGATGAGTTTGCGCCGCGCCTCAGTTTCTTCTTCAACGCCCACAACGATCTGTTCGAGGAAGTAGCGAAATACCGGGCGGCACGTCGCATTTGGGCGCGCACGTTGCGCGAACGGTTTGGCGCGCAGAACCCTCGTTCGCTCTGGCTGCGCTTCCATGCACAAACGGCCGGCTGTTCACTGACAGCCCAACAGCCGGAGAACAACATCGTTCGCACGACCATCCAGGCGCTTGCTGCCGTTCTCGGCGGCTGCCAGTCGCTTCATACCAACTCGATGGACGAGGCGCTGGCGCTGCCTTCCGAAAAAGCCGTCACGATCGCGCTGCGCACTCAGCAGATCATTGCTGAGGAGAGCGGCGTTGCCAACACGGTCGATCCGCTCGGCGGCTCCTACTTTGTCGAAGCGCTGACCAACCGTATGGAAGAAGAGTGTCTTGCCTATTTTCGCCGGATCGATGAACTTGGCGGCGTCATTCCGGCTATTCGTCGCGGTTTCTTTCAGTCGGAGATTGCCGATGCCGCCTATCGCTACCAGCGCGAGATCGACTCCGGTCGACGCGGTGTTATCGGAGTGAACCGGTATGCCGCCAAAACGCCGCTCGAAATTCCGATTCTTGAGATGGATCCACACGGCGAGGCGCGGCATCTGGAACGATTGAACCGCGTGCGCGCCACCCGTGATAATGCGCTTGTCCAGCAACGCCTGGCAGCGCTGCGCGAGGCAGCACAGGGAAAGAACAACCTGATGCCGCCGATTCTCGATTGTGTGCGCGCCTATGCAACCATCGGCGAGATGTGTGATGTGTTGCGCGACGTGTTTGGTGTATACCGTGAAATGGTCGTCGTGTGATCCGCAGGCGCACTGTCGGTATCTGACGTAACTGATAGCCGATAGCCGATAGCGGTGCTGGCAGCGGGCGACGCCTGCATGGGCGCCGTGGGGCTGACGCCCTCGGCTGGCAGGGCGAAGCCCGCCGGGTGGCATAGCCGATAGCCGATAGCCGATAGTGTTGCATGTGATTATCTCACCTTTGTAGGCTCCATAGGTTACCGGGGTGTCTTGCGCACGCAGGAGCCGAGACGTTTACGCTCACGGAAACGGATCATCCGGCGAAATACAACGGCCGTAACACGCCGTCGCTGTTTTCATTGAGCGCTGTGTGGCGCAGCTGCAGGAGGGCTGAGGACGAGATGTGCGCGAGCGTTGTATGGACCTGTAGACTATGCCGCGGCGCGTGCCCAGGAAGTGCCATGGGCTGAGGACGAGATGTGCGCGAGCGTTGTGTGGACTGCTGAAGCCTTGCTTCAGCAGTCCATACCGTCCAGTGCAATGAGCGTGGCATGACCGTTCGCGCGAAGCCAGCGTTTGTGCAGGCGTCGACTGATGGACGTCAACGAGCGATCAAGGTATCGCTGTCTCAGGCGCTTCACAGTTACCTAACACTATGGTATACTCTGTTCCGTTAGGTAACTCTATGCGTCATCATCGCCACGCCCATATCATCATCGATAATCACCTGCGCCGGTCTGACGGGGTAAACGTTATCGCGGTCGGTTCGCCCGAATGGTATGCCTGGCTGAATGATGAGCAGACGACGTCTTTTGTGTATCGGAGCGCCAGCGGCGGATTTACGGCGCGCCGCGAGCGTCAGCGCAATGGCTGGTACTGGTACGCCTACCGGCGTATTGGCGGCAGATTGCACAAACGCTACCTGGGTCGCGCCAGTGATCTGAACACGGCACGACTCCATCACATCGATATGGCATTTGCAGCCGGCGATCAACCCGCCAGCCAGCGCCGTCTCGCTGACGTGCAGACCCTGGCGATTGCCAGTCGACTGCGTCCACCGCCGCAGCGTCCCTCATTAGTGGCACGTCCACGTCTGCTGAACCTTCTCGATGAGTCGCTTTCTGTCGCACTCACGCTGATGTCCGCTCCGGCAGGGTTCGGCAAAACCACGTTGCTGACAGCGTGGACAGCACATAGACAGGAATCGGCAGCCACGGCAATCGTCTGGGTCTCACTCGATGCCGCCGATGATGATCCGGCGCGTTTTTGGAACACGCTTGCCCTTGCCCTCGATACGACACGCCCTGGAGGAGGAGGGCATACACGATTACTGCTGGAGTCGCCCCAGCAACCACCCCACACGCTGCTGGCGCATGCGTTCATCTCCGATGTGAATACGATCGCAGGGCGTGTGGTCATTGTGCTCGACGATTATCATCTGATCACCTCGACGGACGTGCATGCATCACTGGCGACGTTTGTCGATTACCAGCCTTCGCATGTTCACCTGGTCATCGCCACCCGCGCCGATCCGCCGCTCCCGCTGGTGCGCTGGCGAGCGCGCGGACGTCTGGCGGAACTGCGTGCTGCTGACCTGCGCTTTACGACCGAAGAATCTGCGGCGTTTCTCCGGTCGACGATGGGGCTCGATCTGCCGCTCGATGCCATCCGGACTCTGGAAGAACGCACCGAGGGTTGGGCTGCCGCTCTGCAACTGGCAGCGCTCTCGATCCGCGATCACATCGACGTTGAGGCGTTTATTCGCCGTTTTGCTGGAAGTCACCGCGCAATCGTCGATTATCTTCTGGAGGAGGTCATCACCCGCCAGCCGGATCATGTGCAGCGGTTCCTGTTGCATACGTCGGTGCTGGAACGCATGTCAGCTGCGCTGTGCGATGCTTTGCTGGAGCCTGGAGTGACCGATGGCGATCAACAATCGATACCGGCGCAGGCAATGCTCGATTACCTGGAACGTGCCAATCTGTTTGTAACGCCGCTGGATGAGGAGCGTCGCTGGTACCGTTACCATCATTTGTTTGCTGAAATGCTGCGCGACTGGCTCCAGCGCACACAACCGGCGCTGGTGACCGAACTGCATCGCCGTGCTGCTCAATGGTATCGCGATGCAGGGTTTGCCGGCTCTGCTATCGCTCATTTTCTGCAGGCAGGCGCTGCTGATAGCGCTGCCAGGGTTATTGAAGCAATTGCGGATACAACGCTTTGGGAGTATGGCGATGCCCAGGCGCTCCTGCGCTGGATCGCAGCGCTGCCAGACGAGACGATTCTGGCGCACCCGCGTCTGGCGCTCGATCAGGCTTGGGCATTGCTGGCGAGCATCCAGTTCGATGCTGCGGAAGCGCGCGCTGTCGAAATCGAACACGCAATGACCCGACATGATGCGCGTACACAATCGCTGGTCGCCGGTGAACTGTCCGCCATGCGTTCGCTTGCAGCGCGTGTGCGCGGGGATGTATCGCGTGCGCTGCATTATGCAGCACACGCGCTCGAACGCCTGTCCGCCTTCAACCATAGCCTTGCGCGCGCGATTGCAGTTATGAACCTGGTCGAGACCCATGTGATGCGGGGAAGCCTGTCGGATGCAGAACAGGCCTGTGCAGAACTGCAAGATGCAGCGCCGGGTCGAAACCTTGTCATTGTACTGATCGGGTTACTGTCGCGATCAGGGGTCTATCGTCAGCAAGGGCGTCTCGCCGAAGCGCGCGCGTTGCTTGATGAGGCATTGCGCCTGCTCGAGCGACGCAACGCCACGGAACGTCCAATCGTTGCCTTGATCCATCTTGCACTCGCCGACGTTTGCTACGAACAAGACCGGCTGGACGAAGCGGAATATTACGCGCAACTGGCGCTCAAACGCGCGGAGCACTGGTGGAATAATGATATCCTGATCAACAGTCTCTGGATCCTCTCTGCGATCCGGCGAGCGCAGGGCAACGCAGATGCGGCGGCGGACCTCGCCGAACAGGTCGAGCGGCTCAGCCTTGAGTATCGGGTTGGATGGATTGCCAATCACACACAGGCGGGGCGCGCAGAACGCCTGCTCCGCAGCGGCGATCGTCAGGCTGCCGAGCGCTGGGCGGCAGACTGCGGTCTGTTGCTCACAGATACTCCACCACCCGAGCGCTTCTACGAGTATCTTGTGCTGACGCGCGTTGCGCTGGCGCGTGGTGAAGGTCGCGCTCCCCTTCCACTGCTGCAATGTCTGCTCGAACAGAGCAAACAGGGGCAGCATACGAGCCGCATTATTGACACACTGAAACTTCTGGCGCTTGCCCGTCGCCAGATCGGTGACGCTTCCGGCGCGCGCCAGGCATTGCTCCAGGCGCTCCAGTATGCCGAACCTGGCAACCTGGTGCGCACGTTCGTCGATGAAGGCGAGACGATGAAATGGCTCCTTGCCGATTGTGGCGCCTCTCTCGCGCCTCGCGCACAGCAGGGAGACCCCGATGCCCGTCGTCTGCTGGCATACATCGATGACCTGATAGGCGCTTTTCACCGTACCCCGACCCTATCAACGAACGCTTCTCAGACGCTTCTTCCCGAAGAATCGCTCACCACGCGCGAACTCCAGGTGCTGCGCCTGCTCGCCGCCGGGCATACCGACAAAGATATCGCCGCAAGCCTGGTGATTGCCGTCAGTACGGTACGATCGCACATCAAACGCATCTACGCCAAAATCCGGGTTCACAACCGCGCACAGGCCGTTGTGCGCGCTCGTGATCTGGGCGTCATCGTCTGAGCGTGTTCCACACCCTTTTTCCCCTGTTCTGAGGACGCGCACTGCTGCGAAGAGCCGCAAAATGTTTGCGGACGACACAGTTCCTCATTGAGGATAGACGAGGTGTGCGCGTGTTTAATATTGATCGTTCACGAGGTTCGTGGAAATACCCATTTGCGCTGATCTGGATCGGTCAGGCGTTCTCACTCTTTGGCAGCGGACTGGCAGGCTTCACCATCATCTGGTGGCTGACAGCAACAACCGGCTCTGCAACCGTGCTCGCCACAGCGACACTCGTTACCCTGTTGCCTGGGATTCTCATTGGTCCGCTTGCCGGTGCGCTGATCGATCGCTGGGATCGCCGGACTGTCATTATGGTCGCAGATCTGACCGGCGCGCTTGGTGCAGCAGCGCTGGCCTGGCTCTTCTGGGTTGATGCGCTCGCCATCTGGCATGTCTATCTGATCATGGCGCTTCGATCGCTGGGAGGCGCCTTTCACTGGCCCGCGATGCAGGCATCGATATCGCTGATGGTTCCCGAACGCCATCTGGCGCGGATCGGCGGGTTGAACCAGATGCTGCAAGGCGCCACCAATATCGCTGCACCTCCCCTGGGTGCGCTGTTGATCGCCATCTGGCCGCTGCACGTCCTCATGATGATCGATGTTGTGACGGCGCTGGTTGCGATCACTGGCGTTGGTCTGGTGCGCTTTCCACGTCCGTTGCCTGCCTCTTCTTCGACCAGCAGGCGTCCACAGGGCGTCACAGCGGAGATGCTCGATGGATTGCGCTATATCTGGCGCTGGCCTGGACTGATGATGGTCATGGGGATGGCGGCGGCGATCAATCTCCTGTTGACACCGGCTTTCTCCCTGTTGCCAATCCTGGTCACGCGACACTTCGGCGGCGGCGCACTTCATCTGGCGTGGATGAATGCCGCGGAGGGCGCAGGTCTCGTGCTTGGCGGTCTGGCCATTGGCATCTGGGGCGGGTTCAGGCGCCGCATCCATACGGTGGTGCTTGGATTAATCGGCCTGGGCATCAGCATCCTGATCATCGGCGCTGCACCGGCAACCGCGTTTATGCTTGCTCTTGGGGCAGTGGCTCTTGTCGGCGTCATGTCGCCAGTGGTCAATGCACCGCTTATGGCAATCGTCCAGTCGGTGGTCGCACCTGAGATGCAGGGGCGTGTCTTTACCGCGCTGGGGAGCGTATCAATGGCAATGTCACCGTTGGGGCTCGTGATTGCCGGTCCGGTTGCCGATGCACTTGGCGTGCAGGTCTGGTACCTGCTTGGCGGAAGCGTCTGCCTGCTGATCACCCTTCTCGTTCTCAGTGTTCCGGCAGTGCGCAACCTCGAGGATCATCCCCGTGATCGACGCGAAGACATCGCTGTTCAGCAGAGCGATATTGCGGCGCCACAACGTCAGGTGTAGCGCCCTGATCGTTCTCAGTTCTTTATCAGCATGCCATCAGGGTACGGCATGTTATAATCGATACGTGTCAACGCCTTAAACTCATTATCAACCGATAGATGAAGTGTTGTGGGTGTGCACGTCCGGCTATGGCAACGCGGCTGCCATCAGCACAGCCGTGTGTCCAGCCCGCGATATCGGAGTATACCGGGTTCTGGTTAGTCTGAGGTCACGCGCATGGCGCGCAACACCGCGATGAACACAAGCCTGGGGGTGCGGGCGAGATGCCCGCTCGCCGGTTGGTTCTTTTCACCTCAGCCCGCCGGGATCAGGTGCAGAGCGGGGCAGTTGAAGGATTATCAACCTCACGACCGAAGCGTACCGTGTATCGGATTCGGACCATACCATCTCTGCCCAACAGCAGAGAGCACGTCCTCGAGGAAATGATGCATGTCGCGTTGGAGCGCTCTTGGGAATCTCTGGACGACGTTGCGTGAAATCGATGTCGGCGCGATCCGTGAAGAAGCAGAACAACCGCTGCGTATCATCGCCATCGGGCACGATACTGCCCTGACGGCAATCGATACGCTGGCACAGCGTGGTCCAAACCGCTGCCCTCCGGCCGGGGCCACGCCGTTGATGCTTCTGTCGCTTCGAGATGCCACCCGTTTTGTTGCCGACCTGAGCACTGCGGATATGCTCATGCTGGCGATCGATAGCCGGATCGGGTTGACCGAGAGAGACGCCGCGGCGCTGACACAGATCGATCGTCTGCCGCGTCCTGTACTGCTGGCGCTGTTCTTCGGAACACGGCTCGCACCAGGGAGCGCGCCACTGCCGGCATCTGTCGCAGCGCGTGCAGTGACCATTTCAGACCCCGATCAGACCGCGTCGGTGAACCTGTTCTCCAGTGAATTCCTCGACCGTTTGCCGGCGCATCATCATCTCTCTGCGGTGCGTCGACTACCAGGCATACGCGCCGTCTATACGCGCCGCCTGATCGAGTCGATCGCGTGGACGAACGCAACCTATGCGCTGGCATCGAGTTTGCCGGAACAGATACCGATCCTTGGCATTCCATTCGCAATGGCCGACATTCTCGTGCTCACGAAAAATCAGGCGATCATGGTCTATCGTCTGGCGCTGGCATATGGCGCACCTCCCGACTTTCGCCAGCGTATCGCCGAAGTGATGCCGGTCATCGGCGGGGCGTTCGTCTGGCGCGAGATCGCTCGCACGCTTGTCGGTCTGGCGCCAGTATGGGGAATCGTGCCAAAGGTCGGTATTGCTTACGCCGGCACGTATGCGACCGGCATCGCAGCCTGGCGGTGGTACGAAAAAGGCGAACTGGTTCCGCGCGAAGAACTCCGGCGTATTGCCCGCGAAGCGCAGGCGGTTGGGCAGGAAAAAGCGCGTGAGTTGATTGCCAGAGCGCAGGAAACGCAGGAAGCGACAGGCGCTGCCGTGAAGGAGTCGGTGAGCCGCCTTAGCGCCCTGAGTGAGAAGGTTCGACAGCACGGTCATCGAACATTGCGGCGCGTCCACGATCATCTCCCGCCACGCTTCCGACGTCCAACCGATGCCCGCGACCGGACACGACCGTCAGAGGAGCATTGATTGTGGAACGTTTCATTATCGAAGGGGGTCATCGCCTGAGTGGCAGTATCCGACCGTCTGGCAACAAGAATGCTGCTCTTCCACTGTTTGCCGCCGCCTTGCTGACGAACCACACTGTTGTGCTGCATAACATCCCACAGATCGGCGATGTTCAGGCAATGATCGGTCTGCTCGATCGACTCGGCGCCCGCGTCGAACGGTGTGGATCGCATAGCTGGGCTGTGTGCGCTGCCGATGTCGATACAGCAAACCCCGATCCTGCACTGGCGCGCAAGATTCGTGCATCGGCGCTGCTCGCAGGTCCACTGCTGGCGCGCCGCGGGTATGCAACCATCCCACGACCCGGCGGCGACATGATCGGCAGACGGCGACTCGATACCCACCTCAACGCACTGCGTGACCTCGGTGCGGCCATCGAGGTCACCCCAACCGCGTACATGTTGCGCGCCGAACGACTGCGCGGCGCCGACATCTTTCTCGATGAGATGAGTGTGACCGGTACCGAACAGGCAATCATGGCCGCCGTTCTTGCAGAAGGCGATACCGTGATCAGCAATGCTGCCTCAGAACCGCACGTTCAGGATCTGTGTCACTTCCTCAATCGGCTGGGAGCGCGCATCGAGGGAATTGGCACCAACCGTCTGTTCATCCAGGGCGTCTCGGCGCTGGGAGGCGGCGAGTACACGATCGGACCTGACTTTATGGAAGTGGCGTCGTTCATCGGGCTGGCAGCAGTGACGCGCAGCGCCCTGCGCATCGTTGATGCGCGCCCTTCCGACCACCGCATGACACGCATCGCTTTCGGGCGGCTGGGTGTTACCTGGCGCGACGAAGGGAATGACATCGTGGTGCCGGCGGAACAGGAATTGTGCATCCGTGATGACGTTCACAATGCGATCCCGAAAATCGACTCCTCCCCCTGGCCCGGGTTCAATCCTGATTTGATCAGTATTGCGATTGTGGTAGCCACACAGGCGCGCGGCACCATCCTGATCTGGGAAAAAATGTTCGAGAGCCGGCTCTTTTTCGTTGACCGGCTCATCGGCATGGGAGCGCGTATTGTGTTGTGTGATCCCCACCGTGTCGTGGTCGTTGGTCCAAGCCAGTTGTACGGCGAACCCGACGGCCTGCCAAGCCCCGACATTCGGGCAGGCATGGCGCTGCTGCTTGCGGCGCTGTGCGCTCAGGGGCGCAGCGTCATCTACAATATCGGGCAAATCGACCGTGGCTACGAGCGGATCGACGAGCGCCTGCGCACCCTCGGGGCGCACATCGAACGCGCCCGCTAGTCACTCCCGCACGCGGTAGACGACCAGCGGAAACTGACGATCGGTGTCGCGCAGAACGATTTCGACATCGTTGTCATCAACGGCGCCACGGCTCAGCGGATCGAAGTTGCGTTCCCCTTCGATATAGTAGTAGTAGACTTCGCCATTCAGACGGAAGCCGCGGATGTTGCTGGAGCGCACGAAAACGCCAGGCGCCACCTCAACCAGCGGATCGGCGACAGTTTCATCGAGGCGAGACTGAACCGCCGCACGAATCGTTTCCGCCTCGAGCGGCGTGAGCGAGGTGTATGGTGTAAGCAACAGCGTTGCCAGAGCGACGAGCAGCGTACTGAACACCAGCATATTGACAGCGAACAGCGCCTGGTAGAAGCGGATACTGCGCGGTGGAGCAGCATCCGCTTCGCGAACGACTGTAGCTGGCGAATATGGCGCCTGGATCATAGAATGCCTCCCTGGGCATGTATGCAGCGGTCCTGTCCTGTTATAATCAACGCCAATGTCAGTGTATCCTGGCGTATGCAGAAACACGATGGTCACACGCTGAAATATCGCTGAGAATGTTCTCATTCACGTATTCTATGAAGAACCGCCATGTCCTTACGGCAACAACCATCGTGCTGGGGCTGACCGAAGGCGTCCTGATTGCGCGATTCGTTCTGCGTCTTTTCGCTGCTCGCCCTGATAATCCCGTAGTTCAGACGCTCTACGCCATCACGCAACCAGTGATCGCTCCGCTGCAGGCGCTCGATGCCGGGCAACCGCAGTATGGCGCCTCACTCGAATATACGACGCTCGTGCTGCTGTTTGTGTTGCCGCTCATCACGGCGCTCATGTGGCGATGGACTGGACATCGTTCATTGGGGACGTAGTTCTGGATTTTTGATGTTCTTCTCTTGTTTTTTATTTTTCGATCCCTGTTTTTTTGGTTCTCGGTTTCTTATGCCAATTGGAATTGCACACGCACTCTTGCCAGAGCGCACTGCAATGCTGTCACAGCAATCGATAATCCAAAATCTATAATCTAAAATGGTATGAGCCAGGAGTTTTCGATGGATCTGCTACAATTGCTCATCCTGCTGGTCATTGCCGGAATCTGCGGCGCCATCGCCGAATTGATCGTGGGTTTCAGCCCGCCAGGACTACACGTTATGCTGGTATCGATCATCGTTGGAGTGATCGGCGCATTCATCGGCGGTTGGATCGCCGGAATGTTCAGTCTGCCGCCAGTAACGGAGATTCGGGTTGGTAATATGCGCCTCAACCTGCTGTACACTACGCTTGGATCAACGCTGCTGCTGCTGATTCTCCAGGCATTGCGCAACGGACGGCAATGGTTGTCGATCAAGAGATAGGGGTAGAACTATTCGCGATCGAGGGCGCGGGAATGTTTCTCAGGATACACGCTGGCGGCCATGTGGATTCCGTGCGCTTTGCCGGTGTAGCAAAACACGGGTCCGAAACGGTCGAACCGTCGTGCAGGAGTCAAGAATTAACAGGTAGGAAGGCTCACGCGAAAGACCATCTCGTCGGCGTGCCGATGAACGGTCAGCGTGCCATTGTGTTGTTCAACGATACTGTAGCTCAACGGCAATTCAATCCCGTTCGTCTCACCGCGCACCGGACCGTCTGGTTCAAACAGCCGATACAGATCGGCATCATCGACCGGAACGCCCGTATCTGCAAACTCTGCAATCGCCAGCGACGCCGTGGCATCGATCTGCGGATAGGTTCGAATGGTCAACCGTCCCCCGCGAGGCATTGCGTAGACCCCATTGAGGATCAGGTTGTAACATGCATAACGCAAATGACCGGCGAACCCCGGCACACGCAGATCGGCGGACGTAAATTCACAGTGCAGATCGATCGCGCGTTCACGCAGAATATCAGCAGCCTGCTGAAGCGCCTGATCGAGAACCTGACGCAGTGACACCGGGCGTTTCCCCTGCCCCGATGAACGGTAGAGATCGAGCATTCGGCGCACGCCGACGATGACGTTCTCTGTTTCTCGCTGCGCCATTGCCAGGTAACGCTGGCGTTTCTCTTCGGTGAGCGGGCGATGCTGCAACAGATAGAGTGTATTGGCAATTGCCTGGAGCGGATTGTTGATCTCGTGAGCGAGTGCGGCAGTCATGCGTCCTACCAGTGCCAGGCGTTCAGTATGCACCTGGTCGATCTGATGCATACGATGATGCAGTTGCGCCTCACACTCGGCGGCACGGTTGAGGGTTGCGCCGGTGAGGGTGGCTGCTGCCTGCAAACAGGCGCGCACGTCTTCATTATTCACGGTATTGTCGGACAGCGCTGCAACAATCGCGCCCGATGCCCGGCTCCCAAAGAATGGGGCGCAGACAAGAACAGAACCGGTCGCCAGCATGCGCTCCCACGAAACGAGCGAAACGCCGCTCGCTGCAGACGCCATGACACACTTCTGCTCAAGCGTCTGCCCACAGAGCCCGACGTCCAGCGTCAGCGTCGGTGCTAACACCGGCGCGTTTCCAAACGATGCCTCTCGTTCGACGCGCAGCGTCTCATCTTCCACCAGAAGAACATACCCGCGTGAGAAAAACGGCGCCGCATTGAGGTGTGCGGCAATAGCATCCAGCACCTCAGCGACAGTACGCGACTGGGTCAGTGCCAGCCCTGTTTGCGCAACCCACGACAGATAAATAGCATGTTGCGGGAGAGCCCCGCCATGCGCATGATTGCTACGGCTTACGCTCTGCTCGGAAAGCGTACACCCTGATCCATCTTGTTGCATGGCATTCAACCACTGTGGCGACGTCGCAATTCTGCCCAGATATCTTCAAGGGTCATTCCCTGTTGTTGCAATAACACCAGCGTGTGATACAACAGATCGGCGACCTCCCAGGCAACTTCGGCACGAGCCCCATTCTTCGCCGCAATAATGACTTCCGCCGCCTCTTCGCCGATCTTCTTGCCAATCCGATCAACGCCTGCTGTCAGCAACTTCGTAGTATACGACCCCTCGTTCGGTGTGGATGCACGCTGAGCAATCACATCGGCGAGATCAGTAAGGATGACAGACGACGGCGCCCGCACACCGGTCACATCATCAGCGAGGGTGCGATGAAAGCAACTGACGCGACCGGTATGACACGTCGGACCGGCCGGCTCCGCAAGCACCAGTAAGGCATCGCCGTCACAATCCTGCCGGATTTCGACCAGCCGCAGTACATTGCCGGACGTTTCGCCTTTGCGCCAGAGCGCCTGTCGGCTGCGACTCCAGAACGTCACCATGCCCGATACCAGCGTTTGTTGCAGCGCCTCTTCATTCATGTACCCCAGCATCAACACTTCGCCGCTGCGGGCATGCTGCACGACTGCCGGTATCAGGCCTGCCGCATCGAACTGCATACGTCTATCCATCTAGTGCAAGAAGTGTCGCCGACCGGTAAACACCATTGCCATACCCTGACGATTGGCAGCAGCGATCACCTCATCATCGCGCACCGACCCACCCGGCTGAATGATCGCCGTCGCCCCTGCCGTCGCTGCAATTTCGACGCTGTCGGGAAACGGGAACAACGCATCGCTGGCGATGACCGAACCGGCGAGCGAGAGACCGGCGTTCTGCGCCTTCCACATCGCCACCCGGGTGCTATCGACACGGCTCATCTGCCCTGCGCCGATCCCCAGCGTGCGGTCGGCGGCCGCAAACACGATCGCATTTGACTTGACATGCTTCACAACGCGCCAGGCGAACCGCAGCGCAGCACGTTCAGCATCGGTTGGGGCGCGCTCTGTGACGACCTGGAACGGTTCTTCGTCGAGTGGCGCACAGTCTGGTTCCTGCGCCAGGATGCCGCCAGGTACGCTATGATACACAAGCCCATTCGCCTGATGGACTGGACGCAGCGAGCGTATCAGGCGCCGATTTTTTTTCTTGCGCAACAGCGCCAGTGCATCATCGGCAAAGGCAGGTGCGATGACGATCTCGGAGAAGATTTCATCAATCGCCTGCGCCAGCTGCAGATCGAGCGTCTGGTTCACAGCAATGATGCCGCCAAACGGCGCCTCCCGGTCGGTGGCGAACGCCTTCTCCCAGGCTTCGAGCGATGTGGCGCCAACCCCAACCCCACACGGATTCGTATGCTTGACGATCGCCAGAGCGACGCCGGCTGCCGGATCGAACTCCTCAATCAGGGACTGCACTGCAGCGATATCGAGGATATTGATGTACGACAACTCACGCCCGTGCAGTTGCTCGAAGAACGTATGGAAATCGCCGTAGAGCGCTGCGCGCTGATGCGGATTTTCGCCGTAGCGAAGGTCTTGCGCCTTACGAAACGCCAGCGGCAGCGTGTCCGGAAAGCGTTCATCGGCAAGATACGCGGCAATAGCCGCATCATAAGCCGCCGTATGGGCGAATGCCCGCGCCGCCAGGCGTCGGCGCAACTCCGGCGTCACCGTCTCGGTGCGCAGCGCCGTCAGAACCGTCTCATAATCATCGGGGCTGACCACCACCAGTGTTGATTCGTGGTTTTTGGCGGCGGCGCGAACCATTGCAGGACCGCCAACGTCGATCTGTTCGATCGCTTCCGCCAGGGTGACGTCAGGGCGGGCTATCGTCTCGCTGAAGGGATAGAGATTGACGACCACAAGATCGATTGGGGCAATGCCGTGGACATCAAGCGCCGCCATATGCGCCGGATCGTCGCGACGCGCCAGAATCCCGGCATGGATGGCGGGATGGAGCGTTTTCACCCGCCCATCAAGGATCTCTGGAAAACCGGTGATATCGCTGACCGACCGAACCGGAAGACCCGCCGCAGCAAGCGTTCGCGCAGTATTACCGGTCGAAACGATGTCATAGCCAAGTTCGACGAGACCAGCGGCGAATGTTTCGATGCCGCGCTTATCGGAAACGCTCACAAGCGCACGCACTTCGCGCCTCCATCAGTACAAGCGCCGCCTGCGCTTACGAGCGAAAGCGGACGCACTCTTCGACTTTCATTGTACCACAGAGGAGCGCTTACATCGTGCGGAAGACCCGCTCGGCAAGCGAACGCATGTGCGTGAGAGGTTCGCTGACGCGCCCGACGCCGAAGGCGCGTGTTGCTGAGGTCTCGAAGAGATTCAGCGCTGTAGTGACCTGTTCAGGCGTTGCAGTATCCTGGTCGTGGATGCCGGCGCGCACATACGCCTCAACCAGCAGCGCGCGGGCCGGGGGACCGAGCGCCTCCAGGACGATACGTTCGAGTTCGGGGAACAGCGAGTCGGTGAGGTTCGACTCACGTTTTTCGATCAAACCGCTCGCGAGCAAGCGATTCAAGATTTCGCATGTGCGCGCTTCGCCCAGACCACTCCGCTGTGCAATATACCCAACAGTATTTTTACCGCTCACCATCGTCAACACGCGCCATTCATCAGGTTCCAGGCTGATCTCATTACCGGTGGACGCCGGGTTGGGCACGAGGCGCAGGATCGCATTCATGGAAAGCGCCGGTTCTGGCGCCTGCGCCATTGCCTCCTGGCGCATAATGCCTTCCATGATAATCATATTATTGCTCTGGGTAATGGTCGGCTTATCGAGCGTCACATCTTCGTGGAAGCGGAAGGGACCGGAGGTCAGCGTAAAGAACGTATACGCCGCCTCGAGCGGAGGCAACGACCCCAGGCGAGCGCCGATAATGCGACCATCGCGGAAGTAGAGCCAGCCGTCGATTTCCTGTGAGCCGCGCCTGCCCTGGAGATGCACAGCGCCCGACTTATTGCTCAACTCTATCAATTGAATAATATCAGTGAGCGAGAACTCGCTCAGATCGCCTGCAAGTGCCATGGCTCACATCCCGGTCGCACAGATCACATGGCGCATCACGTTAGAGAGACTGCGCGCTACAGTTTGCTGATCACCAGTTTACTGATCGCCTTCAGCGTATCGAACACCCCGGCGCCATTGGTGGCTGTCGCTTCGAACCGTTGCCATCCCAGCGTATTCAGATACTTATCGAGGGTTGCAACCGGAAGCGCGCCAGGAACATCGCGTTTGTTGTACTGCAAGACGACCGGAAAGTCCTGGAAGCGCTTATTCTGCCGGGTGATATTGACAGCCAGTTCGCGAAGACTGCGGATATTCTCTTCGAGTTTGTGCTTCTGCGAATCAGCGACGAAGACAACGCCATCAGCGCCGCTGAGCACTGCAACGCGCGTTCTCTCATAGAGCACCTGACCAGGGACGGTGTAGAGATGAAAGCGCGTCTGAAACCCGCGCACCTTCCCCAGGTCGAGCGGCAGGAAGTCGAAGAACAGGGTGCGTTCTGTCTCGGTAGCGATGGACAGCAACTCCCCTTTGGTTTCTTTGGGCACCTGGCTATGGATGTATTGCAGGTTGCTAGTTTTCCCGCTCATGCCAGGCCCGTAGTAAACGATCTTACAATGAATCTCGCGCGCAGCAACGTTGATCAGAGCCATAGGTCCTCTCGCCTGCATGCCGGCGGCCGTGCCAGATGGCGCGAAAGCGCGGCAGCGGCCGACTAGTCGCGGAACAGGAGGTCAATCGTATCTTCCATCGAGGTGCGGAACGACGAGCCGAGCACATCATCGCGCGCCTTTTGTTGTTCGCGCACACGCTCGAGAACCACACTCAGGTCATCAGTGGCCTTCTTCGTCAGCACCTTCACCAGCCCGATGTGCGTCCCTTTGTTGAAGATAATGCACAATATCCACTGGTCTTCGATCAGCGAAATGAAGATGTTTTCGCGCACACCCTGCGTAAACAACTGGCGGAAGTCCTTCTCGCGCAGCAGCTTGGCAACCTCGCGCGAGGAAGCGAACGTACCGGCGATCAGCGCTCCCAGGGCGGTAATATCCTGGCGGGCGGCGTCGCCCTGCGCAGTGATCACCTGACCGCTCTTGTCGAGAAGCAGGACGTAGTTACCGCCAGTATCTTCGGCAAGGCGCACCAGACATTCTTCGATGACTTTGATCTCTTCAGCTGGAACTATCTGACTCGTAAGTTGCGGATCCATGCGGCTCTCCACTCTGCGTGCGGCGGCCTGCGTTAGGACAGGCACGTGCAGACGTTCTACCTGTCCTGCCTTTCGGTATTATAGCACACCGTTCGTACCGCAAACCGACCACTGCGCTCGATGTGATGCGCGGACGTGTGGTGCGTCTGCTGCAGTCTATCCCTCATTATACTACACAGTTTCATACCAAAACGTGATCGAAGCGGTAGCAACGTGATTGCAGCATCGCTACATTTGGCGTCCTATCCATCATTATCAGCATGACGCTCGCGTTCTTTGGGCGGGCGTCCGGTGCGGATGTTGCGGAGCGATTGAATGGTGGCCGCCAGCGCCCGATCTGCCCACCCGTAGATCGTCGGACGGCTCTTGTGCAGATCTTCGGCAATCTGGGTGACGTTGGTGCGGTATTCGGGATCAAACGTCGCCAGATTGATGCGCGCCGATGCAACGATCTGTAAAATCTCTTCCTCACTCAGGTCGTGTTCGCGGATGAGTTTTCGGGCTCGCTTGCTGCTCAGATCGAGTCGCATAGATGCGCACCTTTATGCTCGCGCCCTGTATCCATAGACTGGCGGGCACAGGCTTGTGACGGATAGTTTGTACAGTGTGATCATAGCATGAGGAAAACCGGATGTCCAGTGCTATTTGTAAACAGTAATCGCTCTGCCGCACGGCGCGCTCGATTCGGTAAACCCGATCAGGTTGCGGCTCATGCCACATCGTTCCATGGCGAAAATCATTCCGAAGCGTGACGACATGTAAGTATTAACAGCGTGTCGTTGATTTTGATGCAGAGCCTGTCCAACCATTTGCCCGGCGGTTGGATACCGATGAAACCTGGCATACTCCGGCCGGTATTGATGGTCTTGCATCATCGGCGCTTACCCTTGCCTGCGGGCGTTGCCCTGTTGGGGCACGGCGGCGCCGCGATCCAACGAGACTCTCATTGTGCTTGCGAAAGCCATCCCACCGTTGAGTCTCGATCACGGGGCTCCCCCTGTGGGCTGCTGAAGCACGGCTTCAGCAATCCATGGGGGCTGGGCTGCTGAAGCATGGCTTCAGCAATCCATGGGTTATATTGCGGCAGTGTGCAGCTATGCTGCACAGGGATGGGTATGCGGGCTGGAGTCCCGCATGCCCTGTCCAATGGTGATCGTGGCAGTGTGCGACGCAACTGCAAGGAGGTCTGACATGAACCTGCCCGCCAGCATTGCCGGCGGGCAGAGCGTCTGATGTACCCCGTGCAGGAGATGATTAGTTGTTCGTCGGGTTGATCAGGATCCGGCGCGGCTTGACTTCCTCTGCCTTGGGGATCTCCAGCCGCAGAACGCCATTGGTGAGCGTTGCCTTGATAGCGTCAGCCTTCACCGAGCGCGGCAGGGCGACCTGACGCTGGAAGGCGCCATAGCGTCGCTCGATGCGATGATAGTTGCGCTTGGTCTCCTGCGACTCCTGCTTGATCTCGCCCTTGATCGTCAGCAGGTTGTTCTCGACGGTCACTTCCAGGTCTTCGGGTTTCAGTCCGGGAACCGCTGCCTCGACCAGATAGGCCTCCTCAGTCTCACTCAGGTCAAGCGCCGGAACGAAACCGCCCCGCGCCAGATCCGGTCGCACGAAGCTTTCCTCAAACAACTGATTCATCGCCTCACGCAGGGTCATCATTTCCTGGAAGGGATCCCAGCGAGTCAGGTTCGTCATGGCGTTATCCTCCTTTTTTCGGTCTATTCGATTGCGTTGTATGGATGTGTCGTTGTTTTCTTGGTTCCGTTGAGCAGTATATGCGATGTGTGTTAGAATGCCATCTAAGGAGCGTTAGAACGATGTTAGACCGGTATGATCAACGGTTGCGGCAGCTTGAGTCGTTGTTGCGCGTCAGTCGTGCGATCACGGCGCAACTCGATCTGACCAGTGTGCTCAATCTGGTCATCGAGGCGGCGGTCGATCTGCTTGCCGGCAGTTCAGGATTGATTGCACTGCGCGACGATGACGGTGTGACGCGCATTTATGCGGCGTATGGGCTGGCACGCGAAACCTGGCCCGCCTTCGATGATCTGCTGGCGACGCCGCTCAGCGATCAGCAGACGCTGGTGCGCCGCCTGCGCGAAGCAGGCGCCGGCATCGGGTTGCCATTGCGCCATGTCAGCGCGCTACCGCTGGTGTTTCGCGGCGCCACGGTCGGGGTGATCTATGTCTTCCGCGCTGCGCTGAATGTCGAGTTTACTGCCGAAGAACATCAACTTCTGACTGCATTCGCCGATCAGGCGGCGATTGCGGTCTCCAATGCGCGCCTGTTTCAGAGTGTTCTGCGTGAGAAGCAGCATCTCGATGCACTCATCGAGAACAGCGCCGACGGCGTGATGATTCTCGATGAACGCTGGCGCATTGCAACGTTCAACCGTGCAATGGAACTGCTGACCGGCTGGAGCCGTGAGGAGGCGATCGGACGTCCATGCGCAGAGGTGCTGGCTATCCACACACCACAGGGCGCCAATCTCTGCCTGACCGACTGCCCGCTGCAGCGGCAACCATTCGAGCCCAACCCGGTTGCCGAGGGGTGGATCACAACACGGGATGGACGGCGCCTCTATATTCAGAGCCGTTATGCAGCGCAACGCAATTCGCAGGGCGCATTTCTCGGCGCAATCGCCAATGTTCGTGATGTCACCGAACAGAAGATCGAAGCTGAGATGCAGAACACATTCATCTCGGTCATCTCGCACGAACTGCGCACGCCGGTCAGCATTATCAAAGGATACGCCGAGACGCTGGCGCGCCAGGATACGACATGGGACGCAGCGACGCTCCGCGAAGGGCTGGCCATTATCATCGAGGAAGCAGACCGTCTGGCGCAGCAGATCAACACGCTGCTGGAAGCGTCCCGTCTGCAGACCGACAGCATGCGTCTCGAGTTGAGCGATTGGGCGGTGCGTCCTCTGGTAGAGCGGGTGGTTGAGCGCTTCGTGCCACAGGCGGGCGAACGGTTTACCTTCGCGATTGACATCCCTGATGATTTTCCGCCAGTGCACGCCGACTATGAACGCACGCGCACCGTTCTGGAAAATCTGGTCAGCAATGCGATCAAGTACAGTCCCAATGGCGGTCTGATCCGCATTGCGGCGCGGATGAGCGGCGATTTTGCGATTATCTCGGTGAGCGATCAGGGGATCGGCATACCGCCTGAGGAGCAGAAGAAACTTTTTCGCCGCTTCTATCGCGTCGATAACCGTCTGCGCCGCGAGACGCAAGGGGCTGGATTGGGGTTGTTCCTGTCGCGTGTCATCGTCGAAGCGCAAGGCGGACGAATCTGGGTCGATAGCCGACCGGGTCGCGGGTCGCGTTTTTCGTTCACCATACCGCTGGCGACGCCAGTACTGAGCGATCAGGTGACGATCAATGAAACAGACGCTGCCATGTCCGTCGCTCATGCCGAACCAGCCATTGAGGTGACTCCTCGAGGAGAACCGCCGCTTCTCGAGGATCACGAGTGTTAAGGAAAGAGCGCATATGTCAGAACTCAAGGATAAGTTGATCCTCGTCGTTGACGATGAGCCGCGCATGGTCAACTTCATGCGCATGAATCTGGAACTTGAAGGATGCCAGGTGATCAGCGCATCGAACGGGCGCGAAGCGCTCGAAAAAGTTCGCGACGAAATGCCGGACGTCGTCCTGCTCGATATTATGATGCCGGTGATGGATGGCTTCGAGACGCTGCGCCGCCTGAGGCAGGCGTCAGCAGTGCCGGTGCTGGTGTTGACCGCAAAAGACGATGAGGAGGATCGCATCAAAGGGCTGGAACTGGGCGCCGACGATTATATCGGCAAACCCTTCAGTCATCGTGAACTGGTCAGCCGCATTCGAGCCGTGTTGCGGCGTCACTATACCCCTCCGCCAGCGCCACAGACGATGGTCAGGGTCGATGACCGGCTCCAGATTGATTTCGCCCGGCGCGAGGTGCTGGTCAATGGCGAACGGGTCAACCTGCGCCCGACGGAGTATCGGCTCCTGTACCACCTGGTTCAGAACGCGGGGTATGTCATGACCCACGAGCAACTCCTGAGCAAGGTGTGGGGACCGGAGTATCGCGATGAGACGCACTATCTGAGGCTCTATATCACCTATCTGCGTCAGAAGATCGAGGAAGATCCGGCAAATCCAAAGTACATCCTGACCGAACGCGGCATCGGGTATCGTTTCGTTGATTTCAAACGCGAGGCGGCAAGCGTGGAACGTTGAACGTGGAACGTGGAACGTGGGAACGTTGAACGTGGAACGTGGAACGTGGGAACGTGGAACGTGGAACGTGGAACGTGGGAACGTGGAACGTGGAACGTGCAAACGTGGAACGTGGAACGTGGAACGTGGAACGTGGAACGTGCGAACGTGCGAACGTGGAACGCGCGAATGTGGGAGTGGGCGTGCGAGGGTGGGGACACTGGTGCGCGGATCGCGCCTGCATTCGTTTATTCGTTCTCCATTCGTTGACAGCAGGGATGGTACAGGCACGTGGAACGTGCAAACGTGGAAC
>FWPU01002179.1_pt1 | contig 23331 bp, 17 predicted proteins | sample 2228361 | NCBI WGS metagenome assembly FWPU01 (sample SAMEA103939777, study PRJEB20133) | metagenome
CTCACGCCCTTTGCCTTCCCAAAAATCGGCGCGATAGTCGCTGCCCTCATAATCACAGATGCGTGGTCTGCGTTCCATGCTCTATATGGTAACATAGGTCGGGCAAGTTGGCAATTTGCCATCTGCGGGCGAGCGGGTTATAATCAGGGCAGGAGGGGGCAAGATGGCCGAGCTTGATTGTGGGCAGCAGGCGGTCGAACATATTCGCTTTTTGTCGAAAGAGATCGGCGGGCGAGCAAGTTGTACGACGGGTGAACGAAAGGCAGCCGAGTATGTCGCCGAACAGATGCGCGCCTCTGGCCTCCAGGAGGTGCGCCTGGAGCCGTACCACGGATCGCCATCCACCTACCGGCCTTACGCCCTGGCTTTCGCCGCCGCGCTGCTGGGCACGCTGGCCGTCTGGAGCCTGGGTGGACGGTGGGCGATGGCCGTGGCTGCGATCCTCAGCGCCCTGGGGGCATGGGGCATGTTGGCCGAGACCGATTTCGCGGACAATTGGATGCGCCGCCTCTTGCCCAAGGCCGGGAGCCTGAACGCGGTGGGGGTCATCCCGGCGGCGGATCAAATGCGCCGCCGCGCTGTCCTCTGTGCCCACCTGGATACCCACCGCACGCCGATCTTTTACTCCTCCCCCACCTGGCACACCCTCTTTGGCCTGCTGGTGGGCGGCTCGTTCGTCAGCATGGTCGTGGGGGCAATGGCCTATGCCCTGGGCGCGGCCCTCGGCTGGGGATGGGTGCGTTGGATCGGGTTGGTTGCCGCCGCGTTTCAGACCTTTGCCTTGGGGTTGTGCTTGCACGCGGACCGGGCGCCCTTCTCGCCTGGGGCCAACGACAACGCTTCGGGGGTGGGCGTCATCCTGGCGCTGGCCGAACGGCTGATGGCCGATCCGCCGGCCCATACCGAAGTGTGGCTGGCCTTCACCGGCTGTGAGGAGACGGCAGCCTACGGCATGGCTGCCTTTCTGGAAGCCCATGCTGCCGAGCTGGGTGCTGAGGCCGTGTATATCATCCTCGACCAGGTGGGGTTGGGCCGTGTGTCGTACCTGACGAGCGATGGCCTGATCGTCAGGCGCAAGACCCATCCCCTGGCGCTGGAGCTGGCCCGTCGGGCGAGCGCAGCCCAACCAGAGTTGGGGGTGCAGGAACATGCGGGCATCGCCTACACCGATGCCGCCGTTGCTACCAAGCGCGGCCTGATCGCCCTGACCATAGATGCTTTGCCTCCCCCCGGCGCCCAGGAGGCCATGCACTGGCACCAGATGTCTGACACGCTGGACCACGTAGCGCCCCAGACCTTGGCTGCCGCTTGTGCTTTCACCTGGCAGGTCCTGCAAGAGATCGAACGCCTTGAATCGGAACCTGTTTCCGGTTGAAAATACCATAAATGGTAATTTTTAGGTTGAATCGGGGATGGGTGAGGTCGGAATGTGCATGAGGTGGTGCAGATGGGTGGCCGTGGTGGCCTGCGTGCTTTCGGGATGTGCCCTGTGGCCCGCAGCCGATTCCTCCCCTGCCGGATCGTCAACCTTTTACGCTGGCTGGGCGGTGGAAGCCTACCCGGAACTGTCCGCCGCCGAGATGGAGGCTATCGTCCGGCGGATGGTGGACGCCGGGGCTAACGTTGTCTGGATCGGCCACAACAACCCCGGCGAGGTGGATGTGAACAAGGTGGAGCCGGGCCTATCCTACGCCGTCTACCAGGCCTATCAGGATCCGGCTGATGCCCGGCACGATGCAGCCGTCGCTATGGTCCAGGCGCAGCACCGGATGCTGGCCGCCTGCCGGGCGGTGGGGGTCAAGGCGGTGTTGCCGGTGGGCTATCAGATACAGATGGGTCGGCGATGGAATGAGGAGCACCCGGCGGACCTGCGCCGTGACGCCGAAGGCCGTCTGTTGGACATTTTTGGCGGGGGTGTCAGCGCCTCGTTCTACGCTCCCAGCTATCGCCGCGACATCGAGGCCTATTACCGCTGGGTGGACGCCGAGTTCGTCCGGCCCTACAGCGACCTGCTGCTCATGCTCAACCTGGCCGACGAGCCGATCGGGGGCGACTATTCTCCTCACGCCGAGGCCGAGTTCCGGCGGCAGACCGGGCTGAGCTTTGCCGACATAGGCGCCGACCCAACCCGACAGCGGCTCCTGGGGGAATTCCAGTCGCGTTACGTGGTCGAATATGCTGCCTTTAGCGCCGCGCTGTGGCAAGAGATCCACCCTGGCCTGCCGGTGACCATCTCGTTCGATGGGGCGCAGGCGCGCTCCACCTTTACCCTGCCCGACGTCGAGGCCCTGTTCCGCGATACGCCGGCCAATTTCGTCGTCACCTTCGATGCCTATCCCCGTGACGGTCTGCCGAACATTGCCCTCGACGCCGGCGACCTGGTGGGGCTGTTTCTGCTGGCCCGGTCGTTGGGGGCCTACTCGGCGCGCTACGGCAAGCCGATCTGGCTGTGGGCAGCGGCTAACAGTTGGGGGCTGAGCCAGGCCAGCCCCGATCCCGGCACCATATCCGATGCGGTGGCCAACGGCCTGGCCCTGGCCTTGTTGGTGCGCCAGGGCGGTGGCCATCTCCAGGGCATCGCCTACTGGAACTATAACGTCAAAGAGCAGGGGTTGTACAACGATACCCATGATACAGCCTACGACCCGGAGGCGATGTTTGCCCAGGTGTCGGCGACGTTGCCCACCCTGCGGCGGCTGATGGCCGCCCCGCCAGCCCGCCCCGACGTGCTGATCCTGGTCCCGCCGGCCCGCGCCCACGAGCAGATCGGCGCGGATCGGGCGGCCCTCCGCTTGGAAGGACAGCCTTTCTCCCGGCTGGCGATCCTGGCGAAGGAAGGGCTGAATGCGGTGGTCGTGGCCTCGCTGGCCGGCTGGCCGTTGGCAGGGGTGCAGGTGGTTGTGGCCCTTTCGCCATCGCCGGCGTATCTCTCCGAAAAGGATTTGGCTTTGTTGCGCGAGTTTCTGGGGCGGGGCGGCAAGGTGGTTACCTCGCCAGGAGTGGGAGCTGTGCTGACCGGTGCGGTCAAGGCCAGGGGGGAAATCCTCTATGGCGGGCTGGTGCAGCGGCAGGGAACCCTTTACCTGGCGCAGAAGGGCATCGCCGTCCTGTTCGAGGATGCCCGGCACGAGATATTAGCGCCCTTCTGGCGCGAGGTGCTGGACCTGGACAGACCCCAACCCGGCTATCGCCTCGTGACCGACCGCTACGCCTTTTATTACCACCTCGGCCCCCAGCCGGTGGCGGTGAGCCTTCATCTCCCGTTTAAAGCCGGCGGCTACCGGTATGACGAACAGGCCCAACCGGTTGAGCGGCTCTACGGGCGAGATCTGCAGGTGATCCTGGGGCGGCGAGAGTATTTTTTTGTGGAACGGTGGAGATCATCGGCCTGCCCCCATCCTCAGCCGATCGCCAATTAGTACCATTTTCCTAGTTTACACCGCTCCCAGAATGTGTTAAAGTGTAAGAGGAGAGCAGAGGTGATTGGCTGTTGTCACTTCTTGCTGATGGGGGGGACGGCACGGTGATTAGAGCCGCATCCTTGTTTCGTTGTTGCAGATCGCCGCTTTCACCGACCTACACCGTAGCCTCATCGTTGCACGTTGTTGCTTCATAGACCCATGTCGTAGCCGGGATTGTTTTGAGCAATCATCGTGCCTGTCCCTACCAGAGGCTTTCTCGCTCTACGAGCCGCATAGTTGCATGCGCAGATGAACAATCGGCTCGGGGGAAATAGAGCGAGAAAGCCTTTTTTTTGTGTCCGACAGCGGGCGAAACCCCAGTCGCTGATAGAAGGCCTGGACAGCCTGATCGCCTTCGGCGGCGCTGATTTCTAGCGCCTTCAGACCCCGCCGTTGGGCCTCGCCGATCAGTTCCGTTAACAGACGGCGTGCCACCCCCTGGCGACGGAAAGCTTCCGCCACCACCAGGCTGCCGATCTCTCCCTCCTGCCCCCACACCGTCAATTGAACGTTGCCCACGGCCTGGCCCTCAACCTCGGCCACCAGGCGGACCAGCCTACCCTTTTCAGCCTGACGCAGGCACCAGGCCAGGTAGTCCCGCACGTCATCCACCGAGGCTTCTGGGTAGCAATGGCGGTGTAACGAGTCTGCATCCTCCAGGCGGGCGGGGCGGATTACCACTTGGGTCACAGGTACAATCCTTTCAGAACCCGGCTCAGGGCTCGGCGGACAAGAGATGCGCTACCGGACAGGCTCTCAGCTGCGCGCCGTCCAGGCAGGGGCGGCGTAGCGGCTGCGGCGCAGCTCGGCGGCCAGGGCACGCTCGTGGGCGGTCAGCTCGCCGGGGACCAGGTCCAGGTTAAGCGCCTGGGCAAAGCCGTGGGCCAGTGCTTCGGCGGCCTGGGCAAAGGGGACGGGCCGGCCCAATGCCTCCTCCAGGGTGAGGGCCCGCGCTCGCAGGCGTTGCCGCTGCGCTTCCCGTTCCGCATCGGGCAGGAGCAGGTAGGCGACAATGCGGCCCAGGTCGCCGCCCAGGGGCAAGCTGCCGTGTTGCAACACGCCGCCCCTCGCCCGCCACTGGGCGCTGCCCACCAGCTTGCGCCCGCCGACTACAATCTCATAGTCGGATGGCAGATCGAAGCAGATGGCGGTGGGATCGGCGGTCGGCCCCTGGCTCCTGGCCTGAACCGCATCGGTGCCCAGGTAGTGCAATCCGGCCAGCAGCCCTTCGCTCAGGCGGCGATAGCTGTCTACCACATCACCTGTGGCACGCGGATCGCCTTGTAGCAAGGCCACAGAGTAGGTCAGCTCGTCGGTGTGGAGGATGGCCCGTCCGCCGGTGGGCCGGCGCACCACATCCACCCCGGCGGCGCGACAGGCCGCCAGGTCCACGTCCGACAGCGGCTGGTTGCGGCCCAGGCTCAGGCAGGGTGGCGACCAGGCATACAGGCGCAGGGTGGGCGGGCTGGCCCCCTCGACCACAGCGGTCAGGATGGCCTCGTCCACTGCCATGTTGGTGGCCCCGTCAGCTTCCCCGTCTACCAACAGCCGCCAGGTGGCAAAAGGATACATTACGGTCTGCGATCGGCCCTACCGGAATGTGTACCGGATAACATACTCGACGTTTTCAGCCTCAAAGGCCGCGACCCGGTAGCTGGCCATGCCGAAAGAGTCCACAGCCATCTGGCCATGGCCGCTGACCGTCTCGCCATCGCGGGCTTCTAGCGCCAGGGTCACTCGATCGCCATCGCCGATCAGCTCGATCCGGAATGTGCCCTTTTTTAAAATCAGGGTTACGTCGGCTTCGAGCATTTGCACCACGCTGCTGTTGACCTCGATCGCCTGTCCGGCAGAGCCGTTGGCCTTCTTGATGCGGACAGTCAGGTCACCGCCTTGAGAGTTTTGGTGGCTGACTGTTTTCATCCCCATCTGTGTATAGCCTGCACAGGCGGCCAGGAGTAGGGCCAACAGGATGCCCAATCGGCCAAAAAGTTTATGCATCGCTCCCTCCTTCATTTTCCTTGGACCGGCTGCTGTCTGGAAGTACCAGGCCAAGCCCCATCTCCTGGATTGCCTGCAGGGCTTCCCTGGCGGTCGGCGGCCGCGCAAAGTTGTAGAGCGGCCCCCCCGGCAGCTCGTTGTAGAACGGCCGGTTGCAATCGGGGCAGCCGGAGGTCTGAAACGGCTCGCCGCCGGCCGGGAGTGGCGCACCCAGGTCGGCCAGGCGGCCCATTGCGTCGAACGCCATGTCGTCAATGCGGGCGCGGTTGTGGACGATGAGCCAGCGGGCGGCCTGCATCCGGCGATAGACGGCCAGGGACGGCGGGGGCCGGTCGGCCAGGCGGGTGCCGCGCACCGGAGTGAAGGCGAACAGGCCGACCGTCACCCCCCGGTCGTGGGCCCACTGCACCCGCTCGACCGTCTCCTGCTCCGTTTCGCCCAGGCCGACAATAAGGTGCAGCGCCGCCCGGCCTGGAAAGCTGCGGGCCGTCGCCTCGATCAGGGCCAGACTCTGCGTCCAACTGCCGCCCTTTACCTGGCCAAAGACCCGCTCGCTGGCCGCATCCAATCCAAAGCCGATATGGTCGGCCCCGGCCTCCAGCAGCCGGCGCACCTGGTCCAGGGTATGGGGTAAAAAGGCGACGTCAAAGGGCAGGTCGGTGGCAGCTTTTACTCTCTGCACGATGGCAAGCGTTTGCGCAAAGGCATCGGCGGTAACGGTTACCTGCAGGCAGGCGCGGCGGATGTGACCCTGGGCTGCTGCCTGGGCCAGCCGGAGCACCACGGCTTCCAGCTCGAACTCGGGCCAGGTCACCCGTGAGAGCTGTATGGCACTGGCCCGGCTTTCTCGCGCCTGGGCACAGAAGGCACAGTTCATCAGGCAGCGGCCACCCAGCATCAGGTAAGCAGTGGTCGGGGCCACGGCCATTGGCGCCTCGGCCAGGCCCAGCACAGCGGCCGTGCCGATAGAGACGTTTACATTCACCGCCGTTTCCCCAATTTCTGAAAGTGGATCGCCTCGCCAAAGGCCACGGCGCGGGCCGCCTCGGCCACCGCTTCCGGCAGGGTGGGATGGGCGTGGATCGTCTCGGCCAGCTCTCTGGCGGTGACCCCCATTTGGACGGCCAGTGCCCCCTCGGCGATCAGGTCACCGGCGCCCGGCCCCATGATATGTACGCCCAGCACCTTGCCGCTCCCCGGCTCGCACAACAGGCGCACCTGGCCTTCGGTTTCGCCCTGGGCCAGCGCCTTGCCGCTGGCGGAAAAGGGGAAGGTGCCCACCTGAACCTCGATGCCTTGCTCCCTGGCCTGCTGTGAAGTCAGGCCCACCCCGGCGATTTCAGGTCGGGAAAAGACGACGTTGGGCACGGCCCGGTAGTCCATCCGGCTGTCGTGGCCGGCAATCACCTCGGCGGCAACTTCTCCCTGACGGCTGGCGACGTGGGCCAGCAACACCTCGCCCGTCACATCGCCAACGGCATAGATGCCCGGAATGTTGGTCCTCAGGCGGTCGTCCACCAGCACCCGCCCCCGCTGCCTGGCAACCCCCAGCTCCTCCAGCCCCAGTCCCTGGCTAAAGGGCACACGGCCGGTAGCGTTAAGCACCAGGTCGGCTTCAATGCTTTCTTGCCGATCCTTGACTGTATAGCGCACGGCCAGACCGCCCTCCACGGCGGCGATCTCTTCCACGCGGGCGTCCAGCTTGAGGTCTATCCCCTGCTGCTTCAGCAAAAGCCGATAGCGTTTGGCCAGCTCCTGGTCCACCGGCGGCAGGATGGTGGGCAGCATCTCAATCACCGATACCTGAACGCCCAGCGCGCCAAAGAGGGCGGCGAACTCGATGCCGATCACCCCGCCGCCGATGATGGCCAGCCGTCGGGGCAGCGCCTTCAGGGCCAGGATGTCGTCGCTGGTCAGCACGCCCGGCAGGTCCAGGCAGGGGATGGGGGGCCTGGCCGGCACCGAGCCGGTGGCGATGACAATGTGGCGTGTCTCCAGCGCGGTCTGGCCGCCTCCGGTCAGCGCCACCTCGACGCAGCGGGGGCCGGTCAACCGCGCCGTGCCGGGGAACACCTCCACGCCGTGCCCCGTCAGCAGGTTCTCGATGCCGCCGACCAGGGTTTTGACCACCCGATCCTTGCGGGCCACCATCGCGGCCCAGTCCGCCGCCAGGGTGCCCTCCAGGCGCACGCCGAATTCGGCCAGATGTCCAGCCTCCAGGTAGGCACTGGCACACCGCAGCAGCGTCTTGGTCGGGATGCAGCCCCAATTAAGGCACACTCCTCCCAGCCGGTCCTTTTCCACCAGAGCGGTCTTGAGCCCCAGTTGGGCAGCGCGGATGGCACACACATAGCCCCCTGTGCCCCCGCCGATGATGACCAGATCGAACTCGCCCATCAGTTTCCTCCCCTTGTGCGATTGCCGTCCATTATAGCCCAGGCAAGGGGAGAAGTCAATCTTCTGGCGCACCTTGCCAGGTTGGCAGCCGGGCTTCCCCCACCGCTCCTGAAAGTTTCGAGGATGTCGGCGGGCCTGAGCCAGTCTTTTTCGACTTTTTGACCACCGGCTGGCGCTGGCGAGGCTCCAGGCGGGTGCCCTTGGCCCGACCGGGCGAATTACCCCGTCGTTTGGGCAACCGGGCCGGCGTCCCAATCAGGCGAATAATTCGCTCCCGGTCTCGCTGCACCTGGCTGGGCGCAGCCACCCCGCCCTCCTGGCGCGGTAGGTAGCGTTCCCAGGGGCGGAGCTGCACTCCAGCCAACTCGCGGGCTAACCAGAGCTGGACACTCGCCAGTTGCACCAACCCGAACCAGTTCTCCTCGTGTTCGATGACGGGGGTCTGGTAGGTTGCCAACAGAAGCCGCTGTTTGCCGAAGCGGAAGTAGTGCTCCAGGTCGTAGCGCCGTGCGTAGGCTTGCCAGGCTTCCACCAGCGACAGTTTGCCCCGCCGCTCTCCGAGCACGATCAGCCATAGAGTGCGCTTGAAGACCGGCTGGCCCTGCTCGTCCAGCACCACCGCACGGATCAAGGTGAAAGGATAGCGGTGCATCGGCACTCCCTGCTTGCCGCGCAGCCGTAGATCGTGCCAGCTCTGTAACTGGACTCGATACCTACGCCCTTGCTGGCTGATGAAGCTTGTCTCGGCGGTCTCATCAGGTAGCCCCCAGGTAGTTGGATCCTTTAGGTCAAACGGGGCGCCGTACCAGCGAGGGTGGCCTGGACCTTCAGCGACCGGTTCCGGTGCAACCGGATAGGCACTGTCGGCCCCGTGGACGCAGAGCGCCTCGTGGAAAGGCTGCATCTCGTCCTCCAGCAAGGCCGTGATCTGGTCGGCCCTCACCTCGGTGGCTTTTTCGTCACTGCGGACGCGCCGCATCTGTAAGGGCACGACCCAGGGCGGGTCGTCTGCGTGCTCCTTCTCCGGCAGGAAGGCGACCACCGAGCACTGATGCCCAATCGTGACCGGTTTGTTCCCCCGCACGGGGTTGGGCTGATACACGAGGCTCCGGTCCTCCAGGGTCTGGGCGAAGGGGCGGGAGATGGGCACCACGTCGGTGCCAAAGAGCCAGAACCGCCGCTGCTGGGGAGGCGGCAGATAGCCTCCGATGAGTTGCGCCAACTGCTTCTCCCAGGTCTGGCGTTCTGCCGCCTCCGTTTCCGGGTGGCTGGCCTGGAAGAAACTGTCAATTCTAAATGCGCTTGCCCTGAGACGGACCCGCTGCCTCTTGACTTTTCGGCCAGCTTCTGATATAATTGAATTGCCTCTAAAAGGAGCGTATTGGTGCCACAGGGCCTGCCCATAACAATGGCTGAGAGTTGACATCTGTGCCTATGAGCGATTCCATTCGAGCAATACCATGCCAGAAACCCGATATTATCTGCAAGTCGGCAGGGCTCGAGACTCTGCTCTACGATCCGGCCCGTGACGTGGTCCATATCCTGAATCCCACCGCCCTGGCGGTGTGGGATTTGTGCGATGGGCAGCATACCCCGGCCCAGATCGCGGCTGAACTCCGGGCGCGGTTTGCCACCGTTGAGGGGCAGGATGTGGCCGGTGACGTGCAGGCGGTGTTGGCCTTGTTGCACCGCGAGGGGTTGATCACCATTCAGTAGGCTGGTGAGGGCAGGTGCCCGGCTCAAGGAGCCGGCATCTTTGAGGAGGGTACAATGGACAGGGCTGAAACCGAAAAGCCGACAGAACTGCAGAGATTCGGGCCGGAGACCTTGCCGGCCTATGAACCGCCGCGGGTTGTTACCTATCGCGGCGACCAGATCTTGGAGGAGCTGGGCCCGGCTCAGGCCTGCTCGTTCAACCACTCGGTCATTCTCTGTTAGCCGTTTTGCGACAAACGGTGGACGGCTCCGCTTTCCTGCCACGGTTGCCAACCGGCATCGGGGTCGATCGGCGCGGTGCGCTCACCCTGCTGCTACACCCCACCGCCCCCCGCTGGGTTGTGGTCAATGCCACCGGCTTGCAGGTGGCCATGCTGTGTGACGGGCAGCATACCATCCCGCAGATCGCTGCCACAATTGCCGCCCGGTATGGGCTGGCCCCCGACGCTGTCTTGCCAGATGTGCGGGCCTGTCTGGACGATCTGGGCCGCGCCGGTTTTCTGGAAGATCTGCCCTCATCTCCCCCCCTTTCCCTGGAAGGGCGAGGGAAGCCCAAGGGGGGCGGTTGGCGGCTGCACCTGTACCTCACCGAACAGTGTAACCTGCGCTGCCGACACTGCGGCGTCGCGGATGGCCCTTCCCCGCCTGACCTGCTGAGCAGCCAGGCGGTCCGCCGGCTGATTGACCAGGCGGTTGAGGCCGGCGCAGAAGGCATCGCCTTCAGCGGTGGCGAGCCGCTGTTGCGCGCCGACTGCCTCGACCTGCTGGCCTATTCTGCCCGCCGGGTCAAAACCCTGCTTTCGACCAACGCCACGTTGATTGACGAGCCGACGGCGGCAGCCCTGGCCGAGTTGGGGGTGATCGTCCAGATCAGCCTGGATGGAGCGACGGCGGCGGTCCATGATGCGGTGCGCGGGACAGGGGCTTTTGAGCGGGCGTGGCGGGGCATCGAATTGCTGCAACGCTGCGGCCTGGGCGAGCGGCTGTCGCTGAACGTGACCCTGCTGCGCCACAACGTCGGCCAAGTGGGGGAGATGGTTGCCCTGGCGGCGGAGCGGGGCGTGTTGGGCGTGCGCTTTTTCCCCGTGCAACGCCTGGGCCGGGCGGCAGAGCGGTGGGCCGATCTGGCCCCCAGCCCGGAAGAATATGCCGCGGCCTACCACCTGCTGTACCAGGAGCTCAAAACAGAGAGGGTGGCGGTCAGCAAGGGGTTGTCCGGCCTGGAGCTGGAGCCGCCGGAGGAGGGGATGTGGTGCCGGCTGGGACGTCTGCTGCTGGTGGATGCCCAGGGCGGCATCTATCCCTGCGCGCTGCTCACCGCGCCGGAATTTTGCCTGGGCCACATCGCCGACACCCCGCCGGCAGAAGCCCTGGCCTCGGCCAAATTGCACAACTTGATGGCGCTGTGTGAACGACGCAGGAACGAGATCAAAGAGTGCCAGGCCTGCATCTGGCGGCATTTTTGTCAGGCCGGTTGCCCGGCCGGCGTGTGGCTTTTGCACGGCACCTGGTATGCGACCGATGGCCTGTGCGATCTGCGGCGCGAGCTTTACCGCGCCCTGATCTTTGAGCGGGCAGAGAAGCGCCTGCCGGGGGGCCAGATGGAAAGCGCCTGCGGTGTCCCGTAGAACCGCAAGGCTTGACTCTGTCCAAACAAGGAGGAAAACGATGAAAACAACAATGCGCTGCCTGGTTTGTCTGTTCGTGGCCGTTTCCCTGCTGGCCGTCGGCCTGCCGCTGCCCACCGCGCCGGTCTATGCCCAGACGATCACCGTGGACGGCGACCCGGCCGAGTGGGACCCTGCCGGCTGGGCGATGGACCCGCCCGCCAACATCAACACCGGCCACATCGGCCGCGATAGCTCCAACAACGGCCAGTACATCTGGACCGACCGCACCGGGGATCACCGGCTCGACGGCGACGATCCCGACAGCAACTACGACCTGACCCAGTTTCGCGTCACCGGCGACAGCAGCAACCTCTACTTCCTGGTCCGGCTGGCCGACATCACCAACACATCGCTGCCCTACATCGGGATCGCTGTGGATACGACGCTCGACGGCAACGGCCAGAACTGGTTCGGGGACTGGGCCGAAACGCAGGTCAGCAGTTCCGCCCTGTGGGAGCGCGAGATCGTCGTCAACCTGAATAAAACGGGGTATTACAACACCGCTTGGGCCTGGACAAATGCCGGTTCCAGCTATATCTCTGCCGGCAACGATGCCATCGAAATCTCTATGCCGTGGAGCGCCCTTGGCGTCACCTTGCCCGCCCGCCTGCGCTTTACGGTCATGATCGCCCAGCACGATGGCAGCGGTGGCGTGCGCGAGGTGGGGTATGCCGACGCGCTGGACGCCCTGACATGGGCGGGTGGTACGGGCGGCTCAACCTGGCCCCACGAGCTCAACGAGACCGACGACACGATTGACTACTACTTTGACGTGTGGTTCACTGCCAGCGGCAACCCCTACTCGCCCCTGTTGATTACTGAGGTCTACTACGACCCAATCGGAGCCGATCCTGGCCGGGAGTGGATCCAGATCGTCAACGTCTCCGGCATGACGATCGACCTTGCGGGTTACAAGATCGGCGACGAGGAGACCAAGGGGGGCACGGGCGAAGGGATGAAGCGATTCCCCAGTGGATCGATCACCGACCGGGGCTCGGTGATCATCGCCAACCAAGCCACGGAGTTCAATGGGCTGTACTACGGCTGCAACCCCGATTATGAGCTTAACGACACCAACGCCACACCCGACATGACTAACTATGCCACTTGGACCAGCGGCACTACCCTGGCTCTGGCCAACGCCGGCGATGAGATCCTGCTTCTGGACGAGCGCGACACGGTGATTGACGCCATTGCCTACGAAGGTGGCGCCTACCCGGGGGTCAACGCCCATGCTGGGGTGGCCGAAGGCTATACCATCGAGCGCAGCTTTGCCCCCAATGGTCCCCACGACACCAACAACTGCGCCACCGACCTGCAGGCCGTTTCCGGTGGCGGCACGCCTTGCAACACCCCCACCCCGGTCACGTTGGCCTATTTCACCGCCACAGCCACTGACGGCGGGGTGCAGGTGGAGTGGCAGACGCTCAGCGAGTTTGACACCGCCGGCTTTAACGTCTACCGCAGCAACGCCGCCTACGGGCAGTATGTCAAGCTCAACGCGACGCTCATCCAGGCGCAGGGTGGCCCCACCTGGGGAGCGATCTACACCTTTGACGATGCGGACGTTGTCCCCGGCATAAACTACTACTACAAGCTGGAGGATGTGGACGCCCGTGGTCAGGGGACGATGCACGGGGCGGTGTGGTGCCTGGCTGGCGTCACCGTCGAAAAGCTCGACGGACCGCGGCCGGGCCGCCAGGTGGACCGCTGATGACATAGCCGGTCACCCTCCGCAGATTTGTGCGAACAACAGGGGCGCAGAGAAACTGCGCCCTTGTGTTTTGAGGCAATACAGATGGCTGCTCCTTGGGGCTGTACAGAGATTGACATTCAGGGCAAGAGGCGGTACAATTTTGACAAGATGGTTCGGGCTACCTATCGTTTCTTTGACACCGCCTTTGGGCTGGAGACCGACAGCCCTGCCTTCCTGGCGAACCTTGACCGGGCTTACGGCCGCTTTCGGGTTGCCGAGGATGTTGGGGCGCCGGTGTACCGGGTGATGCTGGCCGGTCAACCGGAAGTGACCATCGGTGGGCAAACCGTTCACTCGCCCGATGCCGAGGCTCTGAGCCTGTACGCCTACAATGCCCTGCTCAACGACGTTGCCGCCCGGGTACGCAGCCACTTTTTGTTCCACGCCGCTGCCCTGAGCACACCCGACGGCGCTGGCCTGATCCTGGCCGGCGGGGCCGGTTTGGGCAAGACGGCGCTCACCCTGGCGCTCCTGGAGCGCGGCTTTGGCTTCCTCTCTGATGATGTGGCGGCGGTGAGCCGGGCCGACGGTTGGTTGTACCCCTTTCCTCGCAGCCTGGGGGTGCGCTTTCCCGGCGGTGGTCCGGGCGAGAAGCAGTTGCTCGATGTGACCGAGGTTGCCTCGCCCTGTGCAGTGCGGTTCCTGTTTGTCTTGACCGACCCGGCCCTCCCGGCAAAGGCCCCGCCCTGGTATCTGGTGCTCAACCGCGCCCCCGCGCCGCTGCTGGCCGACCTGCGGGCCCTCGGCGGTGTGCGGGAGGTGCAGGTGGTGCGGGAAGAGCCCTACCCCGCCATCCGCCTCGACCTGGCGCCGGGCACGCTGCCCGCCGCCGAGCCGGAGATCGAAGCGACCTGCCGACGCCACGAAACACTGCTTTTTGAGGTGGTTCAGGGGCATGAGGCGCCGCCCGACTTTCAGGGCGAACCAAGGCTCGGCCCCCTTTCGGCAGCAGAGGCCGCACGCGAATTGTTGCACCACTTTAAGGGAGGACCGCGCTCGGCACTGCTGCGGGATGAGTTTGGTGGCAGCGCGGCCCGGCTCTATTTGGCCCTGGCCGATCTGGCCGTCGGTATGGCCGGCTATCGGCTGTATGTGGGCCGGCTGGCGGAGATGCTCGCGCTGATCCAGGCAGCATGTTTTAAGTGTGAAACGTGAGGGACCAAGTTGAAAAGGTTTGCTTGGGTGCCAATATGTCTGCTTTTTCTGCTGCTGACCGGCCCGGCCAGCCCTCCCACCGACGTAGCCGTGGCCGACTCGGCGGCACCGTCGGCAGCGGTGGCCCTCGTGGCGGTGGAGCCGGGCAGCCTGACGATCGAGCTCCAGGTGCCTGACCTGGCTCCGCAATCGGCAACCGATGAGGGCCTTCCCTGCATCGAATGGACGGCCCCTGGACTTTCGCCCCTGGCCCGTTCCGGCAAGCCGCTGCTGCCGACGCGGGGGGTGTGGCTGGCCGTGCCCACACTGACTAACCTGCGCCTGGAGGTGCTGGAGGCAGCCGCGCAGCCCCTGCCTGCCTTTCCCCTGTGCCCCACCCCAGAACCGGCCCCTGTTTGGCAGGGAGATGATAGCGGCAGCCTGTACCCCGGCCCGCTGGCCGAGATCCGTTCCGGCGGCATAGTGCGCGGCCAGCCGGTGGCCCAGGTCCAATTCTATCCGGTCCAGGTGGACAGCGCCCGCCGTCAGGTGTGGTTCTACCCCCGGCTGCGCGTGCGCCTGACCTTTGACCCGGGTGCGGCCACAACCCGCCCTGCCCGGACGGCCGGCGGGCCGTTCGAGTCGCTCTTGCGCGCCTTGCTGCTGAACGAACCATCGGCGGTACAGACCGCCCCTGTGGACGAGGCCCGCCGCCCAGAGACGCAACCTCCTTCTGCGGCGCTCAAGCTTTTCGTGGAGCACGATGGCCTGGTTCAGGTCACCCCTGCCGACCTGGCCGCCGCCGGGTGGGACCCCTCTACCCTCGTCACCGGGACCCTGAAGTTGAGCCTCCAGGGGGCTGAGCTGCCCATCTGGGTCGAGGACCAAGATGGCGATGGCCTGTTCGATGATGACGACTTGATGCTCTTCTACGGCCAGGCCGCGAGCGGCCCCTACACCCGGCGCAACGTCTACTGGCTGACCGCCGACGGCGCTCCCGGCCGGCGCATGGGCACGCGCGACGTCAGCCCGGTCCACGGCTACGGCGTGCCGACCAGCTTCCCGGCCACCCTCCACGCCGAAGAGGATGTCCCCGGCGGTTATTGGCAGAACCCGCCGGGCAAGGAGGCCCAGGACCACTGGTACTGGACCGGACGGCTCAGTGCCCCGGCCAGCGCCAACCTGTTCTTCCAGATGCCGCCGTTCGACACCACGGCCGTCAGCGCCACCCTGCGGGTGCTGCTGGCCGGTTATACCGACGATGTGCTGGACCCCGACCACCACACCCGTCTGCGGCTCAACGGCACACTTGTGGATGATGCCTGGTGGAACGGCTGGATACAGTTCCAGCACACCGTCGCCTTTTCTCCCACCCTCCTGGTGGTCGGGAACAATACCCTGACCGTGCAATCGGTAGGAGATACCGGGGCGACGGTGGATGGCCTGTACGCCAACTGGCTGGAAGTGGATTACCAGGCGCTCTATATCGCTCAGGGCGATCGCCTGGTCTTTGGCGCGCCGGGCGAGGGCGATTACCGCTTTCAGGTCAGCGGCTTGAGCAGCAGCGACGTGGAAGCCTTGGATCTCACCGACCCATCCGCCCCGGTGCGGCTGACCGGTGTGCAGAGCCAGCCGACCGACGCTGCCTATACCGCCATCCTGGAAGACCACGCCGGGCCGTCGGCCCGCTATCTGATCCAGACCACCGCTCAACGCCGCTCCCCAGATGGCATCATCGCCGACCGGCCCTCTGACCTGCACAGCCCGGCCAACGGTGCCGACGAGATCATCATCGCCTACGACGGCGTTTACACCGATACCCTGCCCCTGGCCGATCACCGCCAGGCGCAGGGGTTGCGGGTGCAGGTGGTGCGCTTGACCGATGTATATGACGAGTTCAGCGGCGGCCTGGTGACGCCCCAGGCCATCCACGACTTTTTGGCCTATGCCTACGGCAACTGGGCGTCGCCTGCGCCAACCTATGTCTTGCTGGTCGGCGATGCCCATCTGGACTGGCTGGACCGTTTTGGCACCGGCAAGCCGATCTACCTGCCCACCTATATCTTTGACGCCTTCGAGATCGGCGAAACGGCCAGCGACACCCGGTTGGCCTGTGTGGATGGTAGCGATCCTCTGCCCGACCTGTTTCTGGGCCGTCTCTCGGCGCGCAGCAGTGCCGACGTGCAGGTCCAAGTGGCCAAGATCATGGCCTACGAGTTGCAGCCGCCAGGAGACTGGGCCAGCCGCGCCCTGTTCGTGGCCGACGACGAAATGCCCATTTTCAAGACCGCCGCCGAAAGCTGGATCGCCCAGTTGCCGCCGGCCTACCAGCCACAGCGGGTGTATGCCGGCGACTACCCGCCGGGCAACCCCCAAAACGACATCGTCGCGGCCATCAACGACGGCCGGTTTCTGGTCAGCTATGTCGGCCACGGCAACCAGGACCGCTGGGGCACCTGGAGCGGCGGCCAGCTCTTCAACCTGGCGACGGTCGGCCTGCTGACCAACGGCGACCGGTTGCCGTTTGTCCTCACCGCTACCTGTCTCAACGGCTTTTTCGTCAACCCGCTTGTGGATTATTGCCTGGCCGAAGAGCTGGCCCGCAAGAGCGGCGGCGGGGCGGTTGGCGTGTGGAGCCCGACGGCCCTGGGCGTGACGGCGGAACACCAGGTCTTGTTCGGGCAGTTATTCACCAACCTGTTTGCCGCCGAGGCGCCCACGTTGGGCAGCGTGACCACCCAAGCCAAGCTGGCCGCCTATGGTCAGGGGGTCTCTCAAGAGCTGATCGAGACCTTTACCCTCTTTGGCGACCCGGCCACACCGCTGAGGGTTACCTCCCTCTACCGCGTCCACCTGCCGCTGGCGATCAAAGGGCAATGAGGCGCCGGGCATTTATGCTACCTGGTACTCTGGAGCGGGTTTATGCCCCCTGAACAACCGTCTGGCCCCTGCATCGCCCCCCCCGTGCTTGAAGCAGCCCTGGACGCCTGGGCCGAAGCCGGTCGTTGTAGCCGGGTGCCGGTTCAGGGCAACAGCATGTGGCCGCTGTTGCAACCGGGTGACCTGGCGCTGGTCGTCCACGGGAGCCAGGGCTTGCATCGCGGCGATGTAGTGGCCTATCGCTGTGGGGAACAGGTGGTAATCCACCGCCTGCTGCGCCGGCAGGGAACCGGGGCGTTGCTGTTGGGTGGCGACAGCCGCTTTGAAGCCGATCCCCCGGTCCCGGTCAATGCCCTGGTCGGCCGGGTGGTGGCCGTGGATGGCCCTGACCATCATTTCAGCCTGCAATCCCCTTCTGCCCGGGCACTTGGTTGGGCCCTGGCCCTCTCTTTTCCCCTCCGCCGCCGTCGCCGGTTGCGCCGGGCTGTGGCCTGGCTCCCTTCTTTGGCAGCCTGGGTGTTGCGCCGATGAGCAGTTTGAGTGCCGTTTGCCCTTCCACCGAAGACCGTTTTCTTTTGCTGTGTGCCCGCACTGTGTTAGAGCCGGCGCAGGAGCAGGCCATCCGTCAGCTGGCCGGCCAGGCCCTCGACTGGCACAAGGTGGCGAGCCGGGCCATTCGGCATGGCCTTCCCACCCTGGTTTACCACCATTTGCGGCAGCTTGGCCTCGAATGGGAGGTGCCGGGGGACGCGTGGCGGGTGCTGGAGGAAGCCAACCGGCTGGGCGTAGTGCTGACCATGCTGCAGCAGCTCGAAAGCGGTCGTTTGTTGGATGCGCTGCGGGCTGCCGGCATCGAGGCGATGCCGCTCAAGGGGCTTTTCTTGCGAGAGCGGATCTTTCCCGATCCGGCCCTGCGGCTGTGCAGCGATCTGGATTTCCTGGTGCAGCCGGGCGCGGTGAAGCAGGTGGAAGAGATTTTGCGGGATCTGGGCTACCTGCCCGACGAGACCTATTCGCCACGCGAGTGGTATCAGCCGGAGCGAGTCCACCACCTGATTCCCTACTACCTGCCTGGGCGCAAGGTCCAGGTGGAGGTACACTGGGACCTGATGCCACCGGAGGATGGATTCCCGATTGACGTGGAAGGGCTATGGCAGCGGGCGAGGGCCGGGCAGGTGGTTGGGCGGCCGGTCAAGGTCCTGGCGCCGGAAGACCTGTTGCTCCATCTGAGCCTGCACGTCGCCGCGCACCATCGCTTTCAGACCGGGCTGCGCCACCTGGTGGACCCGGCCGAGGTGATTCGCTTTTGGGGAGCACAGCTTGATTGGCAACAGGTAATCGCCCGCGCCACAAGTTGGAAAGCCGGCTGCTACCTCTATCTGACCGTCCGCTTGGCCCACGAGCTCCTCGACGCACCGGTGCCCGAAGCCGCCTTGGATCAGATGCGGCCGGAGATGTTTGCAGAACAGATGGCGGTCTTTGCCCGGCAACGGTTGCTGACTGCCCTTCGCCCCGGCGACCCCGCACCGGCCAGCGAGAACCTGGCCAGCTTTTTGTTAGGCGGACAGGGGACCGGGCGCTTGCGCACATTTTGGACCAGCCTCTTTCCCTCGCGGGAGCGAATGGCCTTTCTGTACAATTTGTCGCCCGACTCCCCCCAGCTCTACTTCCATTACCTGCTACGGCCCTTTCAGCTCCTCGGCAGGTACCTGCCGGTGCTGATCGGTGCTACCCTGGGCCACGAACAGAGCTCGGAGGCGATGGAATTCAAAAAACAGGAACTGCTTCTGGAGAGGTGGTTGGCACCCGGTGGGAAATCCCCTTCCGCCGGTTGATAAACTTTGCCTTTTGTCCAACCCTGCGGTATAATCGGCTTAATGGGAGGAAAAGGAGCAAAAACGTAACTGCTCATCTCTCAGGCGCGGTTTTTAACCGCCCGGCTGAGCAGGTACGCAAAAACAATCGATTGCACCTCTGGGCCTCCCCTAGAAGGGATTCCCCATGAACCGAACCTACGTGGCTCTGGACATGGAGACCACGGGCCTTGACCCCAAGCGCGATGCCATCCTGGAAATCGGCGCCGTCCGCTTTCGTATCTCCACCGATGAAGGGTCCCTGCAGGCCCAGGTGCTCGATACCTGGGCCAGGGTGGTCAACCCCGGCCGTCCTGTCCCTTTCCAGATCCAGCAATTGACCGGCATCAGCAATGACGAGGTGAGCCGCGCCCCCCGCTTTGGGCAGGTGGTCCACGATCTGCGTCGCTTCGTGGGCAGCTATCCGGTGGTGGGCCACAGTGTGCGCTTTGACCTGGATTTTCTGCGAAGCCATGATGTGTCTCTGGACAATCTGGCAGTAGACACCTTTGAGCTGGCCAGCATCCTGGCCCCCCATGCTGCCCGGTATAGCCTGGCCAGGCTGGGGCAGGAATTCGAGCTGCCCAACCTCTGTACCCACCGTGCTTTGGACGATGCGATGGCCGCGAAGGACCTGTTTGTAGCGTTGCTGGAACAGGCCTCTCACCTGCCCCCGGCCATTCTCCGAGAGATCAACCGCCTGGCCGGCGCGGTAGACTGGCCGCTGCGGGAGGTATTCCGTGACCTGGAGCGGGATCAGGCGCAATCTGCTTTCCGGGGGGCCATCGGTCAGCAATTGGCTGCCCGACTCGATTCGAGCGAGGAGGCGTTGGGGCCGCTTTTTGCCACGGAATCGGAAGGGGAGGAGCTGGTTCGTGCTGCCCGGCCCCGCGCCCTGAACGTAGAGGAGCTGGCGGCCATGCTGGAGGAAGGTGGCCCCTTTGCCCGCAACTTTCCCGGCTTTGAACACCGCCCCCAGCAGGTGGAGATGCTGCGCGCTGTGGCCAATGCTTTTAACAAACAGCAGCATCTGCTGGTCGAGGCCGGCACCGGCACGGGCAAGAGCCTGGCCTATCTGCTGCCCGCTGCCACTTTTGCTCACCTCAACGGTGAGCGGGTGGTCGTTTCGACCAATACCATCAACCTGCAGGATCAGCTCTTCCGCAAAGACATCCCCGACCTGCAAAAGCTGCTGCCCTTCGAGTTCCGCGTGGCGGTGCTCAAAGGGCGGAGCAACTATCTCTGCCAACGGCGACTGGCCGGCCTGCGCCAGGCCGGCGTCGGCTCGGTGGAAGAAATGCGCCTGCTGGCCAAGGTGTTGGTCTGGCTGCCCAGCACCCAAACTGGCGAGCGGGATGAGCTGTTCATGCCCGACCCCCTCGAGCAGGTGGTGTGGAGCAAGATCTCGGCCGAGAGCGAAACCTGTACCCTGGAACGTTGCCGCTTCCGGGAACGGGGCCGCTGTTTCTTTTACCGCGCCCGGCAGGCCGCCGAACGGGCGCACCTGGTCATCGTCAACCACGCTCTGCTGCTTTCGGACGTGGCCACCGACAACCGCGTCCTGCCCGATTACCGGTATCTCGTCGTGGACGAGGCCCACCACCTGGAAGACAGCGTTACCCGTCAATTGAGCTTTGAAGCCGACCAGGCCGCCATAGAGCGGGTGCTCAACGAGCTGGTCCGCCCGGCGGGGGTCCGCCGTTACAGCGGCTTCCTGAGCGACTTGCTCTCCCGCTGCCGGGGCAAGGTCCCCCCCGACGAATGGGCCGTGCTGGAAAGCCATATTCGTCAGCTACAGCGCCAGGTGGAGGAGGCGCTGAACGGCACCTACGGCTTTTTCGCCGTTTTGGGTGACTTTTTGCGGGAACACAGCCCTCGCCAGGGCGATTATGACCAGCGCATTCGCCTGACCAGCGGCCAACGGGTCCAACCGGCCTGGAGCCGCGTGGAAATGAGCTGGGACAATCTGGCGGCCCGACTTTACCGCATCATCGGCGACCTGGATCAGTTGCGCGGCGGCCTGGGGGAGCTGGACCGTTACGACATCCCCGATCTGGAAGGGGCGATCCAGGACTGTGCCGGGTATCTCGCCCACCTGGGCGAGCTACGGGCACAGATCAACGCCTGCATCGCCGAACCGTCCAACGAGGCTATCTATTGGGCCAGCGTCTCGGCCCAAGACGGGCGGGTGACGCTCCACGCTGCGCCGCTGCACGTGGGCAAACTGGTCGAGAAGCACCTGTTCCATGCCAAAGAGTCGGTCATCCTCACCTCGGCCACGCTGACCACCGACAACCGCTTCGACTTTCTCCGCGAGCGGTTGAACGCCTGGGAAGCGGATGATCTGTCGGTCGGCTCACCTTTTGACTACAAAAGCTCGACCCTGCTCTACCTGCCCACCGACATCCCGGAGCCTAACCAGCCCTATTACCAGAAGGGTGTAGAAGAGGCGCTGCTGGCCCTGTGCCGCGCCACCGAGGGCCGGGCGTTGGTGCTGTTTACCTCCTATTCTCAACTGCGGACTACTTCGCAAGCCATCGCCCGCCCTCTGGCCGAGGCCGGGATCGTGCTCTATGAGCAGGGATCGGGCACCTCGCGGGCGCAACTGCTGGAGAATTTCCGCACCACCTCGCGGGCGGTGCTGCTGGGCACGCGCAGCTTTTGGGAGGGGATAGACGTGGTCGGACCGGCGTTGAGCGTGCTGGTGCTGGCTCGCCTGCCCTTCTCTGTGCCCGACGACCCGATCTTTGCCGCCCGCTCCGAGACCTACGACAACCCCTTTGCTCAGTACGCCATCCCGGAGGCGATTTTGCGCTTTCGCCAGGGCTTTGGCCGGCTGATCCGCACCAAGACCGACCGGGGGGTCGTTGTCATCCTGGACAGGCGGGTGCTGACCAAATCTTACGGACCGATGTTCCTCAACTCGTTGCCCGAGTGCACCACGGTACGCGCTCCGCTGGTCAGGCTGCCAGAAGCGGCCAAACGCTGGCTGGCGCTTCCTTCCGAGACCCCCAACGCCTGAAAAATGTAAGAGGGTTCGATGGGGTAATTCTGTCGGCAGCGGTGGGCCTGGCCAATCCCACCCAGGCGGTGATCCAGCAGGTGGGTATAGTGTGGAGGCCACAGGCCGCTATAGGGCGTCTACCGGCCGAGCGGGCCGGGCAAGCCACGCCCCGGCTGTTTTTTGCTCTGCTCGCATCTCTGTGCTATAATCCGGCCACAATTTTGAATTGCAGCGTGGCAATTCCTTGATGCAAGGTATACCCGCGCGTGTGAGGAGGTGACAGATCGGGTATATTTTTGTTTTTAGGACCTGACGAGGCGTTTGTGATAAGGCGTTGGGCTTTCGCCTTCCCTCGCAAGAGCCCATTCTCAAACTATTCAACTAAAAGGAGAGAGCTAGATGAGTGAGTTAAATCCCTTCAAGATCGCGCAAGCGCAATTGGATGAGGCGGCCAAGATCATGGGCCTGGAGCCAGCGGTCCATGAGCTGCTGCGCTGGCCGCTGCGCGAGTTCCACGTCACAATGCCGGTGCGGATGGACGATGGGACGGTCAAGATTTTCCACGGGTTCCGCGTGCAATATAACGATGCTCGCGGCCCAACCAAGGGCGGCATTCGCTTCCATCCGGAAGAGACGATTGACACGGTCCGCGCTCTGGCTGCGTGGATGACGTGGAAGACGGCAGTGGTGGACATTCCTCTGGGTGGCGGCAAGGGTGGCATTATCTGCAACCCGAAGGAGATGTCGGCGGCAGAGTTGGAGCGCCTAAGCCGAGCCTATATCCGCGCCATCGGCCACTATATCGGCGAGGAAGTGGATGTGCCGGCCCCGGATGTGTACACCACGCCGCAGATCATGGCCTGGATGATGGACGAGTATGCCGTCATGCGCGGCTATAACGTGCCGGGCGTGATCACCGGCAAGCCGCTGCCGCTGGGTGGCTCGGCCGGCCGCGGCGATGCCACGGCCAAGGGTGGAATGTACACCATCCGCGAGGCGGCCAAGGTGCTGGGCATTGACCTGAGCAAGGCCACTGTGGCCATCCAGGGATATGGCAATGCCGGGCAGTTTGCCCACCAGCTTATCACCAGCATGTTCGGTGCCAGGGTGGTGGCCGTGTCCGACTCCAAGGGCGGCGTCTATTGCCCGGAGGGGCTGGACTTTGGCGCGGTGCTGGCCTGGAAGAATGAAAAGGGCACCGTGGCCACCTATAGGTGCTGCGATGCCTGCCAGCCGGTCAGCAACGAGGCGTTGCTGGAGCTGGAGGTGGACGTGCTCATCCCGGCGGCCCTGGAGAACCAGATCGGCCCCTGGAATGCACAGAACATCAAGGCCAAGATCGTCGCCGAGCTGGCCAACGGCCCCACCACGCCCGAAGCCGACGAAATCCTGTTCAAAAACGGCGTGTACGTGATCCCCGACTTTTTGTGCAACGCCGGCGGTGTGACGGTCTCTTACT
>FWPU01006468.1_pt1:0-12500 | contig 23327 bp, 12 predicted proteins | sample 2228361 | NCBI WGS metagenome assembly FWPU01 (sample SAMEA103939777, study PRJEB20133) | metagenome
CGGCTTCGCCGCCCTCAAAAACCCCACTTTATCCCTTTTTCACGGGCGTGCCGCTCCCTGGAAAGGATTTGCTGCACACCCCCGGGATTGGAATTTGAGGTGAGCGTATCGCACTGGGGACATACAGGGGGCAGAAATTGGCTCTGGATCGCCGTAAAATGGCCGAAAAGGGGGGACAACTCCTGCGGAGTTGCCCTACACGGATGTCCCAAACTTGTGACGCTCCCCTTTGAGGAGGGTTGCCTTGCCAGGCTGGTGTGGTATAATGAAAACAAATGGCGGAGTCGGAAGCGTACGCGAACAGCACCCGGGTGCCTGCGGGCCCCGGTGATGACCGGCAGGAGCGGGGAGCTCCGGAACCCGTATCCCAGAGGCACTGGTGGGGGCAGCCGGGGCGTCTCCTGCTGGGCCGCCTGACGGCCCACCTGAGCGTCATCCTGGTCGCCATCCTCATCCTGACGGTAGGGCGAATCCGCCCACCCACGCAGGCTTACGGTGGTCCCTCACTGGAGAATTGGGCCCCGCAACCTCTGCCCACCGCGCCCCTGGCGCGTTCATGGTATCCTACCCCGATGCCCCCCCTGGTCCGCATGGCGCTCCCGCACACCGTCATCCCGGATCGGCCGCGCCCCGAGGTCATCACCTATACCGTCCAGCCGGGGGATTCCCTTTCCTCCATCGCCGCTCAGTTCGGAATCAGCATCTGGACCCTGATCTGGTCCAACCGCGAAGCCATCTGGGACGCGCCCTGGCTGATCCAGCCCGGGCTGGTCCTCTACATCCCCCCGGTGGACGGGGTGTATCACACGGTTGCCGCCGGAGAGACGGTAGAATCCATTGCGGCGAAGTACAAAGTAGAGCCATCGGCACTGTTCAACGAGTGGAACGATCTGAAAGAGGGCCAACCGCTGGTGGAGGGGCAGCAATTGATGGTCGTTGGCGGGCAGGATAAGTACATAGAGTTGACCCCACCGCCGCCAAAGCCGCTGCCAGGCGCGGCTTCCCGCAGTTCCGGGGTCTGCAAGGGCGTCGCCGCCACCGGCCCCGGCGCCAACGGCTGGTTCGTCTCCCCCACCGGCAGCAGTCGGGTCTCCGGCTGGTATTTCTACGACCGGCGCAACCCGCGGCATATCGGGCTGGACCTGGCCTGCCGCCTGGGAGACCCCATCTACGCCTCCGATAACGGCGTGGTGACCATCGCCGGCTGGAACGGCGGATACGGCATTCTGGTGGAACTGGTCCACGGCAACGGCTTCTCCACCCGCTACGCCCATCTGAGCGAACTGGCCGTGGGCTGTGGGCAGGCCGTGTATCAGGGACAGATCATCGGCTACTGCGGGAGTACGGGCTGGTCCTCCGGCCCCCATCTCCATTTTGAGATTCGGTTCAACGGCACACCCCAGGACCCACAGGCATATCTGCCCTGACCCGGAGGAGCAGAGGGGGTTTGCGGCAAAGGCTCCGCCTTTGCCGCAAACCCCCTTGTGCCTTCAACACCCAATTTCCCAATACCCAATGCTACCCGTTTTTGTCTCCCTGGACATAGAAGCCACCGGCACCGACCCGGATCGGGATGCCATCATAGAGATCGGGGCGGTGAAATTTCGCGGCGAGGAGGTGCTGGGCGAGTTCAGCACCCTGGTCAATCCCGGCCGCCCGATCCCCCATGAAATCACCGTCCTGACCGGTATCCGGGATGAGGACGTGGCCGACGCGCCGCGCCTGGCGGCGGTGCTCCCCCGCCTGGCGGCGTTCGTGGGAGACCGGACCATCGTCGGCCACAGCGTGGATTTTGACCTGGCTTTCCTTCACCGGCGAGATGTCCTCCGGCAGAACCGCCACCTGGACACCTTCAAACTGGCCTCTCTGCTGGCCCCCGATGCCCGTCGGTACAGTCTGGGGGAACTGGCGCGGCTTCTGGGATTCCCCCCGCCCGTTTCCCACCGCGCCCTGGACGACGCCCGCACGGTCCACCAGTTATTCCTGACCCTGTTTGAGCGCGCCTGCGCCCTTCCCCCCTCCCTGCTGGAGGAACTGGTCCGTCTGGGGGAGCGGGTGAACTGGCCCCCCACCGAGTTCTTCCGCCTCGCCCTGCGGCGGGTTGCCCAGGGAGTTTTCACCGGCGCTATCGGCGCGCAACTGGCTGCCAAGCGCGGCCGTCCCGAAAGTGCACCGCTCTTCACCGCCGTGCCGGAGGCGCGGCCGCTGGAGCCCGCGCCCCACCGCACCCCCATAGACGTGGACCGCCTGGCCGCGATGCTGGAGGAGGACGGCCTTTTCGCCCGCCGTTTCCCCAATTACGAATACCGTCCCCAGCAGGTGGAGATGCTGCGAGCGGTGGCGCGCGCCTTCAACGAGGGCCGTCATCTGATCGTGGAAGCCCCTACCGGTGTCGGCAAGTCTATGGCCTATCTTATCCCGGCGCTTCACTGGGCCGTCCAGAACTCCGAACGGGTCGTCGTCTCCACCAACACCATCAACCTGCAGGAGCAACTGTACCGCAAGGACCTCCCCGACCTGGCCCGTGTCCTCCCCCTGGAGTTTCGCGCCGCGGTGCTGAAGGGCCGCTCCCACTACCTCTGTCCGGCCCGCCTGGCGGCCCTTCGCCAGATCGGCCCCTCCTCCGTGGAGGAGATGGACGTCCTGGCCCGGGTGCTCATCTGGCTGCCCAACACGATAGACGGCGACGGCGATAGCCTCTTCCTCCCTACCTCCGCGGAACGAGCGATCTGGCAGAACATCTCGGCGGAGTTTGACGGCTGCGACCCGGAGCGCTGTCGCTTCCTTCACCGTCGGGAGTGCTTCTTCTACCGCGCGCGGGAGGCGGCCGAAGCCGCCCATCTGGTCATTGTCAACCACGCCCTTCTGCTGGCCGACGTTGCTGTACAGAACCGGGCCCTCCCGGAGTACCGCTATCTCGTCGTGGACGAGGCCCATCATCTGGAAGCGGCCACCACCAGCGGCCTCTCCTTCACCACCGACCGGAAGACGCTCCGGCATCTGCTGGAGGAGGTGGGGCGGCTGAGGGCAGGCGCCCCCCCGGCCCTCTCCGGCCTCCTGGGGGAGACCGTCGCCCGATGCCGCGCCGCCCGCCTGGACCGGGCCGTCATCCAGAAAGTAGAAGACTTCGCCCGACAGGTCGCTCAGGCGGTGGAGCGGGGGATTTTCGCCCTGGAGGAGTTTTTTGACCGTCTGGAGCAGTTTGCGGAGGAGGCGCGGGAGGACCAGCCGGAGAGCAACTACGCCTGGGCGCTGCGCGTAACGTCGGCGCAGCGGGCCCAGCCGGCCTGGAGCGGGGTGGAGATGGCCTGGGACGGTGCCGCTGCGCCCTTGCGAGCCGTTGCCGATGGCTTGCTGAAACTGGCCGCGGCGCTGGAGGACCTGGCCCCTCTGGGCCTGCGGGACACCGACGACCTCTACGCCCAACTGACCGGAATGGCGCGCACTCTCTCCGAAATTCGCGACCGACTGGGCGGGTTTATCGGCGATCCCGATCCCCAGACCATCTACTGGGCCGAAATCGGCCCGGGACAGTCGCCTATCTCCGTCCACGCCGCGCCACTTCACGTGGGGCCGCTCCTGCAGGAGCACATCTTCCGCAAGAAAGAGACCGTCATCCTGACCTCCGCCACCCTGCGCGCGGGCGGCAGTTTCGACTTCCTGCGGGAGCGCCTCCACGCCTGGGACGCCGAGGAACTGGCGGTGGATTCCCCCTTTGATTACGCCTCGTCCACCCTGGTCTATCTGGTGGAAGATATCCCCGAACCGGGGCAACCGGGATATCAGCGGGCGGTGGAGGAGGGGATGATCGCCCTGTTCCGCGCCACCCAGGGGCGGGCACTGGCGCTTTTCACCTCCTACAGTCAATTGCGCGCGACCGCCCGAGCCATTACCGCCCCGCTGGCCCGCTCGGAAATCATCGTCTTCGCCCAGGGGCAAGGGCTTTCCCGCACCCAGTTGCTGGAAAACTTCCGCACCACGGAACGGGCCGTCCTCCTGGGGACGCGCAGTTTCTGGGAGGGGATAGACGTCCCCGGCGAGGCACTCAGTTGCCTGACCATCGCCAAACTCCCCTTCAATGTCCCCAGCGACCCCATTTTCGCCGCCCGGTCGGAGACGTTTGACGAACCTTTCACGGAATACGCCGTGCCGGAGGCGATTCTGAGTTTTCTGCAGGGGTTCGGGCGGCTCATCCGTACCCGCACCGACCGCGGGGTGGTGGCAATTTTTGACCGCCGCCTGCTGACCCGTTCCTACGGTTCACTCTTCCTGAAATCCCTCCCTGGCCCCACCATCCGCCGCGGGCCCCTGAGCAAACTCCCCCAGGCCGCCGCAGAATGGCTACGGTACGGAATACGGAATACGTAAAACGTAAAACGTAAAGCGTAAAGCGTAAAGCGTAAGACGTGAAATTCTACATCCTCTCCCTCGGTTGTGCCAAGAATACGGTGGATGCGCAGGGGATGGCGACCCTGCTAACACGCGCCGGTTACCGGGTCACCGACAATCCCCATCGGGCGGACCTGATCATTGTCAACACCTGCTGTTTCATTGAACCGGCGCGGGAGGAATCCCTGGAGACGCTGCGGGAGATCGCGGCCGCCAGAAAACCCCATCAGCGTCTGCTGGTCGCCGGGTGCTGGCCTCAGCGCGACCCCCAGGCCATCCTGGAGGCAGTGCCGGGAGTGGACGGGCTGCTGGGCACCCGCCGCTGGGCCGATGTCGTGATGGTCGCCCGGCAACTGGCCCGCCCCGACCGAACCCATCCGTACATCCATATCTCCACCGACCCGATGGCCGACGACGCCCCCGACGTCCCCCGCGTCGCCGTCCAGGGGGCCACCGCATACCTGAAGATCGCCGACGGTTGCAGCCGCCCCTGCGCGTTCTGCGCGATCCCGCGTATCAAGGGGCCCGCCGTCAGCCGCTCCCTGGAGCGCGTGCTGGAGGATGCCGCCTTCGCTGCCGACCAGGGGGCGAAGGAACTGATCCTCATCGCCCAGGACACCACCACCTACGGCCGCGACCTGGGGCTGGAGGACGGCCTGGCCCTCCTTCTGGAACGGCTGGTGGAGCGCGTGCCGCAGGTGCCCTGGATTCGGGTGATGTACGCCTTTCCCGGCGCGGTCACCCCGCGACTGATGGAGGTGATGGCCCGCCATCCCCAGGTGCTCCCGTACCTGGACATCCCCCTCCAGCACGTCCATCCAGCCGTCCTGCGGCGTATGCGCCGCCCCGCCGATGGGGATTGGGTCCGGCGAACGGTCGCCGCGCTGCGGGAACGCATGCCCGAAATTGCCATCCGCACCACCTTCATCGTCGGCTACCCCGGCGAGACGGAGGAGGAATTCGCCGCCCTCCTGCAGTTCGTGGAGGAGATGGAGTTTGACCGCGTCGGCATCTTCACCTACTCCCGCGAGGAGGACACCGAAGCGGCCGCCCTCCCCGACGATGTCCCCGCCGAGGTGAAGGAGGAGCGCCGCGCCCGCCTGATGGAACGCCAGCAAGCCATATCGCTGGCGAAGAATCAGGCCCTGATCGGGCGGACGCTGGACGTGCTGATAGAGGGACAGGGGGATGGCCTCAGCGTCGGGCGGACGTACCGGGACGCCCCCGAGATTGACGGCCTGGTGTTCATCCACGAAGAACTGCCGGTGGGGGAGATGGTATCGGTGCGGATTACCGGGGCGATGGAATATGATCTGGTGGGAGTAAAAAGTAAAACGTAAAACGTGTTTCGTAAGGCGTGATGGGCGATACGTGATATGCGATACGCGATTTGCGATTAGCGATACGCGATACGCGATACGCGATACGCGAAGGTGCCTATGGAGAATGTGCTGCAAACGGCGATTGCCATTGCTCACGAGGCCGGGGAGATTGTCCGCCGGGCCTTTCCACGCAACGTCCTCTCCGTGATCAATTTCAAGGGGGATGTGAATCCGGTTACGGAGACGGACCTGGCAGCAGAGCGGCGAATTGTGGAACGGTTACGCGCCGCCTTTCCGGACCACCGTATCTTTGCTGAAGAAAGCGGTGGAGATGCCTGGCAATCTCCCGGCCCCCCGATCTGGCTGATAGACCCGCTGGATGGGACGAATAACTTCGCCCACGGCTTCCCCCATGTCGCCGTCTCGCTGGCGCTGGTGGCCGACGGTGAGCCGGTTGTGGGGGTGATCTACGACCCGCTGCGGGACGAGACCTTCGCGGCGGTGGCAGGCGGCGGTGCGACACTCAACGGGGAACCGATCCGCGTCTCCGCGGTCGCCGACCTCTCCGAAGCATTTCTGGCGACCGGCTTCCCCTACGACCGGCGGACCGCCACGGACAACAACGTGGAGCGGATGGGGCGGTTTGTGCGGCGGGCGCTGGGGGTGCGCCGGGCCGGCGCGGCGACGCTGGACCTGGCTTACGTGGCCTGTGGGCGATTGGACGGCTTCTGGGAAATCCGGCTGGCGCCGTGGGACGTGGCGGCGGGGATTCTGCTGGTGCGGGAGGCGGGCGGCCGTGCCACCGACTTTGACGGCACCCCGAACTGTCTCTCCGGCGCGGCCATCGTCGCCTCCAACGGCCTCATCCACGACCAGATGCTGGAAGTGGTCCGGGAGCCGATTCGGGGAGTGGTCTGATGAAAACGGCGCTCTTTTTGCTGTTCCCGCTGGTTCTGACGGCCTCGCTGCTGATCCGAGCAGAACTCCTGGGACGACGGCGGCAGGTCTATGTTTTTAAACCCCTTTCCACCGTCCTGGTCATCGCTGCCGCGGGGATGTCGCTTCTGGAACCGATCCGGGACCTGCGGTACACCGTGGGTGTGCTGGTCGGGCTGGTGTTCTCGCTGGGCGGGGATGTGGCGCTGATGTTTGAGGGCAGGAAAACCTTCGTGACGGGACTGGCGCTTTTCCTGATGGCCCACGTTGCCTATACCGTCGTCTTTACGTCTCTGGGACGATGTTCGCCCTGGGACGTTCTCTCCGCGGCGCTTCTGCTCCTGGCGGGAGCAGGATTCTACACCCTCATCCGCCCCGGCCTGGGGCCGTTAAAGGGCCCCGTCATCGCTTATATGGTGGTCATCTCGGTGATGGTTCACCGCGCGTTTTCCACGCTTGCCAGCCCCCTGTTCGGCCCCGCTCAGGCGCTGATGGTCGCCGGGGGCGCGCTCCTGTTCTATGCCTCCGACGTGATTCTGGCCGCCAACAGGTTCTGGAAGCCCTGGCAGTACCACCGTTTCAGCCTGGCGCTCTACTACGGAGGCCAGTTTCTCATCGCCCTGGCGGCCAGTTACTTCGGAAGATAGATCAAGGCGACGGCGTGCCGTGCCCTCATACCCCCCCTGATTTTAGGTAGTCTCCCCAATCTGTGGTAATAAGATGGGCTCACTTTACCAGAGCACAGGAGTCTCCTGCTCCCGCATCCTCCTCTCATCCCGATGCGCTGCCGCGCGCTTGCCTTTCTTTAAATTTTGGGGAAAATAGAAGGGGGCAGAGACATAGGGAACTTTGCTCATCGGAGAGCGTCTAATAAATAGAATACGCAAGTGGTCAGAAAGGAGGGTATCATGCGACTGTGGAAAGCGGTATACGTTGGCCTGATCGGCCTGCTCCTGATTGCCCCCCAGGCACTGGCAACTCCCTCCTCCCTGAGGCCCCCCGGCTGGCGCTATACCTGGCAGGCCTCCTACTGGAACAATGTGGACCTGGCAGGCACACCGGTTCACCAGATTCCCGAACCGGGTAGCGGCGGAGGGCTGAACTACGACTGGGGGGCCGGCTCTCCCTATCCCAACGTCAATGCCGACTACTTCTCGGCCCGCTGGACCAACTACCTGGAAGTGACCACTCTGACCACCTACCGCTTCACCGCCACCAGTGACGACGGGGTGCGAGTCTGGCTGGACGGCGCACTGATCATCAACGGCTGGTACGACCACGCGCCGCTGACCTTCACCGCGGAGAGACAACTGACCCCCGGCCTCCATTACGTCGTTGTAGAATACTACGAACGCGCCGGGAATGCCCTGCTGCGGTTTTCGTTTGAGACCGTTACGGTCAACTGGCGCGCGGAGTACTTCAACAACCCCCGCCTGGAGGGAGACCCGGCCCTGGTTCGGGAAGACGCTCAGATCAACTTTGACTGGGGAGCCGGATCGCCGGCGCCGGGCATCAACGCCGATGGTTTCTCCGTCCGATGGACACGCAGCATGAACCTCTCGGCCGGAATGTATCGCTTCACGATGACAGTGGACGACGGGGGGCGTTTGTGGGTTGGCGACCATCTACTCATTGACGCCTGGCGGGATCAAGCCGTCACAACCTACGTGGGGGACATCTATGTGACGGGGGGAACCATCCCTATCCGGATGGAGTATTACGAGAACGCCGGCCAGGCAGTGGCGCGCCTTTCCTGGCAGAAAGTGGACGGCACCCCCACCCCGCCGACCCCACCATCGCCGGTACCCGGGACGGTCATCGTGGATGACACTGATGCGGGGTTTGTCACCGGGGGTAGCGCCAGCGGGTGGCGGGTGGCTTACGTGGGGTACAATGGGCGGATGCTCTGGACCTACAACAACGACCGCATTCGGCCCAACTACAACTGGGCCCGCTGGTACCCCCGGCTGCGCGCGGGACGGTATGAGGTTTTCGTCTACATCCCCAGCCGCAACGCCGGCTCCACGAAGGCCCGCTACTGGATTTCCCACGCCAATGGCTTCACTCTGAAGGTGATAAACCAGTCGGTGTACAGCAACCAGTGGGTCTCTCTGGGCACATACCGCTTCCGCGGCACGCGGGACGATTACGTCTCGCTGGCGGATGTGACCTTTGAGCCGTATCTCTCGCGCCGGATCGGGTTTGATGCGGTCAAGTGGGTGCCGAAATAAAAATTGCGGCGCAGGCAAAGCCTGCGCCGCAATTTTCTAAAAGAAAAAGCCTCCTGGCAACGACCTACTCTCCCAGAGGGCTGCCCCTCCAGTACCATCGGCGCTGGCGGGCTTAACTGCCGGGTTCGGGATGGGACCGGGTGTTTCCCCGCCGCTCCAGTCACCAGGAGGCTTGAAGCGGGACCCATAAAGGGTCACCGATTCCGACACCTGCAACCGAGTTGGAAAATGTGAGGCTCCAATTTCTCCGCATCACGGCAAGCCCTCGACCGTTAGTACGGGTCGGCTCAACGCATTGCTGCGCTTACACCTCCCGCCTATCTAACCGGTAGTCTCCCGGCGGTCTTACCCGGTTCACCCGGTGGGGGACCTCATCTTGGGGCGCGTTTCCCGCTTAGATGCTTTCAGCGGTTATCGCTGCCAGACATGGCTACCCAGCGATGCCCCTGGCGGGACAGCTGGCACACCAGAGGTCTGTCCACCCTGGTCCTCTCGTACTGAGGGCAGCTCCCCTCAAGTCCCCTGCGCCCGCACCGGATAGAGACCGACCTGTCTCACGCACTCTTCAGGTTACCCTGAAGGGTAGACTATACCATCATCCCCTTTCGGGGAGCCGACGTATTGCGGTGCCCATAGATTTGCCCTTTGTCGGACAAGAACACCGCCTCGGACGCTCAGTCCTCAGTCGTTACGGGGGCCAGGAGGCCCTTGCTATCCAGGAAACGCCGGACATCTGCAGCCGTATATTTACGTTTCTTGGAATAGTTTAGGGCTTGACATGCCTCAACCCTTCCGGCGAATTCCAGGAATTCGGTTGGCGATGGCTTAGGGTTAGCCAGCAGCCCATCGCCGTCCAGAAATCCCGCGATATAAGCCGCCTGGGTTGGTTGCATGTTTTCCTGGCCTTCCCACGGGGTTGCCCTCCATCCGGTCGGAGAGATGGAAAGGGTTTCCCCGTTATGAGTCGGTTTTGCACCGGGGATTACTCCCCGGAGCCGCCATACCCTGACGGTCTGAACCCAGCTCACGTATCCCTTTAATGGGCGAACAGCCCAACCCTTGGGACCTTATCCAGCCCCAGGATGGGACGAGCCGACATCGAGGTGCCGAGCGAGGCCGTCGATGTGAACTCTTGGGCCTCACCAGCCTGTTATCCCCGGGGTAGCTTTTATCCGGTAAGCCACGGCCCTTCCACTCGGTACCGTGGGATCACTAAGCCCGACTTTCGTCCCTGCTCGGCTTGTAGGCCTCACAGTCAAGCCCCCTTATGCCTTTGCACTCTACGGTGGGTTTCCATTCCACCTGAGGGGACCTTTGGGCGCCTCTGTTACCTTTTAGGAGGCGACCGCCCCAGTCAAACTGCCCACCTGGCACGGTCCCCCTGCCGGATCACGGCCAGAGGTTAGGGCCAAGACTTAGCCAGGGTGGTATTTCAAGGGTGGCTCCACCGAGGCTGGCGCCCCGGCTTCTCCGCCTCCCACCTATCCTACACAGACTAAGCCCTAACCCAGTACCAAGCTGCAGTAAAGCTCCACGGGGTCTTTTTGTCCTGATGCGGGTACACGGCATCTTCACCGCGACTTCAATTTCGCCGGGTCCCTCGTTGAGACAGCGCCCCGCTCGTTACGCCATTCGTGCGGGTCGGAACTTCGCGCTTCCCCTGCGTTTCCGCAGGGCGCAGACTATCCCTTCATCTCATCAAGCAACCGTAGGAGGTCTTCCTTCGTGTACCGCCGCTGGCCGGAGGGGTTCATCGTGCAGGCTATCTCAATAATGTGCCGCAGGTAGCGGGCATTGAGATGATGGTTCGCGTGAACCAGACGGACGATTTCCGCAAACTTCCGGAAATCCTCCCCCTTTGCTCCGGCCAGGGGGTATCTCTCAAAGTGGGGCAGAATCTTTCGGGCCAGGTCGGCCGCTGCTCGCACCTCATACTTGTAGGTGCGGTCAGAGCGACTGTACCGAATTGCCCCGCATCCGAAAAACGCTTGCAGCGCCTTTAGCAGGTTCAGGTCTCGTTCGGATAGAGTGACCGAGAAAGATGGCCGCGTCTCAATCCCTACGGAGAGTTTGGGACGGCGGTTGAAACTCACCGAAAACGTCCCCTCGCCCTCCACGAGACCTGTAACATACCAGGGATTCAGGTGGAACACGTCTCCTCCGTATTCCGAAGGAAGCCTCCGTAGTTGCTTACTTCTTCCACCGAAGTGGAAGGATGAGAGCCGGCGTTTTACGCACCGGAGGAGAGTGCGTCTCCCCTTTCGGGTCAGTCGTTACGGGGTCAACCCCGAACTGGGGCGACTTCCCTCGGGATTACCCACTGCGGTCCCGCTACCGCAGGAGGGCTTCCCCGATATGAGCCGGCTTTCGTCCATCCCTCACGGGATGGCGGGGCAAGTGCTCACTTACCCGACAAGGAATTTCGCTCACCGCGTCCCAGATATTTCTACCTGGGGTGGACTATCTCTTTGTCCAGACTGCGCTCGCAACTCCTGGAGAATCTCCTCCACCCTTTCCCGGTCTGCCCGGTTCATCGTCCGCGCCGTCTCCAGGATATCTATCAGCCCTTCCAGAGTCAGGTGCCGCCCTTCGGCCATCCACCGCACGATCCGGGCAAACTTCTTGAAGTCTGCATTCTTTTTCGTTTTCAGCGGATGGCGTTCAAAGAACGCCACCACCTCTTGCAGACAGGAGAGTTTGCGGATGCGCAGTTCGTAGCGGTCTTCCCGATTGCGGCGCACCACGCCGCAGCGGAAGAACCGTTTCAGGGCATACAACACCTGGATATCCCGTTCGTGCTGAACGACCCAGAACTCGGGCAGAACCTGGTAACCGGTCTTCATTTCGGGATGGGCGTAGACGCCCACGTAGAAGCATCCCTCCCCATCCACAAAACCCACGACCCAGTCGGGATTCAGATCCACGATTCTCCTTCGGAGAGCGCTCTGGACACCTGGCGTATAGTCTCTGGGGATCCCCTTGCGGGTTTCCTGCGGGTTACCCAATCCCGGCCATTTTTACTGGAGAGGGGGTCTCTCCGAGTAGGACGGGCTCTCAGGGCGTTCCCGCATACAGCCAGGTATTGCCCCCGACGTTACCGCCGGGGCAGGCAGCGAAGGCTACCTTAGGACCGTTCATTCCGTTACACCGACCGATGGGCAACTCCCCCGTTCGGTGCGGCCCGGTAGAGGCAACCGGGCCCTCCGTGTCGCCACGGAGATCGGACCATCTCATCGTCTGTGGGGAGCGGCGGCTCTCTACTGCTCCCCCGACGTCCGGCGTATGGTCTCTGAGGATCCTCTCTGGGATACTGGGATGTAGAGCCATCGTGCGCCCTGGCTTTCCCGAGAGTTTCCTGCTGATAGTCCGCACCGGTCAGGTTGTCACCAGATGGGCCGATCCCTCTGGTACTGCCGGATTCTGCACCCCTTTCAGGGGACGGACTTCCCAGCATACAGCCGGATTTATTTACGTAACTACAGCGGTCCGGTCTATAGTTACGGCCGCCGTTCACCGGGGCTTCGGTTCAGAGCTTCGCCTTGCGGCTAACCCCTCCCCTTAACCTTCCGGCACTGGGCAGGCGTCAGCCCCTATACGTCCTCTTACGAGTTCGCAGAGACCT
>FWPU01006468.1_pt1:17500-23327 | contig 23327 bp, 12 predicted proteins | sample 2228361 | NCBI WGS metagenome assembly FWPU01 (sample SAMEA103939777, study PRJEB20133) | metagenome
GGGCACGGGGAAGTCGTGCTGCGGGGGGAAGTCCAGGACGCGCTGCGGGCCAACATCGCCTATCTGGAGACGATCCAGCGCATCGTGGCGGAGGCCGTGGCGAACGAGCGCCGCCGCGCGACCCTTCTGAAGACCGATGTGGAGAAATGCGGCGTGCCGCGCGTGGCGCTCAACGGCGAGGCCCCCCGCCTCCACGCCGCCAACCTGCGCGCCCTCTTCCGCCGGATGAGCCATTGACGTTCTCAACCGCAGAGCACGCAGAGAGCGCAGAGGTGGGATACCGGTGGAATAGGGATTGGGAAATTTGTTCCTTGTAGGGGCGCGGCGCCATCGTGCTCCGACGCAATCATCTCGGGAGCGCAACCTATGGATGGCAACCCCCGGACTGCGAACTCCGGACTATGGACTGCGGACTGTAGACTGCGGACTGTTACCGCCCTTTCCCTCAGCATCCTCCTTCTGGCGGCCCTCTTCCTGGCCCTGCACGGCACGGGGCACGCCGCCCCGCTTCCCCAATCCCTCGACCCTGGCAGTGTCGTCATCAACGAAGTGGCCTGGGGTGGGACGGCCGCCCATTCCGCCCACGAGTGGATTGAACTCTACAACACCACGGCCACGACCGTTTCTTTAAACGGCTGGCGGCTTTTCTCCTCCGATAACAGTCCCAATATTACCCTGACAGGCGACATCCCCCCATTGGGGCATTACCTCATAGAGCGCTCCACCGACGACGCCGTCTCCGATATCCCGGCCAATTGGGTGGGCAGTTTCAGCACAGGTCTGGCAAACACCGGTGAGGTGTTGACCCTCACCGACTCGCTGGGCAACGTTATAGACACCGCCAACGGCAACGGCGGTTCCTGGCCCGCGGGATCGGGAAGCCCGGGCTATCGCTCTATGGAGCGCATGGACCCCGCCGCGCCGGATACGGACGCCAACTGGGCCTCCAACAACGGCATCATCCGCAACGGCCTGGATGCCAGTGGCAATCCAGTCACCGGGACGCCGAAAGCCCGCAACTCGGCGTCTTACGCGGAACTGGTGGTGCAGAAGACCGGCCCGGAAAACGCGTACTCTGGGACCCTTCTCACCTACACGCTTCGCCTGCGCAACGCCCACTGGTTCACCGCCACCGCCGTCTGGGTGACCGATACCCTGCCGTCAGAACTGACCTTCATCACTCAAACCTCCTCTTATCCCTTCAGCCATCCGGAGCCCTCGGTCCTGGTCTGGCAGGTGGAGGACCTTCCCAGCAGCACGGTTTTCTCTCTGATCACCGTCACCGTAGAGGCCGGGGCGGTCACAGAAGCAACGGTGGTCACCAATACCGCGGAGGCCACCACAGCGACGCCGGAAATTACGCCTACCAGTAACACGGCGCAGGCCCCGACGGTGCTCTTTCCCGCAGCCCCGGCGCTCACGCTCACCCAATCCGGCCCGTCGGTCATCGCCGCCGGATACCCTTTCACCCTTTCCCTGCTCATCAGTAACACCGGCAATCTCTCTGCCACCGGGACGGTTATTACCCAGACCCTGCCTTTGGGCACGGCGTTCCTCACCCACACCGCGCCTTTTCCGCTCTCGCAGTTCCCGGACCATCTCCGATGGGATGTGGGAGAAATTCCGCCCGGCACGTTCTACGCCTTCAGCCTGACCCTTCGGGCCGAAAGAGAACTGCCCCCCGAAGTTACCATCACCGCGACCGCGGCCGCGGAGAACGCCCCGTCCATCAGCACAGTCTGGCCCGCCGCCATCATCCCCCACGTCCGCCTCTACGCTCTGGCGCCGGTCAACTACTCCGGGAGCGGGGAGGCGGCGGCGCTCATCAATATGGCCCCCTACACCGTGACTCTGGCGGGCTGGTGCCTGGACGATGTGCCGTCCTCCACCAGCCGCGTCTGTTTCCCCGCTGGGGCCCCGATCGCCCCGGGGCAAATCCTCTGGCTGGCCCAGAACGCCGACGGTTTCTACCCCGTCTGGGGCTTTGACCCCGACTGGGCCGACCAGGCCGGAGACCGTCCCGTTCTCCTCCTTCCCGGCTCCTGGCCCGGCTTCACCGACGACGGCGAGGCGGCCTACCTCATCTCCGGCACCGTGGTAGTGGACGCGCTGGCCTACGGGACGGGTTCCGCAACGCAGGGGTGGAGCGGCCCCGCCGTCCTGTACCCCTATTTCGGCTTCGGTTCCGGGCAGGTGCTCTACCGCAAACTGGACCCCGCCACCGGCCGTCCCGTCCCCGATACCGACCGGGCCACCGACTGGGCCCAGGACTCCTACGATCCGCTTCTTGGCCGTAAAATCCGCTACCCCGGCTGGGACCTGGAGGACCTCTTCTTCCCCGCTGAAATCGCCGAAACGGCCGCGGTCACCGTCGCGGTGGCCCCTGAGGGCGCACTCTCCCTCACCCTCCAGACGGTCGCCTCCGCCCGCCACTCCCTGCGGATAGAGGGCTACACCCTGGAGAGCGTCTCCCTCTACGAGGCGATCCGGGAGCGCATCCAGGCGGGGGTCGTGGTGACCGTCCTCCTGGAGAGCCGGCCCACCGGCGGCATCTCCTCCGACGAGAAATGGATCGTCCAGCGCCTCCACAACCCGCCCACCTCCACCGTCTACTTCATCGGCAAAGAGGCGGCCCGCTACCAGTTCCAGCACGCCAAGTTCATCCTGGTGGACGACCGTCTGGCCCTGGTCAGCAGCGACAACTTCACCGAACGCTCCATGCCCTCCGACCTCATCGTCAACGGGACGATGGGCCATCGGGGCTTCGTCCTGGTGACCGACAGCCCCGGCGTCGTGGCGCGCCTGGCCGAACTCTTCCGGCGGGATTGCGACCCCGTCCACGCCGACGTGGCCCCGTACACCGACGACTACGCCCCGCCTGCCGGATATGAGCCCCTGCCACCGCCGGACTGGACCACCTACACCGCCCCCTTCACTCAACTCCTGGCGACGACGGCGACCACTCTCACCGTCCTCCACGGGCCGGAGCACCTCCTTCGTCCCGACGACGGCCTGCTGGGCTTGCTGGGACGGCTGGGGGCAGGGGACGCGGTCGCCGCGATGCAACTGAACGAACCGGTCACCTGGACCCACAGCTTTGGGGACGCGGGCGCTAACCCCCGCGTCCGGGCGCTCATAGACGCCGCGCGCCGGGGGGCTTCAGTGCGCCTGCTGCTGGACAAGTACTACGATGCCGGTGATAACTTCACCACCTGCCTCCACCTGAACGAGATCGCCCGCGCGGAGGGACTGGACCTGGCCTGTCGGCTGGGGAACGTCACCGGCCTGGGAGTGCACGCCAAGGTCTTCTTCGCGCGGGTGGGAGGCGAGAAGTGGGTCCACATCGGGAGCGTCAACGGCACCGAAACGTCCAACAAAATCAACCGCGAGGTCGCCCTGCAGTTCGCCTCGGACGAGGCCTGCGATTTCCTGATGACGGTCTTTGAGCACGATTGGGCGCGGGCCCACGCGCCGCTGGTCTTCCGCCTCTATCTGCCCGTGGTGCTGCGGGACCACGTCCCTCCGGCCGACTACCCGCTGGTCACCGAAGTCTTCATCAACCCGTCGGGGGACGATGCCGGGAAGGAGTGGGTGGAAATCTACAACCCCGGCCCGGCGATGGACATCGGCGGCTGGACGATCGGGGACGCGCTGAACCTGGGGGATTACGGGGACGGTCGGTACGCCTTCCCGGCGGGGGCCCGTCTGCTGAACCGGCAGGTGATGGTGGTAGCGGCCTGCGCGACCCACTTCGCTCAGACCTACGGCTTTAACCCCACCTACGAGTGGACGAACTGCGACCCGCTGGTGCCCGACCTGGTCCCTGCGGGTTCATGGGACGGCTTCAGCCTGGCGCTGGGGAACGCCCAGGACGAGGTGTTGCTCCTGAAGCCCGACGGCGCGCCGATGGATAGCGTCGCCTGGGGTGGGGAGCCGCGGGCGGGCGTCATCCCCTTCCCGATGGACCCGGGGGACACCTTCCCGTGGTCGGCCTCCCTGAAGCGCTACCCGCCCAGCACCGACCGCAACGACTGCTCCCGTGACTTCTACGTCAGCTGGTCCCCCTCCCCGGGCCGGGTGACGGGGGATTGAGCGGAAGAGCGGAGGCGCGGAGGAGCGGGGGTGCAGGGGAGCGGAGGCGCGGAGGAGCGGGGGAGCGGAGGCGCGGGGGAGCGGAGGAGCAGAGGAGATACGGAGATGGAATACGGAGTACGGAGCACGGAATACGGAGCACGGAATATGGAATACGGAACCAAAATCATCCTGAGCGACCTCCATCTGGGGGCCGGGTATTTCAACGGCGCCAATCCTCTGGAGGACTTCCGCCACGACGACCGGTTCTACGAGTTCATGCGGGACCTCCGGGCCGAAAGCGATGCCACCGCTCGGCCAATGGAACTGATTATCAACGGCGATATGATAGAGTTCCTCCAGGTGCCGGCCGTCCCGGTCTCCGAATACGACCCGCGGGCCCGGTATCCCGAAGAAGCCTACCGTTCCACCACCGAGGCCGATTCCGTCCTCCGCACCGACCTGGTCATCGCCGGCCACCGCCCCATCTTTGAGGGGCTGGGAGCGTTTCTCTCCGAGAACCCCTGCCGCACGGTGACAATCATCAAGGGCAACCACGACGTCCTCCTCCACTGGCCCGGCGTCCAGGAGCGCATCCGGCAGGCGGTGGGCGCGACCGGCCCCCGGGCGTCCCTCCTAACCTTCGCGGCGCGCTCTATCTGTCGGGACGGGATCTACGTGGAGCACGGCAACCAGTACCGCGACCCGCTGAACCGTCTGGACAACTTTGAGAACCCGGTGGACCCGCGCCACCCCGACCGTCTCCAGACCCCCATCGGCTCCCGGTTCGTCATAGAGTTCTACAACCACATTGAGTACGAACGGTGGTGGATAGACGCCATCAAGCCGATCCCCGCCCTCATCGCCTACGGGATGGTGCTGGACCCGAAGTTCGCGTTGAAGGCGCTGGGGGTGCTGATGACCGCGCTGCCGGGGATGGTTTTCCGTCCCTTCGCCGCGGAGGGCGGGAATGCTTCCCCGCTGGGCGAAGTTCGGGAGGAGAGTCTGGAGGAGGCCGTTCGGCGGTACGAGAGCGACCCGGCGTACCGTCGGGCGTTCAACGCCGCGCTGCAGGAATACCTCTGGACGCTGGGGCCGGGGGTCCCCCGGACGGCGTGGGGACGGGCGGCAATGCTGGAGACGGGCCGTCGGATCAGCCGGAGTTTCAGCGACGGACTGGTGGAGGAGGCCCAGCGGATCGTGCACCAGCAGGGGGTCTCGCTGGTGGTCTTCGGGCACACCCACGAGGCGCGGATGGACATCCTGGACGGTGGGGTGTACGTCAATACCGGCACGTGGACCTGGTGGCGGGACTTCTCCCAGGCCGACCTGGAAATGTGGCGGCGACTCCTGGCCGATCCCGGCGCGTTTATGACTCCCCATTACCTCACCTACGTTCGGGTGGAACACGACCCCGACGGTCGTCCCCAGGCGACGCTCCATGACCTCAGCGGGGCCCTGGCCCTGCCGAAGGCCCGCCTTTTCCGGCGGAAGCTGTCTGCTGCCTGCTGCCTGCTGCCTGCGGACTATAACGATTTTCGTTGCTCAAAACCGGTCTGTGACCGGCGTCCGGCCATCGGCGGGTCGCAGACCCACCGAGAGCACCCGCCGGGAGCGAAAAAGAGCATTTCGCCAGAGTCCAGTTCGGATTTTCAACCAGCAGTGGGCCGCCCACGGGGAGATCGGTGACACCCCTCCCCCCCCTTACCCCCCTCCCGGGGGATTTTTTGTAAGGGTTTTGGCGCTGGCGGCCTCC
>FWPU01006469.1_pt1 | contig 23324 bp, 13 predicted proteins | sample 2228361 | NCBI WGS metagenome assembly FWPU01 (sample SAMEA103939777, study PRJEB20133) | metagenome
CGAGCCGGCAAGACCGTCGTCGGATATTCCCGGTAGCCCACGGGGAACGGCCGATCGTCCGCTGAATCCGGAAGCACTTCCTTTTTCCATTCCTCCACCGCTCGGCTCAACTCGGCGGCAATCTCCGGGAATCGAGCTTGGACGGGAACTTTTTGCCCCGGGTCATTTTCCAGGTCGTAGAGTCGTCCCTGATGATCCAAGATGAATCGCTGCGTATGAACGCTGACGCGGCCGCTCCAGTGCGAAAAGATCCTGCGATCGACCGTATCGTCGCGCCGTCCCCGAAGCCAAGGAGCCAAGCTTATGCCGTCCCAGGGTTTCGGAGGATCGCACGAAATCTCGGTCAAATCGACGAGGGTTGGGAACAGATCGATGGCTGCCGCCGCTTGCGGGATTTTTCGACCGGAGGGAATCACAGCGGGATAACGGATAAAGCAAGCGGATCGGACACCGCCCTCGTCCGTGGACCCTTTCCGACCTCGAAGACCGCCGTTCCAGCGGGCGGAATTGGGGCCGTTGTCCGAGAAATACAGGACGATCGTGTCCCGGCTGATGCTGCGGCGCTCCAGCGCTGCGAGCAAGCGGCCGACATTCCAATCGATGTTTTCGCACATCGCCAATGCGGCACGCGTGACGTCGATGTTTTCCGGCTCCGGCCCCGGATACCTCAACTCGATCGGGTTGTCCCGGAACTTGTCATAAAAACGATCCGGGACCTGGAACGGCGAATGCGGCGTATTGTAGGCCAAGTAGCAGAAAAACGGGCGGTCGCCGACTTCCTCGACGAAGCGAACGGCCTGATCCGTGAGATCATCAATAATGTATCCCGTTCCGCGGACCCATTCGCCGCTGTGCTCCAAGGGAGGTTCGAAGTAAATCCCCCAGTGGCCCGACGTAAATCCGTAAAACTCTTGGAAGCCGCGGGCCAGCGGATGATAAGGATATTGGCTTCCGTTGTGCCACTTCCCGAAAATCGCGGTTGCGTAACCGGCGGATTGAAAGGCCTGGGCGATGCAATACTCATCCAGATTCAGACGTTCTCCGCCTCGGGTGACGTCGCGGACGCCGCCGCGGGGATGGTATCTTCCCGTCAAGAATTCGGCTCGGGTGGGGGAGCAAACGGGGCACACATAAAAACGCTCGAGGCACGCCCCCTGTTGGGCCAAGGAATCCAGATTCGGCGTCTCCAGATTCGTGTTCCCCCGGCTGCGGAAATCTCCCCAGCCTTGGTCATCCGCCAAAATAACGACCACGTTGGGATGCGTTTTCGCGGTCGCTGCATTCTCAGGCAGCGCCGCCGAGCTCACAAGAATCCCCGTTGCGCAGATCGCCGCGAGTCTCAATCGCATTGCATGGCCTCCCAAAAAGGATTCACGATCGGCATGGGTGTTCGCGGCACGGCTCCCGACTGGGAACCCTCGCGATTGCTCACCAGCGCCGAAATGGGAAATACGGGAGTGACCGGCGCGGCGGCAGCCATGGGTGAACGCCCGCTGTCGCCGCTCGCGGCCCGTCTCGGTCTTCGCCGATCCGGATGGACAGGATAACACGAAGAGCTCGCTACCAAAACACCCGGTCCGCCGCCTAGTGCAGGGTTCGATCATAATTGAATCGGAAGCGGTCGAAGCGGCGGCGATCGAACCATTCGGAGACGGGATCGGGTGAGGCGGTGAGATCCACGACCAAGTGCCTGGCACGGATCTTGCCGTTGGTAAGGTCGCGCCAGTCGAACGGATCCCGCGGGCGAAACGTCCAGATACCCGCTTCCCGGCGAGGAATCATGCGCAGACCGCGACGGTCGGCGAACTCTCGCTCCAGATAATCCTCCGGTAGTTCTACACGGCTGAAAGCGAGCGGCGGTCTTCCGAAGATGTATATCGACATGGGAACCCGACACGACGCGGATAAGGCCTCCAGTTGCCGGCGGTCCGCTTCGCACGAGACGGTGACGCAGCTCGCCCCGAGGCGACGGAGGACGCCGGCGGCGAGGCTGTTGAGGACGGCCAAGCCGGGTCCGGCCTCGAAGGCCGTTCCGGCCTCGCGGGCCAGATACCAAGCTCCCCAGCTATTCACTTCCAAACCGCACCGCGTCTTACGGCACCGTTCGATGAGCCGAACCATTTCCTCGACGTGCGGCTCGAAGCACACGGGCGGTGTGGCGAGGATCAAGCGACGCTTGCGGCAAACCGCCGCCAGCTCGGGAATCCGGTCCGGCGCGGCGTCTTCCACGATCACATCCACTCCCGCGATTTCGGCGACGAAAGAGGCGACTTGATCGGCTGCAAGACGTACCCGATTGGGCGGCGAACCGAGGACGCGCATGTTCGGATTGCTTTCACCGGGCATTCCCAACCATTCCGTGATTTCCGTCGGCGGTTGCCAAGCCGTTTGCCGATGTTCGTTGCGTTTGACCCGAGCGATTTCCGCCGCCAACCGCTCCACGGCCGCATTGGCCGTCCGCGGCACCAAGAGGTAGTCCGGAAGGTCGGTCAGCAGCTTCTCCGCCGATACGCCGTGGAATGCGCGGGAAGCTACGGCTTCCAGGAGCTGCGAAACCGGAATCGCCCTGTTGGCTCGCACGACGCGGCTTTTCGGGTACTCCCACTCGGCCGCCCATTTGTCCCACTGGAATCGGCAGCGGATTGCGGAACCTCCGCACAGGACTTGAAATAGGAAACCTTGCTCGCGTCCCGGCTTGGTCGGCTCGGGCGCCGCTTCATCGCTCGCGTTGTCGGCTTCGGCGGTCGCCATTTCGAGGGGCGATGCCGCCTCGCAGCCGCTTCGGGAACTCGCACGTCCCGTATCCGTGCCGGTCAGTTCGGTATAGACTCCTTCCAAGAAACCCGCCGTCAATCGGCGACCCGAATAATCGGCCAATCGCCATGCCTGTTGCGACAAGCGTTCGGCGTCCTCGCCGTCGAGCGCGCGGCGATAGAGCGATACGGCGGTCTCGACCCAGCGGGCATTCTTCAGGCGGCCTTCGATCTTCAGCGCGGTGACGCCGGCCCGACGGACGGCCTCCAGTTGGTCGAGGGTGCACAGGTCGTGCATGGAGAGCGGATTGCCGGCCAGGTTGCCGCCGACCGTCCAGGGTACGCGACAGGGACTGGCACATGTGCCGCGATTGCCGCTTCGCCCGCCGACCCAACTTGACATTAAAACAAAGGGCGCCTTGTGCAAAGACCTCGGTTTCGATGCCGGGCGTCGCCGCGGCCGCTCGAATATCCTCCAGGGACATTTCCCGGCCGAGAACCACGCGGTGGAACCCCAGCTCGGCAGCGGCCGCCACATCCGCCGAGTTGACCGTTGCGGCCTGCGTGCTGAGGTGCAACGGCAAGTCGGGGATCAGCTTCTGGATCGCGAGAACCGCCGGATCGCGAACCAACACGGCGTCAACCCCGGCTTCCGCCGCGCAGCGAAAGGCCTCGACAACACGAGGCAGCTCTCGCTCCGTGAATACGGTGTTGAGCGTCAGATACACTTTCGCGCCGTGCCTGTGCGCGTAGGACACGGCTTGCCCCAGTTCTTCCGGGGAGAAATTGCGGGCACGCTTTCGCGCGTTGAAATCCCGCAACCCCAAATATACCGAATCGGCTCCCGCCTTGATGGCCGCCTCCAAGCATGACCGATCGCCTGCCGGTGCCAACAGCTCCACGCCGAAGTCCTCTCCCAGATCTCGGGCCGTCTTTCCTTTGATTCCCCACGCCTTCGTACACAATCGGAGGCGGCCATCTCCGGGCGATCTACGTGGAAGCTGAGCCGCTCTCGGATTCCTGAGACTTCGATTCTTCCTCCAAGAGTCCGTCGATCACCGTCATCAAACGTTGAACGTCCACGTGGTCGCTCACGAAATGCTTGACACCCAGCCTTCTCGCCTTGACTTGATTGTGATCGGGGTCATACACGCCGAAGGTGATGATCATAACGCAATGCGAAGGCTTTCGGCGGAGAATTTCCTGAACCTTTTGGATGAAGTCGGCGCCGCCCATGTCGGGCAGGATATTGGCCACCAGAATCCCGGCGTAATCCCCCTCGGGGCCGGTAGCCCGAACCATCCGCAGGCCGTCCGTGCCGCGAGCCGCGGTTTCGACTAGGCCGCCCGCCGCCGAGAGAATGCGATCCACGTCGGTTCGGACGGAGGGGTTCTCGTGGACGACCAAGAAGCGCTTTCCCGCCAGGCGCCGTTCCTCTTGCCCTTCCGGCGGCGTGGGGGTGGCTTCGGTAGGAGGGAGCGTCTCACCGACTCTCCACACGACCTCCTTGATACCACGCGCCATTCGGATGATTTCTTGTACTTCGCTCCGCAGCGTCTCGCGCAACGCTTCGGCCAATGCGCCCATCTCCGGTGATTCCAATTGCTCCCACAAACGAGCCGCCGTGGTGGTAATCGTTTCGACCGGCCGCGCGATTTTGCCGTGAACCGCTTCCAACATGCTGCTGCGAGCCTGTTGCTCCTCGACCGCAATCAAATCCAGCGCATTGAGCGCAACCACCAAATCGCGGGAGAATAACTCCAAAAAGAGGCGATCCTTCTCGTTGAAATCTCGCGGTTTGTCGCTCTCGACGTTGACCGTGCCGATGACGGTTTTTTTCTGGAAGCCCGTTTCGTACTTGATCAGCGGGACCGTCAGCGAACTGCGAGACGTGCTGGTTCCCGGCAGGTACAGGCTGTCGGTCAAGGTGTCGTCGCAGATATATGAGAGTCCCGAAGCGGCGACATAGCCGGTGATGCCGCTGCCGGAGTACTCGACGTATAGCGTTCGGTTGCTGGCCGCATCGCTCATGCCGTCGGCGATCAACTGCACCAGCTTCATTCGGCCGGTCGAGGGTTCCGGCGTCACGAGCCGAATCTCGAATACCTTGAAATGCAATACGTCGCGCAGAAAACTCAAGCAGCGTTCCTTCAGCAGTTCTATCCGCTGCTCCGAGGTCCGATGGATCAAATCCTGCGGCGCAATTTCGGCCAGTTGCAAACCGGCCTCGTAGATAACGTTGAGTCTTTGCCACGGCTCGCGTTCCTCCGTGACATCGCGCAATACGGCCAAGGCGCACGTGGGCAAGGCCTCGGCGGCAATCCGCGGAATGACCTCCAATTGCAGAATCCTTTTATCCCACGTTGTGAAACTGGTCGAAGTGGTGCGGCGTTGACGAAAGGCGAAACTCAAGGGGGCGAAATCGGCGTGCAGGAGTCGCACGTTGGGAAACAAATCCTTGTAAAAATGTTTTCCGGCTAAGGGCGCTGCGGCTCGCGCAAGCATCTCCGCTCGCCGATTCGCCCAAAGCACTCGGTAACCGCGATCGACGATCAGCAGTCCTTCCGGGACATCCTCCAGAACCGGACATGGACAGCAATCGGAAGCCCCTATCTTCTTCGTCTCGTCCGTCAAGCCCTTCAAGAGGCGGGCGGGACACACGGATTGGTCAGGACAGGGATTTGGCAATGGTGACGGGGGCAGGGGAGAAGCAAGCATGCGACGGGACCTAGCGCTGGGGAACGGCCGAACGTGCCCAAAAAACGCCGAACGTGCCCCAAAGACGATGTCACCACTCCTGCCGATACCATCGGAATTGGCGGCAACACCCTGATTCAATTCGGCCGCGGACGGTTTCCAACCGCAATCTCATTGTACCGGTAGCGGCTGATCTTGCCAACGAAGCCGGCGATCGCGGCGACCGCCAGGGATGTCACCATTTGGAATGAAGATTGCCTCCGCCGATCGCGGCTCACGCATGCCGCATGCCAATATCGCGAGCAAGCGACTGGGCTCCGTCGCGCTCCCCGCGACAGCCGGACCGGCAAATCCCCTGGAGAATTGAGACGGCCCTCATTATCTCCCAATCGCCCATCAGATTGCGGGACCGCCGCTGCGGGGGTATCATCACACCTGGCGCCGGCGAGGTTCACGGAGGCATTGGCAGTCCACGATTCCGCCCTCGGCTTTCTCGAAAGGGTTGCGTACGGCTTGCTCACCCACAAGGCTTGTTCCCCAACAAAAGGATGGGCCATGAGGCGAACCATATTCCTCTGGATAGCGGGGCTATTGCCATGGGTGCCGGGCGGTTTCACGCCGCTTCCAGCCGCCACTTGCACGGACATCGGGAGCAATCTGCCGAATTTCCTGATCATCATCGCCGATGATATGGCTTGCGAAGACTGCGGCGCCTACGGCCACCCGCATATTCGCACGCCCAACATCGATCGCCTGGCAGCGGAGGGCATCCGCTTCGATCAAGCGTTTCTCACATGCAGCTCGTGCAGCCCCAGCCGAGCGAGCATTTTGACCGGTCGATATCCGCACGCCACGGGTGCGGCGGAATTGCATCAACCCTTGCCCGCCTCACAGATCTTGCTCACAACGCCTCTCCGCCGGGCCGGATACTTCACCATGGCCGCCGGGAAATGGCATCTGGGAAACGCGGTCAAATCACAATTCGATGTGGTCCGCGAGGGCGGCGGCGACGGCGCCTACGGCTTTTGGCTGCCCGTCTTACGGGAACGCGACAACAGCCGCCCTTTTTTCGCCTGGCTGGCCACAACGGACCCGCATCGTGATTATGCGCCGCGGACGATCGATCCTCCGCATCGCGAAGGCGATGTCGTGGTGCCTCCCTATTTGCCCGACGTCCCCGAAACGAGACGGGACCTAGCCATGTACTACGACGAAATCGGGCGACTCGATCAATGGGTAGGCAAGGTTCGGGACGAGTTGGAAGAGCAGGGCGTTTGGGACGACACCTTGGTGATCTTCATGTCCGACAACGGGCGTCCCTTCCCGCGGTGCAAGACTACCATCTTCGACAGCGGGGTGCGAACGCCGCTCATCGTCCGTCTTCCCGGAAATCGACATGCCGGCACCGTGTGTCAGGCCCTGGTCAGTTCGATCGACCTTGCTCCCACCTTGACGACTCTGGCGGGCATTGATGTACCCTCCTCCTTCCAAGGCGTCAGCATGGTGCCGCTTCTCGAAAACCCGGATGCCAAGATTCGCGACTACGTTTTCTCGGAACACAATTGGCACGATTACCGAGCTTTCGAGCGGGCGGTGAGAAGCGAACGGTATCTCTTGATTCGCAACTGGGTGATGGACGTGCCGCGGACGCCCCCCGCCGACGCCGTGCGAAGCCCGACGTTTCAGGTCATGCGTCGGCTTCGCGATGCCGGAAAACTGTCGCCCGAGCAAAGGCAATGCTTCGTCCTTCCGGCATCCGAAATCGAGTTGTATGATACGCAGACGGATTTCCACAACTTGCACGACCTTGCGGGGCGTGCGGAGATGCGCGAGATTCGCCGTGAACTGGAAGCCGTGTTGGAAGAGTGGATGCAGCGCACCGGCGATACCGTCCCTGCGGAACTGACGCCCGATCGTTTCGATCGGAACACGGGAACGCCGTTGCCCAAGTAGCTCCCTGGGAACCAGCGTGCCGCAGGAACACGCGGTCACGTACTGCAATCAGCCGTCGAACATCCTGTAACCGGGACGGATCCAGCGGGAGGAGAACCATGAAGTCGCTCTTGCCCTCGAACAGCTTCCACGCCACTGGCAACCGTACGGCCGCAATAGGCGTCAATTCGAACTATGGGCTTGTATTCCTCGTCGTGGCGGGACTAGGCTTCCTCGCCTGGGCCGGCAGCGCCGCGGCTTCCGACACCGCGGCCGGCGCCGCCGTTAGCGACTGGGAAGAGACGAAGATCAGCGAAACGATGCTGATTCGCGACTGGCTGCGGCAGGCGGAATTGCGAAGCGGCGTCGATACGCGCGTCCTGCCCGTCACACCGGAAGAGGATGCCCGCGGTGCGTGCGACGGCGTCAAAGACGGCAAGTGGGGATTTCACACGCAAATGGAGCCTCAGCCTTGGTGGCAGGTGGATCTTGGCGAGGCCCATGCCATCGATCACTTGCTGATTTTCAACCGATGCGACGGCGGGACCGCCGCCCGTGCCGCTCACCTGTGTGTTCTGATATCCGATGACGGCATGACCTGGCGGGAGGTGTATCGGCACGATGGGTCGTTGTTCCAGGGCGTGCCGGACGGCAAGCCTCTCCGCGTCGCGATGAATGGCGCCGCCGGAAGATTCGTACGCCTCCAGCTTGCCGATACGCAATACTTTCATTTGGACGAAGTCGAGGTATACGTCTCGGGCGACGCTTCGGCCGCCAACATCGCCCTGGGAAAGCCCGCCCTTCAAAGCAGCGTCAGTCCGTGGTCGGCCAAACACCCCCTTCCCGGAACCGCCCAGCCCGAACTCCGTTACCCGGTGGAATTATGGGTCGAGCGTGGGAAACAACTCGCCGCGGCGCTGTTGGAAATGCATCTGTCGGCCGAGGCGGAAACGGCGGTGCGCCGTGAGCTTCAAGTGCTTCAAGAGGCCGAGAGAAGCATGGCCAAGAACCCGGACTTGCCGTCGGAAACCAGGCAAGCCGCCTATTTCACGGTCTGCGCAGCCCTACGACGGATGAGCCGTGCCAACCCCTTGCTGGACTTCGACCGCTTGGTTTTCGTCAAGCGGGCGCCGCCGGCATTCCACCACATGTCCGATCAGTTCTACGGCTGGTGGTGCCGTCCCAACGGCGGGTTGTACGTCATGGATCAATGGAAAACGGACCGGCCGCGGTTGCGCTGCCTGACGGCGTCCTTGCCTTCCGGTTCGGTGATTCGGCCCGACGTTTCGTACGACGGCAAGAGGATTCTCTTCTCCTACGCTCGCTACTACCCCGGCTTGCACGAGGAACCGAACAAGCTGGACAAGGGTAATGTCCCCGAGGATGCCTTCTTCCACGTATACGAAGTGAACGCCGACGGGAGCGGCCTGCGGCAACTGACCGCAGGAAAGTATGACGACATGGATGCGCGCTATCTCCCGGACGGCCGCATCGTTTTCCTGTCCACGCGCCGGGGCATCCACACTCAAGTCTTGCCGACGGCCGTGTCCGCCGCCGGGGAAAGCGGACCGGACTGCTACGTGCGCTGCGGCGGCGGCCCCGAGAGACCGGTCGCGATCTACACGTTGCACGTCATGGACGGGGACGGGGGAAACATCCGGCCGATCTCGGCATTCGAGAGTTTCGAGTGGCATCCCTGCGTCGATTGGAACGGTCGCATCCTTTACGCTCGCTGGGACTACGTGGATCGCCATAATCAGCCGTATATGGGGCTTTGGGCGACATTTCCGGACGGCACCGGCGTGCAAGCCGTCTACGGCAATTTCACGCGGAACCCCCTCTCCATCTTCGAAGCACGACCGATTCCCGGCTCGCACAAACTGGTCTTCACGGCCTCGGCGCACCACTCGATTACCGGCGGTAGCCTATGCCTCTTGGATACCCGCCGGGGTCTGGACGATGAACCGCCGCTCACGCGTCTGACCCCGGAAGTATGCTTTCCCGAGAGCGAGGGATGGCCGAAACACTATTTCGCGAATCCCTACCCCTTGTCCGAAGAACACTTTCTCGTTTCCTGGTCGGACGGTCCCTTGGCGGACCACGGTCAAAAGATGGAGGACGCCGGCGCCGGCATCTACTTGTTCGATGCTTTCGGCAATCTGAATCTGATTTATCGCGACGAGACGATCGGCTGCGAATGCCCCATCCCGCTGCGGCCCCGTCGCCGTGAAATCTCCAGCACAGGTATCGTGGACTCCCAGCCGGCGGAAACCGAAGGAACGCTGCTGGTGGCGGATGTCTATGAAGGGATGCCGGGCATTCCGCGAGGGACGATTCGCGAGCTTCGCGTGGTGGGCATTCCCGTCAAGACGCATCCCACCATGAACTATCCCAACCTGGGATTGACGCGCGAAGATCCGGGAAAATTCGTGATCGGCAGCGCTCCGGTAGAAAGCGACGGATCCGCCTATTTCCGCGTACCCGCCGGCGTCTCCTTCTTCCTCCAGGCCGTCGACGAAGAAGGGATGGCGATCCGGACCATGCGCACGGCGATCTATGTGCAACCCGGACAAACCGCCTCCTGCGTGGGCTGCCATGAGCCGAGGACGCAGGCGCCGCCGGCCCGACCGATTGCCGCCATGTATCGACAGCCTTCGCGCTTAAGGATAGGGCCGCCGGGTTCATGGCCCTTGGACTACGACGTGTTGGTCCAGCCGATCCTCGATCGCCGTTGCGGGGAATGCCACCAAGCCGGCAAGCCGGGGGAGAAATGGGACCTCTCTCCCGGCCGTTCGTTCGAGGTGCTCACCAATTACGGCACCCCGAGTCTGGCCCAATCGGTGGCCGTCGCGTACCATCGAGGACGTTCCCTGCCCGGCGAGGGCCATGCACGCATGAATCCGCTGTGGCCGATGTTGGACAAGGGACACTACGACGTTCGATTGACCCAGGCGGAGCGGGAAAGTCTGGCCTTGTGGATGGATCTATACGGGCAGCATCGGGGCAGTTTCGACGTTCGCCAGGAAGACGAACTGCGGGAGTTGTTGCGAGCCTGGAGCAATCTCCTTGTCCAGGAGCATCCATGAGCGATCACTGGGAAAACCCAACTTGCGAAGTCATCTCGATCGGCGACGAAATCGTCAACGGTCGCCTTTTGGATACCAATAGCCAGTGGATCAGCCAACGCCTGGAGGACCTGGGTGCACGCGTGCTTTACCACACCGCCGTGGGTGACGACCTCCCGGCCATGGCAACCGTCTTCCGCCAAGCAACGGAACGATCGGACTACGTCGTCACGACGGGCGGTCTCGGCCCCACGGCGGACGATCTTACGCGCTCGGCCTTGGCCGAAGCCGCGGGACTATCGCTGGTCGAGTACCCTGAGGCGGTGCAAGCGGTGGAGGAGTTTTTTCGCCGACGCAATCGACAGATGCCGGAGCGGAATCGCGTCCAGGCATTGTTTCCCGTCGGCAGCAAGATGATCGTCAATCCCCGCGGTACGGCCCCCGGTATCGATCTGGAGATTGCTCGTCCCGGCCGGAATGCTTGCCGCATCTTTTGCTTTCCGGGCGTGCCCGTCGAACTCTACGAAATGTGGCCCGAGGCAGAGTTGCGGCTGCGCCAAAGCGGCCTGGGCAGGTACTTCATTCTGCACCAGGACGTGAAATGCTTCGGAGCCGGCGAAAGCCAAGTCGAATCGATGCTCCCCGACCTCATCCGTCGAGGACGCGATCCCTTGGTCGGTATCAACGCGTCCCAGAACACCATCATTCTGCGGATATCGACCCGCGGCCCCGATCGGGAGGCATGCCAGGCGAAGGTCGAGCCGGTCCTGCGAACGATTCGCGAGTGTCTGGGAAATCTGGTCTTCAGCGAAGACGGCCGTGATTTGCAAGACGTCGTAGCCGATGTGCTGGCACAGCGCGGCCTCAAGCTGGCGATCTTCGAATCGGACAGCGGCGGGCTCGTGACGGACTGGATGACGCAGACGCAGCAAGGAAGTTCGGTCTTGGCCGCATCCTTGATTGCGCCGGCAAACCGACTTTGGCGTGAGGAATGGGCAACCTTGGGCGACACCGGCGAAGCAGCCCGAGCGGCCAGGGAGCTTATCCAGCGCGTGGGCATGATCGCCCCGGCGGATATCGTCCTCGCTTCTCCCCCGGTCGAGTCCGACGACGGCGAAATTCACAAGTTGACCGTATTCGTGTTCACGCTTCATCCGCCCAGGCTGACCGTTCGCAGCATCCATTTCAGTTCCCATCCGGCCTACCGCCGCATCACCATCGGCAAGCACATGCTGAACACGCTCCGACTTTGGCTACTCGAGACGCCGGCGTAATCCGAGTTGCCGACCCCGTCGACTGAGGCACCTGCAAAGGCGCCCTCGATCGGAAGAATACCAAAACGGCGTCAGCGCTCCGGCTGAGTCGTCAAGGTGCCGGAAAGCTCTTCCTGATAGCGCCGCCAGGTGACCATGGACACAGCAAGGTGTTCCGCAGCGTCGCCGGGAATGCCATAACATTGCAAACCGATCGGCCCGGAGTAGCCGATTTCGCGCAACTCTCTGAGAAATCGCAGCACGTCGAAGGAACCCTTCCCCAAAGGCTGAATGTACTCGCTCCAATCTCCCTTACGGGAATACTCTTCCGCCCCATTGATGGAAACCGCTCGTAACCAGGGCCGACACAGTCGCAAAGCGCCCTCGAAATCTCGGTCCGGGCTGACTCGCAGCCAGTGGCAAAGGTTGAACATCACGCCCAGGTTTGGCCGATCGACTTTCTCCGCCACGCGAACGGCGTCTTGCACCGCCTGGACCCAATCACCGGTGTGGGGATAGAGGACCAGCTCAACCCCGCTCACGGCGGCGGCATCGGCCAATTCTCGCAGAACGGAAACCGCTGTTGGATCTCCGGAGGAATCGCCCGCCGGCAAGCCGCGCAGCGTCAGCGCTACCTGAGTTCCGCGCCCTTTGAGAAGCGAGAAACACTCGCGCAGCCGAGGATCGTACGCTTGCCGCCCCGGCCTGACATCGATAGTGACGTAGATCTGAAAGAGCCGCAAACCCACCTGATCCAACGTGCGCAGTCGCTCCTCGACTCGATCCAAGCCGATGTGGCCGGCACCATCGTAGCCCAGTTCCTTCAACATCCGCGCCTGTTGTTCCAGGTCCCGCTTCTTGGCATCATGGGTATCCATGCAGAGGGCGAAAAAGGGTTGCACGGCAGCGTTCCGCGATTCGCCGGCGTCCCCATGGCGCGAATTGCTCAGCCCGCAGATCAACGTGACGGACCATAAGTACGCCCAGAATCTCAATCGAATCATCGTCTCATCTCCCTTGCCGGGGAAACTTAAAGCCGGGCCATTCGGAACCGGCTCAACATGGAGAATGACGGATCGTTCTTCCCGCCGGATCCCAAGCCTCACTCGCGATTGCCGCTCTCTGAAGGCGAAGACGCGCGATTGCTTCCGACTCGCGATCGGGCTACCACACCCGGCAGATGAAGCACTTGAGGTAGTTGGTCTCCTTGCAGGTCACCAAAGTCGGATGATCGGGGGCGGCGCCGCGCATTTCCAGGATCTGAATCTCGCGCCGTGTCTGTTGGGCCACCCCGAACAACATGTTGAAGAAATCCTCTCGCGTAACGTAGCCGGAGCAGCTACACGTGACCAGCACGCCGCCCGACTCCAGAAGTTCCATGCCCAACCGATTGAGGGAATGGTAAGCGCGCAGGGCATCGGGAACCGAAGATTTTCCGGCCGCGAACTTGGGCGGGTCGAGAATGACCATGCCGAATCTCTCGCCTTCCTTGCGCAGGTTTCCCAAAGTCTGGAAGGCATCGCCCACAGCGAACCGTACGTTGGCGACCCCGTTCATCTGTGCATTTGCTTGCGCGAGCGAGACCGCCCGCTCGCTGCCGTCAAAACCCAGCGCCTCCTCGGCCTTGCCGATCTTGACGCAGTCCAGCGCGAAGCCGCCCGTATAACAGAACATATCCAGCACGCGTCTTCCCGCGGCATACCGCGCCGCGGCCAAGCGATTCTCGCGTTGATCCAGGTAGAACCCGGTCTTTTGCCCTTCCATCAAGTCGATGCCGAACTTCAGCCCATGTTCCTCGACGACGATCGGACCGGGGGGCGGATTTCCGGCCAACACGCCGTCTGCGTACGCATCGCCCTGGGATCGACGCAATTCCGCATCGACCCGCACCAGCATCGCCGCCGGTCGCAGGAGATCGCCGATCGCCGCCGATAGGATCGGCAGGCGTTGCGCCATGCCGACCGAACCCACCTGTATTACCACGTAGTCGCGGTATCGGTCGACGATCAAGCCGCTCAAACCGTCGGCCTCGCTGAAAATCAATCGGCAGGCCTCGGACGGCCGCATCAAGCCCAGCATCTCGCGGAGCATCACCGCCCGGCGAATGCGATCCCGCCAAAACGACGCATCCAATCTTTGACGCGTATCCCAGGAATACAACCGGACTCGAATGCCGCCGCGACCTTCGTAGATCCCTCGGGCGATGACGCGGTCGCCTTTACCCACCAGATCCACGACCTGACCGTCGGCGGGATTGCCTTCGATCCGCTCGATCGACGTAGCGCGGACCCAAGGATGCCGCTCCAAGAAAGGTCGCGATCGGTCGCCGCGAACAAATACGCGCCCCGCCGGTGATTCCAGGTTCATACTTCGCTCTCAATTCCGTCTCGCATTCCATCCGTCAAGCCGGCAATCGCACCGCAACCGACGAAAACCGTTCGGCAGCCGAGGACGAGGCCGTGCGAGGTCCGCGGATCGCAGAGGCGGTATCGTACTCCCCATCCTCATCCGCCCGACGCCGTCTCGCCTCTCGGCCGGTCAAGAGTCGGCCCGATCCACGGCCGCGTGTACCCAATCGCTGAAGTCGCGTAGCCCCCGCAGTTCCTCGCAAATGCGCGGAGCGGCGAAGATTCGCACACGCTTCACATAGTCGTCGAATTGTTGCTGCGCCAAGGCCCGCACGACCGGCGACACCTGAACAAGCGGTCGATAACACTGCTCTTTAGGAAAAAACACATCCACCTGAAACTCGATCTCCCTATGGACGGGCGGAGCGTCGATCAACACTTCGAAGGGCGCCACCATCTTCTTGATCCGTGCGGACAACAGGGCCGCCAATTCCTCGCCGCAGGCGACCAGCCACGGATAGGGCCGTCGCGCCAGGCGGCGATACAGCTCCTCATTTTCGATGGCGCTGTACTGTGCCACGCGCTTGAACAGGCACCGCTGCGTCCCGAACACGCCGTCGAGCAAGACCCCCGCGGCACCGTTCCCCGCCATGCCGCGCAGCGTCTGCACAAAATCCCACTCGCTTTGGCGGAACACAAGATCGAGATCCAGCCGCGAGTAGATTTGGTAGAAGGCCCGCTGCAACATGGCGGTGGCGGCCCGAACCGCGTGGTGCCAATACACCTCGCTGAACATGACGTAACGCGCGAATAACATCAGCTCGGCGGCCGTCTTGCCTTTTTCCGTAATGGCCAAGCCGTCGCCCGCCTCGTTGACGCACAGGCTTTTCACCAATCGCTGCTGGTCGAAGTTGCGTCCGTAGGGAACTCCCGCATGCACGCTGTCCCGGTAAAGATAATCCATCTTGTCGATGTCGATCGGTCCCGAGAGGATGCCGGCCAGCAATCGCTCGCCCGGCTCTTGCGAACTCCCTCCATGCAGCAAATGGACCACGTCCCGCGGGTTGATGTTCCAATCGTGGCGAAGCACGTCTCCGATTTCGCTCTCGAGCAAGAAGCTGCTCACGAACATTTCGTGGCGAGGCACCCCGGGCAATCGCAGGTCCTCGATGGCGTGGCAGAACGGCCAGTGTCCCAAATCGTGCAGCAGCGCCGCCGCGATCAAGAGTTCAGCCTCTTCCGGCCGGATGATGCGTTGAAACCGCTCGTCACTCTCAAGTCGTTTGAGGAACAGCAAGGCAAGGCGATACACTCCCAACGAATGCTCGAATCGCGTGTGATTGGCGGCGGGATACACCAGCGACACCAAGCCCAACTGCGTGATCCGGGCCAGCCTGCGGAACTCCACCGTGTCGATCAAGCGTTTCACCCGATCCGTCAACGGCACGTCCAGTTCCGGCGGAATGCGCACCAGTTGCCGCTGCTCATCGCAAGCTCGTAGTTCAGGAATGTCCTGGATGGCGTACATAAAGGGATTGCGACCCGTTCCTGAGACAACTTTTCGCAACGCGGGACTCCAGCCCACTCGGCTTTTACGCGAGGGGAATCTCCGTGGTAGGAATGTCCCAAATCCAGCCGAGATTAGCCGCCCAACGGAGCAGCACGGTGACCAGCACGAAGAACGCGAAATGCAGCAGCCCGTTGCCGTAATCCAAGTCCATCGTCAAGTACGCGACGAACCCTCCCAGCACGAAAAGCGGTGTGGCGAACACCACCCAGGTCCAAGTCTCGGGCGTGATCAAGAATCCTCGCATCCCTTCGAAGCCGGCCCAAATCACCAGATAACAGGCCGCGCACAAAACCGCCCGAAGGTACAATCGGCGTCCCTGAAGGGGGAAGAGATCATCCTCGCTATGAAGAAAGGCATATCCGCCTGCCGCCAACGCCGGTGTCACCAGCACAAGCCCCAAGATGCGGACGATCGGGTTTTCGAAGGCGTGTGCCCGGCCCAAGACGAGCGTCCCCACCACGACGACGAGGATCACCCCGATCACGGCTACCGCGGCGACGGCATTGACCTGCAAACGCGGCCGGGCGATCGGTTTGGTGGCCAACTTGCCGGTCTGCGTGCGCCCCCCGGAAGCGAATTGCTCCGGCTCGTGAATGACAAGTTGCTCGGTGAGCTTCGGGATTTGGATGACGGTCTTGCATTTGGGGCACGGACCGCTCTTGCCCGCGAATTTGTCGCTGACGTTGAATCGCGTCCTGCACCCGGGACACACGACGAAGATGGCCATGGCGATCCCCGACTCTCTCGGCCCGGCGGAATCCGACTACGCTACTCGACGAAGCCTCGGTCCCTAAAGCTTACCGGATCGAAGGGGGCTAAGCGAAGTCCTACCCACGGCGTTTCCGTGACGCGGGAGCCCGAAATACGCCGAAAGCGAGAAACCGGTCACCCGGCGGGTTGCGGGCAGGACGAGGCGAGGGAGGAACGGACCTACTTCAGGGCGGTGACAGACCGGTAAACTCGCGCGATCATCCCGCCGCTCGCCGTAACCCTTGTCAGCGAACGAGAATTGGGCATCCATGCACGCCGTGGGTTTCGAATGCCGTTGCAAACATAGCACGTGTCTGCACTTCCGCAGGGAGCGGCATGTGTTGCCCCGCCCACATTGCATCCGTGAGCTAGATTATCTGAGGAGCTTACATAACCCAGCGGCGTCGACGAGGCGTGTCCGGCGATTCTCAGCCGTATCCGACGCGGCTGTCGCTTGCGAATACCCCGTATTCGAAGGTCTCCGCTCCATGAAGCTGCGATTCCCCACCACTCAGTCCGCGTTCCCGGCTGCGGCGATCACGCTGATCGTTGCCGGCGGAACCGCCCTCGGCTGGTGGCTCGTAGTCGAAACGGACCAAGAGCTGCGATCCCAAATTTTGCTCCAAGCCCGCACCGCGGCCGGTGCGATCAACGCCGAAGCCCTCCAAGCCTTGAACGGATCCGAGAACGACGCGGCGTCTGCTCAGTACCGCATCCTGAAAAAGCAACTGGCCTCGATACGCGAAGCCGACCCCAAGTGCCGTTTCGTTTATCTGATGGGCCAAAAGAGCGATGGTCGGGTGTTCTTCTTCGCGGATAGCGAGCCGGCCGGTTCCCCGGATGAATCTCCGCCGGGCCAGATTTACCAAGAGATATCGCCGGAAGATCGCGATATATTTCGAACCAAGACCGCCCGAGTCACCGGGCCGGCGAGCGATCGCTGGGGAACGTGGGTCACGGCGTTGGTACCGCTGAACGACCCCATGTCGGGACGACTGACGGCCGTCTTGGGAATGGATGTCGACGCCCGCGACTGGAATCGGAACGTCGCCGCGCGGGCCGCGTTTCCTAACGGGGTGTTGCTGCTTTTGAGCCTCTGCCTCCTCGCGGCCATCACGATTGCCCTAAGCGCAGCACGGCGGAACGCCGGACGGTCCGGCGCGAGCCTCATCGCGACGGCCTCGGAGGCGCCGACGGCACCCACCCTGGCCGAGAAACTCACCATGTCGCGATTGCTGCTCGGAATGGGCCTCTTGGGCGTCGCTTTCTTAGCGGTCGTCCTCTATCAGACGACACATTGGTCTTGGGAACACATCAACCGTACCGCACAACACGAGGCCGCCTTGGCCGTGGCTCTCAACTCGGCTCTCCGCGACTATGTAGCGGAGCACATTCGTCCGGAGTTGGAAAAGCGGGTCCAATCCGGCGAATTCATTCCCGAAGCAATGTCCTCGTCCTTCATCTCGAGGCGCATCTTCGAGAAGGCTCAAGCCGCCTTTCCTGAAGCCGTCGTGCGATTCCCATCAAGAAATCCTCGTAACCCGCTCAATCGGGCCACGCCGGCGGAGGAGAACATCATCCGCTTTTTCGAGCAAAATCCGGACGCCCCTTCCTGGACCGGCACGATTCGGTTCTCCCAGGACGGTGAAGAATACATGGCTCGAGCGCTGCCGCGACGATTCACGAGCGAATGCATGCGCTGCCACGGTGAGCCGCAAGATGCGCCGGCCTCCCTTGTAGAACGCTACGGGCCGATCGCCGGATTCGGCCATTCCGTGGGGGACGTATCCCTGGATCTGGCGGCCATCCCTATCAGCGCCGCGCGCGCTGAGGCTGCCTCCGACCTCCGCCGACACATGATTTGGGCCGCGATCCTCTGCTTGCTGTTCATCGCGGGAACGGCAGGTCTGGTGTGGCTCGACCTTGCCCAACGACGCAGCGCGGAAGAGCGACTCCGAGTCAGCGAAGAGAAGCACCGCCTCCTGTTCCACCATGCCCTGTCCGGCATCGGCGTACACAGGATGGTGCGGGATGCCTCCGGTCGTCCCGTCGATTACATCTTCTTGGACGCCAACCCCGCCTTCGAAACTCATACCGGCCTTCGCGTCGGGGATATCCTGGGAAAGCGCGTCACCGAAGTGATCCCCGGTATCGAAAAAACTGGACTGATCGAGCTTTACGGACGAACGGTCGCGACCGGTGAACCCCTGAACTTCGAGCAATTCGTCGAGCCGCTCGGCCGCCATTACGCCATCAGCGTTTACAGGATTGCCGAGGAGCAATTCGCGACGGTGTTTTCGAACATCACCGAACGCAAAGAAGCCGAGACGCGACTGAAAGAGCAAAATAATCTCTTGCAGACCATTCTCGACGGCATTCCCGATGTGATCGCCCTGAAAACTTCAGATCACACGGTGCTATCCTACAACAAGGCCGGATACGAGATGCTCGGTCTGTCGCACGAGCAGGTGACGGGGAGGAAATGCTACGAGCTATTGGGCTGCGTTCAACCTTGCGAAAACTGTCCCACGCTGGAATCAACGGCTACCGGCAAGGTCACGACGAGCGAGATATTCTTCTCGCAATTCGAACGATGGATTCGCGCGACCAGCATTCCCATTCGGGATGACTCCGGGAACATAGCGCTGGTGGTGGAACAACTGCATGATATCACCAAGGAAAAACACGCCGAGCAGGAGCTGAAGGGGACGGTGGAAGCCCTGGCATCCGCCAATCGGACCCTTGAGGAGTTTTACCGCGTTGCCGAGTCCGCCACCCGAGCCAAGAGCGAGTTTCTTGCCAACATGAGCCACGAGATTCGCACGCCCTTGACGGCGATTCTGGGCTTTACCGATATCTTGATCAGAGATCCCCGCCTGGAGCAGGGGCCGACGGATTGGATCGATGCGCTCCGTACGATTCACCGCAACGGCGAGCACCTTTTGCAGTTGATCAACGACATCCTCGATCTTTCCAAAATCGAGGCCGGCAGGCTGGAGGTGGAGCGTATTGCATGCTCTCCCCCGCAGCTCCTCGCCGACGTCATCTCCCTGATGCGAGTTCGCGCCGCCGCCAAGAATCTGCAATTGAACTTGCAATTCGCGGGCAAGATTCCCGAAACCATTCAAAGCGATCCGCTGCGCTTGCGGCAAATTTTGATCAACTTGATCGGAAATGCCGTCAAGTTCACTGAGAAAGGTGAGGTTCGCGTCGTCGCCCGGCTGGTACAAGACGCGGACCGACCCTCCTTGCTTCAAATCGACGTGATCGACACGGGAATCGGCCTCACCGACGAGCAGATTTCACGGTTGTTCCAGCCGTTCAGCCAAGGCGATTCATCGACCACACGAAAATACGGTGGAAGCGGCTTGGGATTGACGATCAGCAAGCGTCTGGCCGAGATGCTCGGCGGCGACATTACGTGCCGTAGCAGTCCCGGTAACGGCAGTACGTTTACGCTGACCGTCGCCACCGGGGACATCAGCGGGGTGGCGTTGTTGGAATCACCGGAAGAGGGCGTCGCGGCGTCCCGAAAGCAACGCGAGGGCTTGGCCGTCCCGCTCGTCCGCCTGCAAGGTCGAATCCTGCTCGCCGAAGACGGTCCGGACAATCGGCGGCTCATCAGCTTCATCCTCGAGAGAGCCGGTGCCGAGGTGACCTTGGTCGAAAACGGTCAGGCGGCCTTCGATACCGCCCTTGCCGCCCGAGACCGCGGCGAGCCTTTCGACCTGATTTTGATGGATATGCAAATGCCCGTCATGGACGGCTATACGGCTACCGCACGACTGCGCGATGCGGGTTACGCCGGCCCCATCGTCGCCCTGACCGCCCACGCCATGGAGGGCGACGACGTCCAATGCCGCCAGGCCGGCTGCGATGATTATTTGACGAAACCGATCGACCGAGCCAAATTCCTCGCGACAATCGCTCGAATCTTGGAAGCCCGACGGACAGCCACGGCACCAATCGGCCCCGAGGAACCCCAACCCTCGCCCGAGGAAGCGCCGCGACCGGCGACCTAAGGCGTTGCTCGGTCGGTCAGGGCGGGCCTACGGTGTGATCCGGGCCGAGTTGCGAAGTGCATTACGCCGTTCGCCCCGTGGCAGAACCTCAGGGACGGCACCGACAGGGAACCACCGCTTGAAGTTCTTGCGCGTCCGGGTAGAATCAAAAACAAGTGCAAGGCGTTGTCCCGCGGTCACGAGCGGCGGATGAGCTGCGCTAACCGCCGCAGAGCGGGGGGACGGCCTAGTCATGCCGCCGGGCGGCTAGCTCAGTTGGTTAGAGCGCGATCCTCACACGGTCGAGGTCACTGGTTCGAGCCCAGTGCCGCCCATTCAAGCTTTTCTCCCGCGGTTCGTCTGCTGGAGTTGCTTGCGACGAGGGTTCTTTGCGTCCCGTCGGCGGCAACGAACACGCATTCCGCGGACTTCGAGCGACGGTAGCGGGGCAGGACAGGGCGACTCGACTTCTTGTAAGGGGGGCGTTACTTACTGTTCGCGATGACAGACGAACTCCGCCAACTGCCGCAGCGCTGCGGTGACGGCATTCTTCGGCAGCGGGTCTAAGAACTCCACGGCCTTCAGCACAAAGGATTGGGCCTTCCGTTCGGCACGGGCCATCGCATCCGTCTGAACGAGCCGACTCCGAATCAAGGCCCGGAATCCCTCGCGGTGATCCCGAAGCGCCGCCACGACCTCCGCCCTCTCCGCTCTTCCAAGGCTCTCCAGAAGATAAATCAACGGCAGCGTCGGTTTTTGCTTGCACAAGTCCGTACCTAGCGACTTGCCCATTTTTCCTTCATCGCCCCCAATGTCGAGGATATCGTCCACGATTTGAAAGGCGATCCCCAAGTTGATGCCGAAACGGGCAAAGCGCTCGCAGACGTCCTCGTCGGCACCGGCGTACAGCGCGCCCAACCGTCCGCACGCCGCGTAGAGGGAAGCCGTCTTCTCGGAAATGATGTTGATATACTCGTCTTCTTCCAAATCGTAGTGCCCCCGAGTCGCGATTTGGCGCAACTCGCCATGGCACATGTAGTGGCTGGCCTTGGCGATTTCGCGGCAGGCATCCAAAGTGTCCAACGATCCCGCCAAGCAAATCGCACGGGCGAGAAGATAATCGCCGAGGAGAACGCTGGCCTCGTTGTCCCAGCGAGCGTTGACGGTGTCCAAGTGCCGTCGAATCACCGCCTCGTCCAGGACGTCGTCATGGACCAAACTGGCCGTATGCACCAATTCGATAGCCGTGGCGATCGTGATGTGGTCGGGTGTGATTCGACCGCCGACCTTGCCGGCCAACACCACCAGGGCCGGACGCAGACGCTTGCCTCCCAATTGAGAGCCGTGCTTCAACATCCGGTCGATGAACTGACAGTCGCTCTTCAGCTCGCGGCGGAGGGCATCTTCGATTTCCATCATCTCGCCCTGGATGACGGCATAAACCTGCCTCAGTTCGTCGGATGCCGCTGCCCAATTGGGAACTCCGGGATTCATGCTGAAGACGATCCTTCCGAAGCTAATACGAGGCTCCAGGAAACAGCTCTCACCGCGCCCTCATTGCGGTCGAGTCTCCTCGCGAAATGCCGTAAACCGGCCGGTGCAGCATCGCCGTCTGTCCGCGACAAGCCGCTACCCGCGCCGAAACCTCAAGTTTAGTCGCTCCGACATTGCTCCGACAGGCAGAATTACCCATGCCCCCGGATCGACCTACCAAATCACTTGCGCACCGCATGCGGGACAACGTCCAGGCGCAAGGATTAATATCAATCATTCGTTAACTAATTCTTATTACGGATGCGCCGCCCTCAACGTTCGAGTCACCGCCGGGCTCGGATGCAGGTCTGGAGCCGCGATGTCGCCCCGTCTTGCCGATGCTCCCCGGGAACCCTGCGTCACATCCAACGGATCGGATCGACCTCGGTGGAGGCCGACCAGACTTCGACTTGGGGGAACTGTTCTTGCAGGACGCTCGCCAAGTGTTCCACCGCGAAGCGCTCGCTCGCGTAATGCCCCACCATCAACAGCCCGATCCCGCGAAACTCCGCCTCGATGCACCTATGGAATCGTGCCTCTCCCACGACGAAGGCCTGGCATCCCGCGCCGACGGCTGCATCCAACAGGTCCTCGGCGGCGCCGCAGCCGACGGCAACCCTTTGGACTCGCATCTGCGGCGAGCCGGCAGCGCGAGTGTACTTGATCCCGAGCACGTTTTTGACAAGCTGGGCGCACTCCAGCAACGACAGCTCCGCCGGCAAAGCTCCCAGCCGGCCCAATCCCAATTCCGGAGCCTCGGCGTCCGGAACGAGCGGCCGGATGTCTTGCAGACCGATCTTTTCCGCCAAGAGCTGATTGATACCACGCGATGCGGCATCGAAGGCGGTGTGCGGGCTGTAGACGCAGATCCGCGCCGCAGCCAGCTCCCACAAGACTTTGCCGGTGAGCGTTTCGTCCGTCCAGCGTCGCTGCGGCCGAAAGGGCAGGGGATGGTGCGTGACGACCAGCCCGGCCTCGCGGTCAACCGCCTCTCGGGCAGTTCTTTCCGTCAGGGTCAGGCAAGTCATGATCTTGCGTACCCGCCGCTGCGCGGTACCGACCAGTAGGCCCACATTATCCCAGTCTTCCGCCAATCGTGAGGGGGCGAAAGATTCCAGAAATTCCACGACCTGACCGACCGAGAGCATGTACGCCCAGCCTCCTGGAGTTCCGCGGAGTCCGCTCGAAGCTACCGGTTTCCTTCACACAACTTCCCGTCGGCATGCATACTCATTATGATGACCGTCATCCGAGCACGAAACCGGCACCGATGTTTTCGGACATTTTCGGAACTCCGCCGCGGCGCGAAGACCGGCCGTCGCCGTCAAGCCGTGACGAGCTGAGAGGCAGGGCGGGCATCGTCCCCGCTCGCGCCGAACCGCAACAAGAGCGAATCGATGGACCTGATCGATCGGCGACTGG
>FWPU01006470.1_pt1 | contig 23314 bp, 23 predicted proteins | sample 2228361 | NCBI WGS metagenome assembly FWPU01 (sample SAMEA103939777, study PRJEB20133) | metagenome
AAAATCGAGGTGCAAACGCCTTACAAAATGCCGGCTCCGTTTATGGATCAGGTAATTTACTCTCTTAGTGATACGGTGGGGATCAATAAGTAAAATTGAGCCAGATTACTAAAATATCCTAACGATACCAGTCAGACCCCATTTTATAAAATTAAAAACAATAGTACATTGACGGATCGATTAGCAATAAAATCTGTGTTTGGGTGCTTGACTTTGAGGTAAATAACATTTGATAATGATAGTATCTGTAAAATTTCCGGTTTAAAGTTTTAATTGTAAATTTACGCGTCAACTTATTATGGCTAAAACAATACTTGGGCTTGATATTGGTAGCAAATATATCAAATTTGTTGAACTTGTCCAATACGGTCGAGGTAGATTTTCACTTCTTTCGGTAGGGATGACTCCGGCTCCCCTTAGAGGTATCAGCTCTGATGTCCAGCTTGATCAGGAGGCGCTGGCTACCATCATCAAGAAACTTCTTCGTGATGGGGGTATTCGCACCAAAGCAGTGAATGTGGCGCTTCCTGAAACCAATGTCTTTACTCGGATTATTGAAGTACCACCGCTTTCGGAAAAAGAACTAGCCAGCGCCATCAAATGGGAAGCAGAACAATATGTGCCTCTACCTTTGGAAGAAGTACAGATGGATTTTTCAATTGTCGGAGAATTTACCGGTAATGATGGTCACAAAAAACTGAATGTTTTGCTGGTGGCGGCACCGAAAAATATAATCACCCGCTATGATAAAATCATGCAGATCTGCGATCTGGAACCACAGGCGATGGAGACGGAGATCATTGCGGCATCACGAGCACTTCTGCCTCCGAGCCCAGATAAACCGTTGACAGTGATGGTGGTAAATATCGGGGCTCAAACCACTGATTTTTCTATCTTAAAAGGCGGTTTGATTTCGTTTACCCGCACCATACCTACAGGCGGTGATCATCTGACCCGGGCGCTGTCACAAGATTTGGGTATTCCTCTACCCCAGGCGGAAGAATTTAAAAAAACCTATGGACTTCGGGAAAACCAGGTCGAAGGCAAAGTCAAAAGATCATTAGAGCCGATTTTTTCGGTTTTGGTGGAGGAAATCAAGCGTTCCACCCAATATTTTCAAAATAAATATGCAGAAGAAGTGATTTCTGCCATCATCTTGTCTGGTGGCACAGCCAAAATGCCCGGAATGGTTGAAGCCCTGGTGAACGCCACAGGTATTGAGACGCAAATAGGCAATCCCTGGACACGGATCAGCAAAGATCCGCAGCGGTTTGCCAAATTGGAAGAGGAAGGTCCAGTGTTTACGGTGGCGACCGGATTAGCAATGAGAGAAGACTAATGACTATAAAAAAATTTAAAAGTTCTCACCATCATGGCAAGATCTTCCTGTCTCTAAATTGAAGCTGGAGGCGGGAAAAAACAAAAGTTTATGTTTAAAATTAAAAAACTGGCAATTGTGCAAATTTGGACTCTCATTTTTTTAATTTTTGAATTTTGGCTTTTGGATTATATTTATGGCTAGTCGGGAAATAAACTTACTCATAAAACCAGAGGATTATCTGTCCGCTGTGCAAAAACAGCAACTCAAGCAGGTTAAAATTTGGGTTCCGGCCGGACTGTTTATATTTTTACTTATTTTGCTGGGGGTAGTTGTGACCAACTTCATTGTTAACAATAAAGACCGTGATCTTAATAACCAGATCGCCACCACCTCACGCGCCATTGAAAACCTCACGCAAAATGAAGGCATTTATATGATTTTAAAACAAAAGGTCAGTACCATAAACAAAATTATTAACACGCGGTATGATTATCTGGCGGTTTTTGATTTTTTCAAAACCTTGGAGTTGGATAACGGCCAAATCACTCAAATGACGCTAGCACGTGACGGAAAAACATTGTTGTCTTTTACACTCAATGACAGTGAGGCGATGGACAGAGTGGTTAACACCATCATAAATCAGGCCGAATACCGATTTCAGTCGGTACAACTGATATCAGTAGGGTTGGGTAAAAATGGTGGTTACGTGATGGAGTTGGATATCCAGGTCTAATAATTTGCCAAATGCAAAAGCTAAGTTCAGGTAAAAAATGATGAAAAAAGGACTAATTTCCGCACCAACTTATATATATTTATATCCACTAGGAGCTTTGACCTTGGTGTTTTTGATATCTTGGTTTTTGGTCATACCCTTAAGCCGACAGGCGTATCAAAGATATATCGGATTGGCAGACAAACGAGAACGACTGGCAATTTTGAAAGAAAAAAAGCAAACATTGGAGACCATCGACGAGCAGACACTGGAAACTTTGCGTGAATTGACTTTGGCACTGCCTGATGATAAAGATCCAGCCTCAATCATGGTCAGTTTGGACAATTTGTCAGGTCAGAGCAATTTATTTATTGAAAATTTAGAATTTTCACCCCTGACAGTGGCAGAAGCTACCAGCAGTCAATCTCCAACACAAAGCAAGTCTAGTCGGTTGGCAAATACCGTCGAGTTGAGTATCAATAGTCGAGGGACTACACAAAATTTTCATGACTTTGTCAGTCAATTATTGGGATCACGCCGACTCATGGATATTGATGAAATAGACATAAAACTTCAGCCAGAAAGCGGAGACTTGATGAAAGTAGCTATGAAACTAATCGCCTATTATTTGCCGCCCTTGACACAAATCGGACAAGTAGAAAGCCGACTGTCAGCTCTGACTGCCGAAGAAAAACAAATTCTCTCCACTATTGGTAATTTGCCTTATATCAGTTCCCAACAAGTAGTTGTGGATGAGGGTTCAGCCGGTGGAAGTATCGGTAAAACTGATTTATTTGCGCCGTGATTTGTCTACGGGTAAAGCGTGGATTTTTTTCCACTCGTTGATTTGGCGGTGATTTCCGGATAATAAAACTTCGGGTACTTTCATATTTTTATACTTCGGTGGTCGAGTATATTGTGGAGGCTCGAGCAGATTTTTTGTAAAAGATTCTTCAAGCACTACGTGTGGTTTAGTTAAAACACCGGGAAGTAGTCTAGTGACGGAATCAACAATGACCATGGCAGGGATCTCTCCGCCGGTCAAAATATAATTACCAATGGTAATTTTTCGATCAACCAAATTATCAACTCGGGCATCGACTCCCTCATAATGACCACAGATTAATACCATATGCTGGTAATGAGATAGTTTCCGAGCAATCTCTTGATCGTAAGGTGTGCCTTTGGGATCCAGTAAAATTATTTGATCCGGCCGGGGGGTGTCTTTTTTGATATGGGTCAATGCTCGGTCTATCACATCGACTTTGAGAATCATACCCGCTCCTCCACCATATGGTCGGTCATCGACCGTACCGTATTTATCCGTGGCGAAATCGCGTAAGTTTACCAGTGCGATTTTGATCAAATTCTTTGTTTGAGCCCGTTTGACAATGGAATAATCAAATACAGAGGAAAACATGGCGGGGAAAAGTGTGAGTATGGTAAATTTCATTATTCAACTACCGTGATATCCACTAGTTTGTTTTGTTTAACAGCTAGAATTTTGACTACGTCGCGGAGTGATTTGATGATGCGGCCTCCCTTACCGATGATTTGTCCCATATCTTCAGGTGCGACTTTTACCGAGAGGATGATGCGGCCGTATTGATCTTCCTGATCAACTACTTCAACTGCTTCAGGATGATCAACTAATTTGGTTACTAAATATTGTGTCAGATCTTTCATTGTAAAAAAATTTTTTTAAATTTGGACAAACTGTAATACCTCTAATATTTTTGGTAAAGAGGCGGCGAAAAACGCTTCCCAAATGCATTTGCCTACTTTTCTCCCCTATGACTTAAATAAGGGAAAAAAATTTAAATATTAGGTCAATTTAACAAGTTTTTTCACTGTCTCGGTCATTTGTGCGCCTTTGGCAATCCAAGCTTTGACTTTATCTGTTTGGATCTTGATGGATGTGGGATCTTTTAATGAGATTGCCGACCCCAAGGTTTCCAGTACTTTACCATCGCGTTTTTTACTCTCGTCGACTGCTACAACGCGATAAGAACGCGCATTTCTCTTGCCTGTTTGCATGAGTCTGATTTTGACAGCCATATTTTTTGTATTTAGTATTTTGTGTTGATAATTTAGTATTGGTTATCAAAACGAATTTCTAAATCCAGACGTCAATTCTACTAAATCTTTCCCATTTTCTCAAGCTGTTTGGCCGCGGCATTTTGTTCTGCCTCTTGTTTGGATTTACCCATACCAGTTTCACCAGGCTGGCCATCGATGATGACAACTACCCAAAACTTTTTGTCATGGTCAGGACCTTCGGTTTTAATCACTTCATAAGTTGGCGGTTGGTCTGATGTTTCTTGGACAATTTCTTGGAGTTTGCTCTTGTAATCAGCCCCGATTTCCTTTTTGATGATTTTGTCCACCCGCACAAACATCACTGTTTTCAGGTATTGTTTGACAGCCGAAATACCTTGATCTAAATATAAGGCTCCAATAAAGGCTTCAAAGGTATTGGCAAGTAGCGATTTGTTGGTACGACCACCGCCCTTATCTTCACCTTTGCTTAAAAATAAATATTTCCCAAATTCCAACTTTCCGGCAATTTCTGCCAGTGTTTCTGTTTTCACGATTGTGGAACGCAGATGCGTCAGATGACCCTCAGGATAAGTCGGGTAATTGGAATACAAGTACTCGGATACTACATACGAAAGAATCGCATCTCCTAGAAACTCGAGCCGTTCGTTGCTTTGCCGCTTTTTGCCGGCCTCATTGAGATATGAGCGGTGGGTAAAAGCTGTTATGAGCAAATCATTGTTATTAAATTTTAAATTTAATTTGGCTAGCAAAGGAGCAAAACGAGTCATATCCTAAAAAAATTTGGTTATCTCAATTTGGTAATCACCAAAGTATCTCTTTAATCATAACTCAATTCTCAGCCAATTTATATATTGTTGACGGCTGTCTCAATACATTTTGGTATTTGTCAAACTAAAATTTTAAGTATTGATTTGAGTTTCGAAAATATTGCCAAATTGATCATGAGAGCTTAAGTGATTTTTTTAATATTGTCCCCAATACACCATTTACAAAACTTCCACTGTTGTCTCCGCCGTACTGTTTAGCTATTTCTACCGCTTCATCGATGACGACTTTGGGTGGAATTTTGGAATACAGTAGTTCATAAACTGCTAGACGCAAAACTGCCAAGTCCACGCGGGCGATTTTGGTCAGCGGCCATTGCGGGGCAGCCTCAGTGATATGGGCATCAATTTGGGATTGTTTTTTAAGTATTTGAGCAGTTGTGGGATCGAGATTTTCTGGACGATTGAAAGTATCGGCAAACAATTGTTCAAAAACGACAATCCGTTTCTGGTGTCTGGGATCTGTGCTGACTTTCATCTGTTGGTCTTTAGTCGATCGTCGTTAGTCATTAGAGATGCAGTATCATATAAAAAGTGTCTAATGACTACAGACAAACGGTTAATGACGGAAATATTATGCTTTTTTCTTGCGTTGGGTTTTTTTCTTGATTGTCTCTTTGCCTTTATAAAATCCGCAGGTCGGACAAACCCGGTGTGGTAGTTTTAGGGCCTTACAATTGGGACAAGCCACAAGATTTTGCTGTGGACTATTTAGAGCCCGACTACGTTTGGCCTGTCTGGCTGATGAATGTCTACGTTTGGGTAAAGGAGCCATAATTCACTGCGCTTAGATTTAAAATTAAAAATCAACACTTTAAGATCAATCAGGCGCTACTTCATCTATTTTACCCGACAGAAAGCGTTGTTTCAAGAGCGGAAAGGATGTGAGTGATGGATCTTGTTGTAACAAAGTTTGGACATCGGTTTTGGTTTGCTGAATCAATTGTACATCGCTAGAAGAAGCAATTTTAAAAAATTCGCGGCCGTGCTGAGCAGTACCGTAAATTTGCCCTGGTCCGCGAATTTGCAGATCCATTTCCGCCAGTTTGGCACTGTTTTGGTATTTTTCCAGATATTTGAGGCGTCTGGTTTCCTCAATTTCAGCGCTTGATGTAAACAGCAGACAGTAGGATTGCTTATCGCTTCTGCCCACCCGACCGCGCAGCTGATGTAGTTGTGCCAGACCAAAGCGCTCAGCAGCTTCGATCAAAATAATAGTTGCGTCAGGTATATCAATACCCACTTCAACTACAGGTGTGGATACCAAAATGTGAAATTTATGATTACGGAAATCTATTAGAACCGCGTTTTTCTCAGTAGCTTTCATCCGGCCATGAAGCAACCCGAGTTTTAGATCCGGAAAGACTTTTTTCTGTAAATTTACAAATTCAGTTTTGGCGGCTTTGACAGATTGGAGAGTTTCAGAAGGCTCAATAAAAGGACAAATAATAAAAGCTTGATTTTTAGCTGTTAAAACATTTTTTCTTATCCACTCATAGGCTGCTTGACGTTTGGGCGGAGGTACGACCCAGGTTTTTACCGGTAAGCGATTTTTGGGCATTTCCTCAATAAAGGATAAGTCCAAATCACCATACACAGTCAAGGCAACTGTACGAGGAATAGGTGTGGCAGTCATAGTCAAGACATGAGGGCTTTGAGTTTTACCCCGCAGCATTGCTCTTTGCCTTACACCAAATCTGTGTTGTTCATCTATAATCACCAATTTTACTTTTTCCAAATTGAGTTGAGGTTGAATCAAGGCATGGGTCCCGACCAATACATCATAATTATCTTGCTTGACAAGTGACGAATCCCAAACAGCATTTTTTCTTGAGGACTGGCGCTTTTCGCTTAAGACTTTTTTTGACCGCGTTTGGATGCCGACTTTAATTCCAAAGGGAGTTAATAACTGATTTAGAGTTTGATAATGTTGTTCGGCAAGTATTTCAGTCGGTGCCATCAGTACTGACTGGAAGCCGTTGAGGTAGGTGGCATAAATTGCTGCGGCAGCCACAACTGTTTTACCGCTGCCGACATCACCCTGTAGAAGTCGGTTCATGGGTAAGAATTTGGCAAGATCTGACAGGATTTCTTTCAGACTGCGGTTTTGAGCCGGAGTCAGGGTAAAAGGTAAAGATTTCAAAAATTTGTTCAGTTCCTGCTGAGAAATAGTAATTTTATCGGTATGTTTTTGTTTTTGCCAGGCTCTTCGATGCAGTTCTGCTTCAAGTTGGAAACCGAATAGCTCGTCGTAAGCCAACCTCTTTTTGGCTGGTATCACCTCTGGTAAATTTTTAGGGAAATGAATTTGTTGCAAAGCGATATTAAGTTTGAGCAGGTTATTTTTTTTTAAATAATCGGCTGGTAAATATTCTCTGATGAAATCAGCAGTCATTAAGGCAGCAATTCGCGAACGCAGCCATTTGGAAGAGACACCGGCAGTTTCCGGGTAGATGGGAACTAAGCGGCCGCAGTGTAATAAGGGTTGACCAGGTCGGACAATTTCAAATTCAGGTGAAGTCATATGAACTTTTGTGAAAAAGGCCGCAACTTTTCCCGAAACTGCGATTTGTTTGTGCATCAATGATTTGATCAGGTATGGTTGATTGAACCAAGTGATCTCCATTTTGCCGGAATCATCTTCCAGTATTGCCTTTTGGACTGTCTTAGAATTTTTCAAATACTGATTTCTCACCGAGATGACTTTTCCGATAATAGTAACCGTTTCACCAGGTTGAACCAGACTGATTTTAGATATCAAACGGTAGTCTTCATAGCGAAAAGGAATATGGGTTAGCAAATCACCAACTGTTTTTATATCCAATTTTTTCAGGCGAGTAGCATAAGTACTGCCTACTGCAGGCAAATTGCTGATCGGCGTATGCCAGTTCATAAGACTAAGTGTAAAGTGAAATGCCAAATGTGTAAAGCTTATCAACCCCCGGGGTTGCCTAGCTTCGCAACCTCGGGATATTGTTTATCGCAAATAAAAGATAAGCGGAGCAAAAGAAGTAAAAATCACCGCTAGTGAGGCGATAATAATAATAATGGTCCAGAGCCGTCTATGTTTGTGAAACCACTGCATAATATAAAATGAGCTAATTTGGATAAATTAGATAAATTTTATAAAGCGTTTCTTGCCAATTCTCATTGTCATACCAGATTGCAATGTCACATTTGTTTTTACCATATCAACAACTGTTTGATCAATTTCCACTGCCCCCTGCTCTATCAAACGTCGGGCTGCAGATTTGCTGAGTTTGGTCTGAATAGCCAGTAGTAAATCGATAATGTTGATTGGATTTTGCGGTAAGTTATTTATCATAACTGCTTCTGCAACAGCACTGGTTTCTCGCTTCTGAAATAAATTTTCAAAATTCATTCGCGCAGACTCGGCTGCCATTTCGTTATTAAATTGTTTGGTCAATTCAAATGCCAGTTGTTTTTTGAAGGTCATGGGATTTGTACCTTGAGTCATTGCTTGTTTCATCTTTGCAATTTCCTCAAGGGGTGTATCAGTCAGCAAAGTAAAACAAGGAATGATCGCAGAATCTCCCAAGTTCATGATTTTCCCAAAAAATTCATCGGGTGGATCGGTGAGGCCTATGACATTGCCTTCGGTTTTGCCGATTTTGATACCCTTGGCATCAGATAACAGCGGAACAGTGAGAACAAACTTTTCCCGGTCTTTTAATGCTTTCATTAGTGTTCTGCCGGCTAGCATATTAAATGTCTGATCTGTGCCGCCAATTTCTAAATCAACTTCCAAAGCCACACTATCATAGCCTTGCATCAAAGGATAAAGAAATTCATGGAGTCCGATGGGTTTTGCCTCTTTGATGCGTTTGACAAACATATCCCGTTCGAGCATCTGCTGCACTGTAAATAAGGAGGCCAGGTTCAAAATTTCTTCAAAATTTAGTCGGCTTAACCATTGGCTGTTGAATTTTAGTTCAATAGGATTTTGTCCATCAAAACGAATGATTTTTTGCGCCTGTTTTTGGTAGTCACGAGCATTTTCCAAAACTTGACTCCGGGTGAGCCTCTTTCTTGCAGATGATTTTCCTGACGGATCACCTATCATTCCCGTAAAATCGCCAATCAACAATATTACATGGTGACCCAAGTCCTGAAATTGTTTGAGTTTTCTCAAGGCTACAGCATGACCGATATGGAGTTGTGTTCCACTTGGGTCAACTCCTAAATAAAGTTTGATTTTTTTGCCCGACCGCAGCACATTTTCCAAAGCTTCTTTTGTGGGATAAATCTGTTCTACTCCTCGAGTAAGTAAAGTATCAATAGCATCCATAGTTTTCATTTTAAACAATTTGCCTTTAAAGGTAAACATTGTTACAATTTTGAACGTGTTAGATTTTGTAAAAATTCAAAAAGAACGTTTATATAAAAAAGGCACCCGCCGGCAAAGATTGACTCGGATCAAAATTATCACTTTTTTGGCTACAGGACTGTTTTTATTTTTACTGGCCAGTGTCTTTATCATCGGCATCATGTTTGCCTGGTATGCCAAAGATTTACCTCGGCCTGATCGAGTGGCTCGCACCGAAGGCATTTCCTCTATCATTTACGATCGTAACGGCAAACAGATATATGATTTGTATGAAAATGAAAACCGCATCCCAGTGGCATTTACCGACATGCCGCAAATGCTCAAAGATGCCACTATCGCCATTGAGGATAAACAATTTTATGAACATGAAGGCTGGTCATCCCAAGGGATGCTGCGAGCGCTTTTTAATATCTTATTTTTACATAAACTAGAAGGTGGTTCCACACTTACACAACAGTTGGTGAAAAATGTTTTGCTTACCAACGAACGTACTTTACCCCGCAAGATAAAAGAATTTATTTTAGCTATACAAATCGAGCGGAAGTATTCCAAAGATGAGATTTTACAAATGTATCTGAATGAAGCTCCATATGGCTCCACCACTTATGGGATTGAAGCAGCTGCTCAATACTATTTTGGTAAGCCGGCCAAAGAGTTGACGCCAATGGAGTCGATCGTTTTAGCCGGATTTCCTCAGTCACCTTCACGCTATTCACCTTTTACCGGAGAACCGGATGCTTATATTTGGCGCAGCCAACAAGTGCTCCGCAGGCTGCGGGAAGATGGTAAGATCACGGAGGAACAAGAAAAGTTGTACAACGAACAACTCAAAACCGTGGTGTTTGTGGGTCAGGATGAAAGCTTCACCTCTGCCCATTTTGTAGCTTATATAAAGGATAAATTGATTGAACAATTTGGCGAGGAAAAAGTTCTGGCCGGTGGTTTGCATGTGACTACCACTCTTGATTTGGATTTACAAGTAGAAGCAGAAAAAATCGTCAAAGAAGAGGTAGAAAAAGCCGCAAAATTAAAAGTAGGAAATGGCGCGGCGATAGTCATTGATCCACAAACTGGAGAAATTTTGGTGATGGTCGGGTCAAAAGATTATCAAGCAACTGAAAGCGGGGGCTATAAATTTAACGTCGTGACACAGGGTTTGCGTCAACCTGGATCGGCTTTGAAACCCATAACATACGCCAAGGCGTTTGAAGAAGGTATGACTCCTTCAACAATTGTTATGGATGTAGAAACAAAATTCCCAGGGGGTACCGGCCAAAAAGAATATGCGCCCAAAAATTATGACCTCAAATGGAGAGGGCCGATACAACTGCGCTATGCGTTGGCCAATTCCATCAACATGTCAGCCGTGAAGGTGCTGGCTTTGGTAGGCGTAAAAGACATGATGAGTTTGGCTTATGATATGGGATTGACGACACTTGAACCTACCTCACAGAATTTAGCTCGTTTTGGTCTGGCTGTGACTTTGGGAGGCGGTGAAGTTCGACTGATAGAACTTGCTCAAGCTTATGGTGTATTTGCCACAGGGGGTATCAAACAAGATCCAGTAGCCATATTGAAAGTAACTGATAAGGATGGCAAAACTCTATTTGAACATAAAAAAGTGAATGGTAAAAGAGTTTTGGGTGAGGACATTGCATTTCTCATCACTAACATTTTGTCTGACAACAATGCAAGAAGTATGGTTTTTGGCCCCAATTCTTATTTAAATATCCCCGACAAAAATATTTTTGTCAAGACAGGAACGACAGATGACAAAAAAGACAATTGGACGATCGGCGGCGGTCGCGGCGTAATTGTTGGGGTTTGGGTAGGAAATAATGACAATACACAGATGCACCCGACTCTGGCGTCAGGTGTAACTGGAGCAGCACCGATTTGGAACCGGATTATCAAAGAGGCTTTGAAAAAAATTCCGGACCAACCGTTTATCCGACCCGACAATATCATTGAAATGGACATCGATGCTTTTGGAGGCGGCCTACCTCGGGGAGACCAACCACAGCGAAAAGAATTTTTTATCAAAGGTACAGAACCTACTGCAGAGGCACCTATTTATAAAAAATTAAAAATATCCAAATTGACGGGTAAGTTGGCCAATGCCATTGAGATCGCCAGCGGTTCATATGAGGAAAAAGAATTTTATGTATTTGAGGAAAAGGATCCGGTATCTACTGACGGAATTAACCGCTGGCAAGAAGGTATCAATGCGTGGCTTTCAACGCAAAGTGATCCTAAATATCATCCACCGACCGAGGTCTCATCTGAAAAAAGCGATGAGGTGATCATGAACATCACTTCGCCCGGGGATCAAAAAAGATACGACGATCATGATATTAAAGTCAGTGGTGAAGCATTTTCCACTGCGAATATCAAAGAGATCATAGTTCGTATTGATGGAAAAGAGATGGATAAGGTGATGAATATTTCAAAATACTCACGGGTATTCAATTTAGATACCGGTACGCATACTATTCAAATGACAGCACGTGATGAGCGAGGTAGAGAGGCCACCGGTACAGTCAGAATCGGCGTATTGGTTAATTGGAATGAAACACCTTCGCCTACACCTACTACCAGTCCGTCTATTTTGCCACTAATATCTCCCTGATCAAAAAATACAAATAACTCCGGGGGTTGTTGATTACTAATGTATGGCTATAAAAATATAGGTGCAAGAGGCATGGGCCATAAATTGCCCGGGGTTGCGAAGCTAGTCAACTCCCGGGGTTGATAATTTTTGTCAGATGATTCCTTTCAGGTTTGCTGAAAATTTGTGTCTGATGGAGGAAATAATTTGTTTTCGCAAATACGCTACCTGATCTGCGGAAATTTGTTGTTTTCTGCCTAAATAATAAATTCTAAACGTGGCGTTATTTTCATAAAGATCCCGCAATTCAACTTGGGAAATTTGTGGGGAAATGCTTTTGATCTCATTTAAAATTTCTCCTACAAATGTATGGGGTGGCAATTCAAACGTCAAGTCCTCAATCGCCGGCGGATATTTAGGGATTGGTCGATAGGTTTTCAAAGGTTTGGCATGAGCAACCAACTGGGAAAAGTCTAGTTCAAGCACGGTTACTTCTTTTTTAATACCTAATTTATCTAATAAATTTACATCGACAAGGCCGAGTGATCCATATTTACCTAAAGATAATTTTATATTTGCATACCAATCTAATAAATGCTTAGTATCTGGTTTGGGAAAGTCTATTCCCAGGTATTCAAAAATACTTTCGGCGACACCTTTTGCTTCTAAAAAATGATTACCTGTCCAAAGCACAAGTAGAATAGGTGATTCTATTGGTAGGTCTGCCTTACGATAATTATAAGTCATAGCTAATTCGAAAATTTTCAGATTTTCTTGATGGTTAAGATTTTCCTTAATGACAGATAATATACTCGGCCACAAACTTGGACGCATATATATCCATTCCTTGGACAAAGGATTAGAAATTTTGTAGGCTTGACTTTTGTCCAATTGAAAAATGTCCATAAGTTCTTCCGAAATCATTGAATAAGAATAAACTTCAGTAAAGCCCCAATCGCGTAAACGAATTTTCAAATCATCTTCGTAGAAAAGCAGCGGATCGGGAAAGGTCAGAGGAGGCTCGGTATCCGGTAGGCGCAGCGAAATATTATGATAACCGTATATACGGGCTATTTCTTCTATAATATCTTCGGGGATGTTTATGTCAGCTGCTCGCCATGAGGGGGCTGTAATCAAATATTGGGGATGTGTTTTTGGATAATATTTAACATGAAAACCCAGAGCACTTAAGATGCGTTTTATTCGATCTGTTTTAATATTGCTACCCATGTATTTATTAAGTTGAAATTGTGCCAGTGACACAGTTTTAGGACTCGGGGGTTCAGGATAAATGTCACAGATTTGACTGATACTTTTAGGTTGTATCAGGTCATTGGCTAGTTGCAAAGCCCGTTTTAGGACAGTCCAGGCAAGTTCTGGATCTGGATTTTTTTCATTGATAACTGCCGCTTGAGTTCTGATGGCATGAGTCATTGAAGCAAAGCGAATTTTGGCTGGATCGCTGTTTTCGATAAAGAGTAGGACGTTTTTGGTCTTATCTGTAACCACTGTATTTAGTGTCCCCATGATTCCGGGTAAATCGATGATAGTGCCTGTGTTATCGTCAAAAATCACTTCACCGCCGACCAATTTATAAGTTTTTCCATCTAGGGTAGTCAATTTTTCTCCTGTTTTTGCCAATCGGACCAAAATTGTTTTGTTGGTTAAGCGATCATAATCAAAAGCATGAATTGGATGACCGAGTTCCCACATCACATAATTGGTGATGTCAATTATATTGTTCAGTGGACGTTGACCAACCGCTTTGAGATGTTTGACTAGCCAATCAGGAGATGGACCTAGTTGAATATTTGACAATTTTACTGCAAGTATGCGGCGGCAAAGTTTTTGTTTATCAATGATTTTTATATCTAGGGGTGTTGATCCAGTTACTACGTCTTTGAAAGCAATTTGTTTGAGTTTGGCAGGGATACCAAATTCAGGTAGGATTGCGACAGCTTCTCGAGCGATACCATAGACACTAAAAGTGTCGATACGGTTGGTTGTAACCTCAATATCATAAATATAGTCCGAATTTATTTTTTCAACCTTTTCTACCGATGGTCCGCAAAGTGAAAGACAACGCTGGATATCTGCAGGTGTCGCCACAGTTTCTAAATACTCGCGCAGCCAGGAATCTGGAATTAATATATTCATAATTATAATAATCCGAATTTAGGATTTAAAAATTTTTTCAATATTATACTTGAATCAATATTTTTAGGGAGTTTAGAATTGCTGTAAAAATCTTACATCATTGTTATAGATGATTCTTAAATCGTCTATTTTTATACCCGCTTTCATCATATATGCCCGTTCGACTCCCCAACCAAAAGCAAAACCACTATATTTTTGTGGATCTATTCCCCCATTTCGCAATACTATAGGGTGAATCATGCCAGCTCCTGCCATTTCTAGCCAACCGGCTTTGCACAAACGACATTTGCGACCAGAAACTTGGCCAGTACCAGCACATATATCGCAAGTGATATCGACTTCAAATGAAGGTTCGGTAAATTGAAAATGAAATGGCCGCAGTCTGATTTCTCTTTTTGGCCCGTAAAATTGTTTAACAAAATAGTCAAACACACCTTTAAGATGCGCTATCGAAACATTTTTGTCGATATACATACCCTCAAACTGATGAAACATCGGTGTGTGTGATACATCCGACTGGCGGCGATAACATTTGGCAATATTGATCATTCTGATTGGTAATTTACCTTTTTCCATTTCTCGCACTTGACCATTTGAAGTATGCGGTGTGAGAACAATTTGCGTCTTAGTGGGAACAGAATTACCGGATGTGTGAAGCTGTTTCACTCCGGGAGTGGATTGGCTAGACACATAAGGTGAGTCAATGAAAAATGTTTCCCATTCATCCCGAGCCGGGTGATTTTGGGGCATATTCAATGCCTCAAATGCATACCAATCCCAGTCCACTTCCGGATGCCGGACACGGGTAAAACCGATGCGTTCAAAAATCCGAGTAATTTCTCTGATGGCCTGAGTGACTATATGCAGATGGCCTTGAGGTGGTCTGATTCCCGGCAACGTGACATCAAACCAATCTAGTGTTCGAGTGGATAAAGATGCGGATTTTCGATTAAAAGCCTCATTGATTGTGTTTTTAAATACGTTTACCAGCAGACCGGCCTTTTTTCTATCTGCAAGTGGCAGATCTGTGAGTTGTTTAATAATTTTTGTTGCCTCTCCGGAACTGCCAAAATATTTGACACGCAGAAGCTCCAATTCTGCTTGTTTGGCCTGTTCAATTTGCGATAATATTTCCTTTTCCAGTTCCAAAAGCAGAGCTTGAAAATTTTTTAGATTCATTGCCAGTTTTATCGTCAATTTGTTATTATCTAGTGGTTGGCTTTTTGGAGTAATCGCCAATTTTGATACTTGATAATAAACTGTTGATGCATCTTTTGTAGTTGCTATTTCTATTTTTGTGATGTTGCCAATTTCCGCGGTAGATTTGACATGGGTGCCAGAGTCAGGGACAGGTGGAAAACCGGCAATTTGTACGATACGCAAAGGTTTGTTTTCAGGTAAGTACGCAGGTATCGTGGAAGTTCGTTCTTTTAGTTCTGCCAAAGTGACAAATCGAGTGAAAATTTTTCTGTCCTCGGCAATGAGCATATTCGATTGGGTTTCGATGGTTTGAGCCAATTTTGGGTTGATAAATCCTTGATATTTTATCCAGTTGCTCTGCCCGTGTTGGGTCTGAACGAGTGAGACACCAGGAACTAATTTCATGATGATACTGTGAATCACATGACTGGCGCTGTGCAACTGCATATGACGGAAGCGCCTTTCCCAATCAAGATGCAACATGACTTTTTCACCAATTTTGATCTCCTTTTCCAGTTTTCCGATATGCACAACTTGGGACTGTTCCATCCGCACATTTTCCACCCAAAATTTGCCATGGGTGCCGATGATTTCTCCAGCATCAACAGCCTGACCACTTTCTGGAGCATAAAATATAGTTCGGTCTAGTATCAGTTGCCACCGGTTTCCCTTTTTAGCCAATTTTATAACTTTGGCTGAAATCTGCTTTAAATAACTGTCTTTGAGATATAAAAGTTGAGTCATGGTATATGATGTATTAATTTTATGCCACTGGTATATAATACTCAAGAAGAGAGGCAGATAGATAAGCTTTTGCAGCATTATCTGCCTCTCTTCTTTAATTGCTAGGATCCATATTTATATGCGACTGCACCCCAGCGTACAACCCTTGGTTGCAATAAATGTATTTGCAAGTTTGCATCATCTGGACAATATTTTGCTGCAGTTTTAGCTACTGCATCAGGTTTATCTTTGTATAGATGACGTTGGGCGATATATAAGACATTGCATCCGCGACATGAGCCAATTCGTTTTTATAAACATTCATTTGTTGACATGGTAGTCACCCACTTTCAACTAGCAGCTATATTTTTTCCGCTGCATTGTAAAAGTAGCCAAATGGGCATAAAAAACCCCGCTTCTGGCGGGGCTTGTCAGGTGAAATAAATTTTCCTCAACCCAAATTACCCCGCCCTGGCGTGGTAATAAAGGTAAGGAAAAATTTCTGCACTGCTTGTTGTTTCATATATTTTCAACCCGATATACTAAACAGCTAATTGACTTGTTCTTTGGCCTTATCGACAATGATCCGAAAGACTTCCGGATCATTGACTGACAAATCAGCCAAGATTTTGCGGTCGAGATCAATATCAGCTTTCTTAAGAGCACTGATAAATTGGTTATAGCGCAAATCCATTTGGGAGACGGCTTGATTGATCCGCGATATCCAGAGCTGACGCATATCACGTTTCCGCAGTTTGCGGCCGGTAAATGCATATTCGCCGGCATGCAGTTGAGCCTCTTTGGCTACTTTGATTAACCTGTGTTTGGTCATGCGGTAGCCTTTGGTTGACTCTAAAACTTTTTTATGTTTGGCATGAGTGGTAACACCGCGCTTGATCCGTGCCATATGTCTTTATGATAGCATAGATTTTATTTTTCGTGCAAGTTTTTTAGCAATACCCGTTTTTTGTTGCAAGCGACGCAACTGGGATTTTGATTTAGCTTTGATCAAATGACGATGATTTTGCCGACGGCGCATAAGTTTGCCACTGGCCGAAAGTTTGAACCGTTTGGCCGCAATTTTTCTGGTTTTCTTTCTCATATAAAAAATCAAAAATTAAAAATTTACCACGCAAAAAGGGTAAGCAAAAATTTGTCAACCCCCCCTCCCATTTTTTCAAAAACGAACTTATGCCAGCCTCTTATTTCACATAAAATACAATAGAGGCCGAATCTGCCTTCAGATAGTGCTGATTTTTATTGTTTCTTTTTATCCAAGGCCAGCATAGTAACCAAGACTTTGCCTTCCATATGAGCTGGCCGGACAATTTTGAAATCTATCAAATTTTCTAAAAATCTTCTTAAAACTTCATGTCCCAAGTTTTGCCGAGTGATTTCCCGACCCCGAAAGGGGATGGTTATTTTCAGTTGATTACCGTCATTTAAAAATCCCTGTGCTTGTTCTATTCTGACATTGAGATCGTGCTCACCGATAAACGGCCGCAAGCGAATTTCCTTGACTCCCCCGCCTTTGGCGGCCTTTTTTTCTAAACGCTCTTTTTTCGCTTCCAAATACTTAAATTTCTTAAAATCAATAAGTTTGGCCACCGGAGGATTGGCAGTGGGAGCAATCTCGACTACATCAACTTGCAACTCGCGCGCTTTTTTTAGTGCCTCTTCTTTGGATACCACCCCGATTTGTTTACCGCTTTCATCAAGCAATCTCAATTCGCGAGCCTGAATAAAATAATTCAGGCGGTAAAATTTTTTAGGTGGTTGTTTTCTAAACTTTGGTCTCAATTTCTTTGATTAATTTAGAAATAAATTCCGCTTGACTAAAATTTGCGACTTCACCTTGCCTGTTTCTTACCGAAATTTGGGTCGGTGAAGCACTTATTTCTTTATCTCCCATTATAGCAATGTAAGGCACTTTCTGCAATTGGGCATCTCTAATTTTTTTGGATATACTTTCAGAACGCTGGTCTATTTCAGCCCGGACACTGGCCAATTTCAGTTGGCTAAGAAATTTATGGGCCGCCTCTTGGTGCCGGTCGGCAAGCGGCACTATAGTCACCTGCACAGGTGAGAGCCAAAGAGGAAACTTGCCCGCATAATGCTCAATGAGAATTCCCACAAATCTTTCCAAAGAGCCATAAATTACACGATGTATCATCACACACTGCTTTTGTCTACCGTCCTTGTCGATATAGGTGATATTAAATCCCCGGCCTAGTTTTTTGAGATATTTCGTCAAATTGGCTTTAGTTTTAAAAATCTTTTTGAAGGTTTTTAGTTGCCAGAATTCTTCAATTTCCTGGTTGGTGGTTGCAACTTTGGCCGGCTGATTAAAATCAAACTGGACCGTGCCAAGTTGCCATTCCCGGCCGATTGAGTCTTTGACTTTCATATCGATTTTGGGACCGTAAAATACGCCGGCACCTGCATCAATTTGAAAATCCAAACCTTCCTCACGCGCTGCAGTTTTGAGTGAGTTTTCAGCAAATTCCCACATTTGCAGTGAACCCAGATATTTTTCCGGCCTGGTGGAAATATAAGCTTGATAATCAGTAAAACCGAAAATTTGGTAAAAATCTTTCATGATTTGGAGCACGCCTCTGACTTCAGTAATCACCTGATCTGGTGTACAAAAAATATGAGAGTCATCTTGAGTAAAGCCGCGCACCCGCGTCATGCCATGCAATACTCCGGCACGTTCATAGCGATAAACCGTACCCAATTCTCCCAATCTTAAGGGTAATTCCCGGTAACTGCGGGGTCGACTTTTATAAATTTGGATATGATTGGGACAATTCATCGGCTTTAAAACTTCGTCCATAGCATAATCAGGAGCACTTTCACCTTCGATATATTCATGCAACATGATGGGGAACATATAATCTACATATTTGGACAAATGTCGGCTGATGACAAACATATCGGTACTGGCAATGTGCGGTGTGAAGACGAGTTGATAACCGCGCTGATAATGCTGTTTTCGCCACATATCTTCCAATTCATTCCTCACCACAGCCAGTTTGGGATGCCAAAGTATTAATCCCGGACCAGTAAGAGGGCTGATTGAGAATAAATCCAGTTCTTTGCCCAGCCGGCGGTGATCACGTTTTTTAGCCTCCTCAAGTTGTTTGACATATTTATCCAATTCCTCTTTGCTTGGCCAACAGGTACCATAGATGCGTGTGAGCATAGGATTTTTCTCGTCTCCCCGCCAATAGGCTCCGGCAATCGATAAAAGCTGAAAGTATTTTAATTCTTTATCCGGGTGCTCGATGTGTCCGCCACGGCATAAGTCCCAGTAATTGCCTGATTTATAAAATGAGACATCGTGTTTGCCGTTTTGGGAAAATTCGTCAATCAGTTCTTGTTTATAAGGATTGTCAGGATATTCTTTTTTAGCTTGTATACTATCGAGTTCATGGCGTTCAAATTTTTTCCAATTTTTGAGGATTTCGCGCATTTTTGCTTCAATTTTGGGAAAATCAGCTTGAGAGATGGGATTGTCACCAAAATCAAAATCATAGTAAAAACCATTTTCAATTGCCGGACCGATAGCGCGTTTGGCATGCGGCCACAATTCCATCACTGCGGCTGCCAAAAGATGAGCGCAGGAATGACGTAATTTATTTAGATAAACTTGATTGTTGATCATAACCAAATGTAAATATTTAATAAAAAACCACCTATTTGTTGGAGTCCGAGTTTTTTTCGGACGGTTCCACCCAACTTATAGTGGTCTCAATTTTTGCCGGTCTTACGCTGCGGCTGCGTCCAAACTCCAGAGTTGGTGAGTCTCTGTCAAGCGTTTGATAATTTCTATGTTGACTATACCACATTGACTTTATTTATGCAATAAAGGAAAAAATGGTTTGGGCCATATAAATAATTCCTGCTAGGCCAATAATCATGGTGGAAGTGCCCTCAATCAGATTGAATATCAAACTGTTTCGGTGTTTGCCCATGAGTTTTTTATTATTTGCTAGTCGTAACATAAAGTAAAGTTGGATGGGCAGGAAAATGCCGTTTAGTACCAGGAGATTTAAAAGTAACTTGATGATGGTAATAGCCGGACTCAAAGCAATAGTGGCCGAAAGTACAATTAAAAAAGTAAATATGGCATAAAAAATAGGAGTTTCATCCAGTGTTCAATTGACTCCTGCTTCCCAACCAAAAGCATCGGTCATGGCAAAAGATGTCGTAAGCGGGACCACTCCGGCTGCCAAAAGTGAAGCTCCCAAAAGGCCTATGGCAAATAGGCTTTTAGCAAAATCGCCGGCCAAAGGTGCCAGCGCCAAAGCCGCTTCACCAGCTGATTCAACAGGTATACCTGCCGGAAACAAAGTAAAGACTGTGGTGATGATGATAAAAACAGCCACCAAAGTGGCCAACAATGTGCCAATCAGACTATCATAGCGCTCAAATTTTAGATCACTGGTAGTAATTCCTTTTTCCACCACCGCTGCTTGGGCATAAATCTGCATAAAAGGAGCAATGGTAGTACCTACTAGACCTATGGCCATAGGTAGAACTCCCGATGATTTGGGAATTGAGGGAATGAGCAAATTTTTAAAGACACTGAAAAAATTGATATTAATCAAAAAAGGAGTAATGATATAACTGAGAAGTGCGGTACTCATCAGCAGAAATATTTTTCCACCCGATGATAATTGCCTTTGGTGATCAACCACCAGACCAATAGTGCCGAAAATGGTACGCTAATATATCTATTGATACCAAAAAGCTCCAAACTGGCTGCAATACCTAAAAATTCTGAAACTAAAAGTCCAGCACTCGACACCAGTATCAAAAACATCATCAGCACAGTGGCTTTGATGGAAAAATTTTCCCGTACCAAATCAGTGAAACCTTTGCCGGTAACTGCTCCTAGTCTGACTGCCATTTCTTGAACCAAAACAAAAGCAATTGTTAAAGGTAACATAATCCACAGTAGCTCTAAACCAAAACGGGCTCCAGCAACCGCATAAGTAGCAATGCCGCCAGCATCATTCCTAGCAGCTGTGGCAATCAATCCCAGGCTTATTATGGCCAATAAAGGTCCCGGAAAAGCTCGTTTAAACTGAAAAGAGATTTTTTTTATTCCTTTTTGGTATTTGCCCAAAATCGGAATTTCTTAAATAAAATTTAGGTTATCCGGTCAAGCCTGATATTCAGATCAATATTACTGAGTATTATTATATAAAATTTGGTGGATATGTGTTTTCCACTTTCTGGGTAGATAATACGAAACGGTGTCTCTAAAAGTAATTATGCCTAACAATCTTCCTTCTTTGGCTGATATCACTGGTAGAGCTGATAAATTATAACGATACATTTTTTTCAAAGCTGCTTCCAGAGGCTCATCTGCCGTGATGGTTATGGGATTTTTGATCATGATAGATTCGATTCTAGCCCGACTGTCATGTTTAAACATCTCATAATTACTAATCAACCCGACCAAGCGGTTGTTGATGTCACTTTCAATCACATATATGTAAAAAATAAAATCAGGCAGTGATTTTAGGTGACGGATTTCAGACAGTATAGCCTCGATGGTTTTATTTTTCGCCACGTCAAGATAATCGGTGGTCATAAAAGCTCCCACCGTGTGTTCTGGATAATGAAGAAGTGTTTTTATTTTCTCGGCGTGATCAGGTTTTACATAAGATAAAATATTTATCGCCAATTGGTTTTTCAATACTAGCAGCAGATCTGCAGCCTTGTTTGCCGGCATATGATTAATAACTTCGGCAGCATCTTTCAATTTCATGGTAGAGATCAAATTGCGTTGCAGTTTGGGAGATAATTCCTCGATAATTTCGGCAGCCAGAGGATCACGAAGAGCTGTGAGGAGCTTGCTTCCCTGCCGGTAACCGGCGCCTTCAAAATGATACGGGCTATGTCGACTGGATGGAGGGATTCCAGATTGCAGTACTGGAGGTTAAATTTTACCGGCAAGTCACCGTACAAAAATTGGACATCCTCCCATTCCACCAAGTTGTGTTTGAGGAATTTACCGGTGAAGGGGATACCCAGTCGTTTAATCACACCAATTATGGAAATTTCGACAGCCTTGATATAAAAAAGATTTTGTTCCACATTTAAAAGTAAGTCATTGATGCGAGTGAGACGCCGGTCGTCGACATCGACAATTTGTTTGTTTGTCTAATATGTCTTTGATTATAAATAACTCATTTTATCGTTGTTGAAAAGGTATCAAATCAACTAAATCGGTGGAAAGGGTAATTTTGTTTTTGGAAATTTAGGCAAAATCAAGCTTTGGAATAAAAACATCATGCTTGCTAAAGCGTTTGAGAATAAGGTCAGTGATTCTGGGACGGGCGGTGTTGATATCCGAAACTACCAGGTCTTTGGCTCGGCCGATCTTTTCGATGGCTTTATTTAGCACAGGATTATGAACAAGATCAGAAACATAGAATTCGGAAGTATGATTTGCTACCATAAAGTCTAAAATAGTTTATATTCCTTTTTCTGCCTCTTCATTTTTGAAGAGGTTGTCCTACCTGATAAGTAACTGGGGAGAGTTGATTTAAATTGTATCTCAACCTAGCGCAGTTACTCAAAGATAGGCAGACTGATTTCATAGTCATACAGTTTCATTCTAGTCAGCAAAATTTATGACTGTCAATCTAGTAAATTTATGCCTGTCAAAATTGCAGAAAAATCCAAAAGTGATTTATTGTATATACAGCCTCTTTTAAGTTATCTATTGCAGAAGTGCTGCGACATTTTTCCGTCGGGGCAGCATCTGGTTTGACCTATAAAAAAGCACATGAAAATTTAAAAAAATACGGTTACAACTCTATTTCCTCACATCAGGTAGTTTGGTGGGAAGTATTTCTGCGCCAATTTACCTCGGCATTTATATATTTACTAGTTGGTGCAGGACTTTTGGCATTGTTTTTAGGTGAAACTCTAGACGGGTTGCTGATCTTTGGTTTTGTATTTATAAATGCCCTTATTTCTTTTTTCCAAGAATACCGTAGCGAACAAACACTCAAACTGCTTAAAAGACATACTTCATTTCAAACCTTGGTGCTTCGCCAAGGTGAATGGAATTTACTGCCCTCAACTTTTCTGGTTGCCGGCGATATTATTCAACTTAAGGCTGGCGATATCATCCCAGCAGATGTCAGATTTCTGGAGACAAATAATGTGGTTGTAAATGAATCAGTGCTTACTGGTGAATCTGTACCAATTTACAAAGTGTCACAAGCCTTACACTGTCAATTACCCCTTTCATTGCACACCTTGTCTCTAAACGGTTTGGGCTAAGTATTTCTGCTTGAAACGGGCAGGCGACATTTTGAGTTTGGTATGTACTCTT
>FWPU01006472.1_pt1 | contig 23306 bp, 21 predicted proteins | sample 2228361 | NCBI WGS metagenome assembly FWPU01 (sample SAMEA103939777, study PRJEB20133) | metagenome
CCTCGGCAAGATGGACGAAGTCTCCCGCTCCGGCCGCACCATCCTCTTCGTCTCCCACAACATGGCCGCCGTGGAATCGCTATGTGCGCGCGCCGCGGTGCTACAGTCTGGCAAGATCACCGCTATTGCTGACGCCCCCATGGCCGTCGCGCACTATTTGTCACGTAATACCTCACTTGAGGCCGTTGGTCCTATTTGGCGCAGAACTGGCACAATTATCCACACCGTCACCGTAGGGCGCCCAGACGGTTTCTGCACTTCCGCAGTTCCCCTTGGCGGTGATTTGCGCATTTCCGTCTTTGGCAAGACCGACCGCCGGTTGCCCGCAAGTGTCATCTGCATTCGCGTGTTCACCCTCGAAGGGACGCGCGTGACCACATGCATCACCTCCCACCAACAGCCTAATTCGATCGCATTAAACGGTTCCTTCGGAGTCTCGTGCATTCTCCGTAAACTTCGGCTCGCTCCCCAGCCGTATCGCTTTGAAATACACCTGGGCTCGCAGGGAGAGACGATAGAGGTTCACGATGGCCTCACATTTACGGTTACCCCATCAAACGTCTACCGGACAGGAAAACTCTTAGGGCCGAAGTCCGGCATTTATTTTCCCGACGTGACCTGGCAGATAGCCAGCAGCTAACGTGCCTACCAACTTTATCACAAAACTGTGGGGACGCGCCAGGGCACTCCTGAAGCAGAGCAGCCCTAAACAAGTGGACGGCCGAGACCTTTGGGTGGACGTTCGCAGGCGTCTTGGCAGGCACAATGCTCCATTATGTGTAGATGTGGGGGCGTTTCAAGGGTCGTTCTTCACCCGGTTTTTACGCGCCTTCCCCGGAGGGCGAGTTATTGCGTTCGAGCCAGCCTTTGAGGAAGGTCTCGAACTAAAGCGCGCCTTTGGACACGATTCCCGGGTTACTGTGGAGACTCTTGCGCTTGGAAATGTCCCCGGTTCCATGGCGTTGATACGGTTCGCCCATCCTAATCTCAACTCGTTATTGCCAATGGCCAATACCCCAAGCAACCCCTTCCGGGGAGAGAAGGTGGAAGGCACAGAGTTGGTTCAAGTAACTACGCTGGATGCGTATTGTCACGACCGCGCAATCGATTGGATCGATTTGCTTAAGGTGGATACTCAGGGGTTCGACTTGCAGGTCTTGCGAGGTGCTACGTCGCTTCTTGAGGGCGGCCAGGTTGGCCTGCTTCTGGTCGAACTGAACTTCGCGACGCTCTACGCCGGGCAGGCAAGAGCGGGCCGGGTGTTGGACTTCCTGTGCGCATGTGGGTATTTTCCGTTGCAGCTGTATAATGTTCGCAGAATACCGTATATACCTGGCGAAGGCGCGCGATCTCGCGCCTGGTACGCGCAAAAGGCGCTACCGTATCCAGACGGCGAAAGCTGGCCTATTTCATGGTGCGATATGTTGTTTTGTCGGCACGACGGGGCCGAAAGGTGATATGATACGTGGCTTGGCGAGGGTGGTGCGCCGCCGATGGCGTATCTGGGAGCGTCTTTATCGGACGTGGAATCTCGGCGCCTTCGTTACCACATGCGAGCGCGCAACCCGGGGAAAGGCGATTCAGCTACCAGTCGTGGGTTTCGAGCGCAATTGCTCCTGCGAAGGCGGGCATGCTCTGGCGGGCGCTGGTGTGCCTCTTCTCATGGAAAATGTCAGCGTTTGGGCCGCGTTTGGGGTCGCAACGGATGCGAAGGGCCGCATCGTTCGCGAATCCGCCACCAGCGAATACCGCCTTGGCCGATTGGTGACGGAACGTGCCCTCCGGCACGCACTTCCCGAGAGGGCAAGTCCCGGCGTGGTGACCGCGATCGAGCACGGCTTCATGTGGGACAACTACTACCACTGGCTTGTGGATTGCCTGCCCCGCGTTCTCTGGCTTTGGGACGAGCGCCTCAGGGACGCGGTTGGCCGGGCTGTAACGCTATACGTTTGTCGTTTCGCCTGCGGCCCACTGAGAGATTTGCTGGACGCGATGCTGCCTAGCTATGTCCAAGTGAGACCGTGTGACCCTCACACGCGCATCGACCGGGCGACGTATTTGCACCTTCCGTCGCTTGCTCGCGACTTCTGCGGTTGGCTACCCCAGGAGTATGCCGCACGTTTCCGTGACGCGGTGAGCAGGATATGGGGAACTACGTCCGCACACAGCGCTAAGCGATTGTATATTACGCGGCGGTTCGCAGCCAAGCGCCGCGTTCTGAACGACGAGGAGGTATCGCAGAAGCTAGGGAAACTGGGCATTGAGACCGTCGCTGCCGAACACCTGTCGCTGCCGGAACAAGCACGGCTGTTCGCCAATTGCGCGCTCATCGTCAGCGCTCACGGGGCGGGCCTTACGAACGCTCTGCACTCGCAAAGATGTTGTGTGGTGGAGCTTTTTCCTGGGCCAGTTTTGGGCCATTACCGCGAGCTAAGCCGGTCGCTCCGGCACGAGTATGCAAGCGCAAGCTTCGGTCGCCCATGCAAGAATGACGACTTCGTCGTGAACACGAAGGTAATGATAGAGCTTCTCCAGGCCTTGATAGCAGAAAGCGCCGGCAAAGCACACTAAAGCTTCCTCCGCGCGGGCTCGAGGTTAGGTTGTAGCATATGCCCGAGCGAAACAGTCAGATGCGCGCTCCAATGACTGCCCGTGGGCCCTGTTATTCCGTTGTCGGAGAATGCCGCCGCCGACGCTTCGTCGAGGACTGTCATAGACCAAATAGTGCTCCTCCGCCCTGACGGGCTTCCCTGCGCTCAGGTGCCTCTGGGACAAGCGGTAGATATTCTTTTCCATGCAGGGAAAGACGCCGATCTCCAAAACGCTGCGATTGCTTTGCGTGTATATACTTCGCGGGGTGAGCGTGTTGCGACGCTGAGCAGTGCTCACCAGTACCCAAAACGGCTGGCTTTGCTGCCCGACACCTGCGTTCGGGTACGCCTACGAAACTGCCGGCTGATGCCCGGCACTTATTCCGGCGTGCTCGCGGTTAAAGAGGGCCACTTGGTGGTTCAGCAGGTCGATCTTGGGCCGTTTCTCGAGGTGACGCCAACGGACATATACCTCACTGGGCGAATGTTGCCCCCGCAAACTGGACTTATTGCCCCGAGGCTATTTGGAAGATACGAAAATATAGCTTTACAACATGACGCGCATTTTCCCTTGGCGGATTGGGAAAAGCAGGCGAGTCTCTGATGTCTATCGATAAGGTGGTCGCGACTGGACTTTGCATTGGCTGTGGGGTCTGCACTATCGCCGCTCGGCGCATTACGATGGTGATGAGCCCGGATGGGCGAATGGTCGCTGAGGGGACGGCAGGCGCCGATGCGGCTGGCGCGGTTAATCCCGATCTGGTATGTCCATTTTCAGACGCCGCCCGCAACGAGTGGGAGCTGGCACGTCCCCTTTACAGCGAGCGCTGCCACCACTTTGACGAGCACCTCGGTTGGTGGTTGTCGGCTTACGTGGGACACGTATCGGATGAATCGCTACGCCGACAGGCCAGTTCCGGGGGTATAGGGCGATGGCTCCTCTGCCAGCTACTAATGCGCGGCCTTGTCGACGGGTGCGTACACGTCACGGCCGGTGACTCAGACATCGCAGGCGCGCCGCTTTTCCGATTCACGGTGTCCCGGACTGCGGACCAGCTCGCTGCATCGGCTCGCTCCGCTTATTACCCCGTTGAGATGGCGGGCGTCCTCAGGCACTTGCTTGACACCCCTGGCCGATACGCGATCACCGGCGTTCCGTGCTTCATTAAGGCGGTACGATTGCTGCAGCACGCGGTGCCGGCGCTGGCCCAGCGTATTGCCTTTACGGTTGGTCTATTTTGTGGGCATTTAAAATCGCGGCTCTACGCCGAGATGCTGGGATGGCAGCTTGGGATTCCTCCATGGGACCTTCGATGGGTCGATTTCCGCGACAAGTCAGCGAGCAAAACGGCCAAGGATAAGGGGGTGATGGCCACAGGTTTTCGGTCGACGGCTCTGATGGGGCCAACAGTGGTGGGGGATCTGTTCGGGGCCGATTACGGCTTGGGCTTTTTTCAATATCCAGCCTGCGATTATTGCGACGATGTGGCTGCGGAGACCGCCGATGTCGTGATCGGCGATGCGTGGCTACCCGAATATGTTGCGGATCCCAAAGGCACAAGCATTGTCCTCGTACGCGATCGTGAAATCGACGGAATTTTACGGGATGGAATGTCCGAAGGCGAGCTGCGCTTGCATCCAATCGACCCAGACAAAATCGTCGAGTCCCAGGCTGGCGCGTTCCGCCATCGCCGCGAGGGCCTTGCATATCGGCTGTGGTTAGACGAGCGGGCTGGTCGATGGCACCCCCCGAAGCGCGTCGCCCCCCAACGGTCTCATCTTAGTCGCCTGCGGCGGCAAATATATCGATTGCGAATTCGGCTTCGAGAAGAAAGCACTAGGGCGTTCCTCCAGGCAAAACAGGCTGGCGATTTCGCGGTTTTTCGGCGGGCCATGGAGCCGTTGGTTTCGCAGTATCGTCGGCTGTATCGTCCTACGTTGGTTCAGCGAGGGATTCGCAAGGTGCGCCATATTTTGCGGCGCCTATGTGGTACTAAGCGATGAGCGCTGTAAACGGTCGGATGGCACGCCCTGAACGTCAGTGAAGGGCGTTAGTTGAGCATCGCGTAAGCACGTATCGCCGTCGGACGCCGATGATCCTTCTGCATGGTACCGGCACGCATAACAAAGGGGCCGAGCTGATGGCCCAGGCTGTGCTCGAGCACTTTCGCGCTCGGCCTGGTGCGCGGGAGTTCGCCGTGCCGGCCTCCTTCGGTACCTACCGCGAGCGGGCCCGTTATGGCCTGTGGACATTGCTCGACGAGCGCCGCGTTGGCCGGGCTAAGCTGGCCGCTCTGCTTGCCCACCGTGGGTTCCGCCGCAAATACGGCTTGGCTGCCGAAAGCGACATCACGGCCGTCATCGACGCCTCGGGCTTCGCCTTTGGCGACCAGCACGGTCCAAAGCCTACCCAGGCCATGGCTCGACGCTGCCGCGGCTGGAAACGGCAAGGCAAGAAGCTCGTGCTGTTGCCCCAGGCGTTCGGCCCGTTTTCCTCGGCGGAAATCCGCGCGGCCTGCCGCGAAATGGTCGATCACTGCCACCTGGTCTTTGCCCGCGAGGAAACTTCGTACCGGCATTTGGTCGAGGTGGCGGGCCAACGGCCGACGATCCGTGTGGCCCCCGACTTCACGCTCACCATACCGGGCCGGCTGCCCGAGGGCTTCCGGCCGGCCGATAACGCGGCCTACGTGGTGCCCAACCAGCGGATGCTCGACAAGACCGACGAGCGCACTTGCCGAAATTACATCCCGGCCCTGGCGCAAGTGATCGACGGACTGGCCGCTTGCAACCTGCAACCCGTGGTGCTCCTGCACGCCCCCGAAGACGCCCCCCTTGCCACCCGCTTGGCCGAGACGACTCGCACCCCGTTTGACGTGATTACGGTGGACTCGCCGGTGGAGCTTAAGGGCATTTTGGGTACCGGCCGGCTGGTGGTGGGCTCGCGGTTCCATGCGCTGGCCGGGGCCCTGTCGCAGGGGTTGCCGGTGCTGGCCCTGGGCTGGAGCCACAAGTATGCCGAGCTACTGCGCGACTTCGACTGCCCGGAAGCGTTGCTGAGCATCGACGACGCACAAGCCGGCCTGGACGGAAAGATGCGGCCTTTGCTGGAATCCTCGTCGCGGGCGGCCATCGTGGCCCGCTTGCAAGCAGCGGCCCAGCGGCTTCGCACCCAGATCGAACGCATGTGGGTAGCGGTGGACCAGACTTTGGGACTGGCCGGCTAGGGCCCGGTACCCCGCTAACGCGGACGTTTTATTGGAGCAAACTAGCAGCGGCGGCTGGCTTCCAACCCAATGACATTTGTGCCTTGCTGATATTGGTCTGGCCGGCACGATGCGACTTGCCGTTGTAACTCCTCAGCCCACTCCGTACCGCGACCCGTTCTGGAATACGGTGGCGTCGCAGCCGGGGGTGGAACTCACGGTGTATTATTGCCGCCGCGGCAGTTCGGACCGCCCGTGGAATATCACCTGGGAATTGCGTTTCATTCCCGTGTTCCCCCGAAGCGTTCCTGTGCTTCCGAACGGCGAGAGCTATTGGAATCCCGGTGTGTGCAGGCTGCTGAAGGGGGGCGGCTACCACGCCCTGGTTCTTGGGGGATACAACCATCTCACCATGCTTGCCGCGGCCAAATTTGCCCGCCGACAAGGTCTTCCGTACTACCTGATGAGCGAAGTATACCTCGCGCAGCCTCGCTCCTTCTGGCGGCGGATCGTGAAGACACCCGTGGTGCGCTGGGTCGTGCGTAATGCCAGGGGTTGGCTGCCGACCGGTTCGCTAGCGGAGGAATACCTCGTGCATTACGGCGCGCAGCCGGACCGCGTTTGCCGCGTCCCTAACACACCGGACTTGGACTCGATACGCTCGCGTAGTGAAGCGCTTCTGCCTCACCGTGGTAACCTTCGCAAGCGGCTAGGCTGGCCTGAGGCGCCGGTGATTCTGTTTGTCGGCCGTCTGCTCGCACTAAAGCAGGTCGACACCCTGATCCGAGCCTGTGCCAAGGTGTTCCAGACTACGCCTGGCCATCTTGTGATTGCGGGCGATGGCCCCCAGCGTGTGTCGCTAGAAAGGCTGGCGACCGAGACCCGCATAGGGCAGCGAGTGGCCTTCTGCGGCTTTCAACCGCCCGAGAAGCTGATCGAACTGTACACCGCGGCCGACCTTTTCGTACTTCCCTCGTCGGATGAAACCTGGGGTGTGGTAGTCCTCGAGGCCCTGGCCTGCGGCTTGCCGGTGGTCGTTTCCGATATGGTCGGCTGCCATCCCGACGTGGTCGTCTCCAAAGAGATTGGCGATGTGGTGCCCGCTTGTGACGTCCAGGCCCTGGCTAGCGCTATCGACCGTCGCCTGCGCCAGCCGTGCCGCGTGCCGCTGGCCGCCTGGGAAAGCGTCTACCGCAACATGAACTACGCCGCCGTGGCCGAGCGCCTGGTGACGTTCATCCGCGAAACGATGCCAGCGGCAGCCAGCGTTGCCCATTGACCTCTGCCTTCCAGACGCAGTGATATGCCCCCGTTGGCTTTGGCGCGTGCTTTAAGCCGGAATTGGCGCCGGCCCCATTGGCGGATCGTGTTCCTGCACGACGTGCCTCACGCCAAAATAGCGTGCTTCCGGGCGATGGTGGGGCATTTTTCGGACTTTTTCGAGTGGGTCTCGCTTGCCGAAGGGTTGCAACGCATCACCGCGGGCACACTGGTCGGTCCTTGCATGACCCTCACGTTCGACGACGCGCACAAGTCTGTCGGCGCGCTGGTCCCGGTTCTCGCCGAGTTACGTATCCCCGCCTGCATCTATGCGGTCCCCGAGTATATCGAAAACGGCACCGCCTCGGCGGGAAAGCAAGGAGCGCCTATCATGTCCTGGCACGAGCTGGCCGAGTGGCAACGCGCCGGACATGAAGTGGGAAGCCATTCCCTTTCGCACCCGGCGCTTACGGCGTGCTCGGATGGCGAACTCCGCCGGCAGTTCCAGCAAAGCCGCCAACGGCTGGAACAACGGCTCGGCACGCCTGTTGAGCACTTCGCCTATCCCTTTGGCCAGTTCGACCACCGCACGCAGCGCGTGGTCAAAGAGTTGGGATGCTACCGGAGCGTGGCCACCAGCGAGCGCGGCGCGATGGCCGCCGGACATGATCCCCTTGCACTGCGCAGGGACCGGCTGAACCTAGACCTTTCGCCTCCCCAGAACGAAGCGTGGATGCGCCTGGCCGACAGGCTGTACTGGCTCCGCCATGTCAAGCGCCTCGCCCGCCGGGCCGCGAAAGGCCGAGGCAGCACATCGGGTGTTAGCCAAGCCTGAGCCCGCATGGCCTTTCGTACACTTCAACCCGGCCCAGTGAAAACCGCCCAACCGGCCACAGCGCCAGACCACGCGCCGCGAGCCGTTTTCGTCCAGTTTACCTCCAAGTCGAGCGGCTCGCCGATCAGCGGGTTGATGCTGGTGGACGCCCTCCGCGACGCACACTGACGATCGAGGCGACGTACACACACCACCTTGACGAGTCGCGACACCGCGTCCGATGCAAACTAGGCGGCGATCTTGCGAGAGACCCACTGCGACAGTGACGTGCTGATCGAGGCGAGCAATGGCCCTTCACTGCGGATGCGGCTCTAATAGTACTGCCTCCAGTATATTAGCCGAAAAAAAGCTATTATTCGTAGGAGGTCTCCATCGCTCTGGCACCACGCCGTTTACACGCTTTCTGGGTTCCTCTAGCCAAGTTTCTATTTTCTGTAATACCGGAGCGATAGAAGACGAAGGCCAGTTTCTGCAAGACGTCTTTCCCGTCGACGCCAAATGGGGGGGGCCGGGTAGGTTTGCCCTAGATCCAAATGCCCATCTGACGGAAGCGGCGGTAGTTTCGGCGGAAACTACTCGCGCGCGCCTAATTTCACAGTGGGCCCCGTACTGGGACTTATCGAAATCGATCCTTACAGAAAAGACACCGGCGCACATCGTCCAGTCCCGTTTTTTACAAACACTATTCCCCGAAGCGTATTTCGTGTTCCTCCTAAGGCACCCGATTCCCACTTCGCTGGCGACAGCCAAATGGACCGGAGCCTATGTAAGCCAATTGTTCACCCATTATGTTCATGCCGTTCGAATCATGTCTGAAGACCTTTGCCATCTACGACGGGCAAGGGTAGTGTATTATGAACACCTGGTGTCGAAACCTGCGGAAGTTGCCGCAATCCTTTCAGAGTTCCTTGGCGAACCGTTATCCTGTGATACCTCCATCATATCCAGTGGTCGAAGTCGTCGGTACTTTAGGGCGTTTTGGTCCGGAAACTATCACTTAAAAGGGCGGCCAATCTGGAAACGATTTGCCAAGCGATTATTTCAGGCAGCATGCGCGCCACTTCTGGCCGCCAAATATGAGCCATCTTTCAGAAAGCTTGGCTATTCCTGCTTCTCGCCAGAGCCCGGTGTCGCGCTCGATCCGTCCGGTCGATGGCTAAGGATGCCAGTTTAGGGCGTAGGACAATGGCATTTGTGTTAAGTGTGTTTCGCTCGGCGCGTAAACATCTCCGATCGCGAATCAAATCGTATCTGTATCAACTACGCCACCCGGATGTGTCGCCGCGTGGTAAGCCTGCTGAAATTGCCCGCTTGCCGGCGTTGAAATGCACTATTGCCTACAATCAGTACGGTGCGTATTGCGTGCCACTATCCTCCAGACACCGCCCAGCGGCAAAGGCGATTCTTGATAGAAGGATATGGGAGCCTGGAACGCTTAAGGTAATTGCAGAGCTTTATCGGGGGGGGAAATCCTCCACGCAGGGGCGTATTTCGGCGATTTTTTGCCTGCGTTGTCGTCCATCGCTAAGGGGTGCTATGTCTACGCGTGCGAGCCGAACTTGGAGAACTACCGTTGCGCAAGAATCACGATTGAACTAAACTGCCTCGACAATGTGCGGCTCTACCGGTGCGCGCTGAGCGATACCTCCGGATCGGCACGCCTGATGGTGGCCGATGCCCGTGGCAAGGCACTTGGCGGGGCTAGTTATTTGGTCGGCGACCCGCACGTGGGTGTACCGACCCGGGTGACAACAATCGATACTCTCATACCGCCGGATCGTCGCCTCGGCATGGTCCATTTGGATGTCGAGGGATATGAAATAAAGGCTCTCACCGGCGCGCAGGCAGTCATCACCGCCTGGATGCCTCCAATAGTTCTTGAGGTTTTGCCTGCCAATGCAGAAGCAATTATCGAGTGGGTCGAATGCCACCTTGTTCCTTTAGGCTACCGAGCCGGCGGACGGGTTCATCAGAATCTTGTTTTATTGCCACCGCAAAGGTGCTACCCGTGAGCGGAATAGTGAACATTAGAAAGTTGGTGCGGCCAATCCGCGGGTACCTCCGGCGGCGCGCGACGCGCCTGCAGATATTGATAGGTAGATTACGCATGCGACTTAAAGGCGGTTTTACTACCGCCGAGGGGGTCGCGCGATATCACACGGCTAAGGAGGGAAACGATGAACTGAGGCGACGTATTCTTAGCGGCGAGCCATTCATGGCCGCGAGGTTCGGCTTATTTGAGCTGCAGGCCATTGCGGAGACGCGTTATTTCGCCAGGCCAAAGTCGGGAACCCTGCAGTATCTTTGCAACAATGCCGGCTTTTTCCCAGAAGACAAATCACTGCTTGCCCGTTTTTGCGACGTCTATGAAGCTGCGGGTCGACACATAGATGTTTTCTGCGCCTGGTTGTTCCGGCACGGAATGTGGGCTTCGGAGCACAGAGCGTATTCGGAGCTTTGCCCGCGCGCGTACCTTACCGACATCCGAGTTATGGATAGTTTCTTGTATGAGCCGCCGTGGACCAGTGCATTAGAAGGAAGGAAAGTATTGGTTGTACACCCTTTTGCAAAGACCATTCGGGCTCAGTATGAACGTCGTGCCAAGTTGTTTAGACGGCCGGATGTCCTACCGCAATTCGGGAGCTTAGAGGTAATTGGCGCAGTCCAGTCCTCGGGAGGGGCGAGGCCTTCGTACGCTACATGGTTCGATGCTTTGAAATTCATGGAGGGCGAGGTCGCGCAGCACGATTTCGATGTTGCGTTGATTGGGGCCGGCGCCTACGGTTTTCCTCTAGCCGGCTTTGTTAAGTCGCTCGGTAGGCAAGGAATTCATATGGGTGGCGTTACACAGTTGTTATTCGGGATTATCGGCAAGCGATGGGAATCGTGGTATCCCTGGTTATTTAACGACTATTGGGTTCGGCCCAGCGAATCGGAGACCCCACCCGAGGCCAGCCGCATTGAGGGTGGATGCTACTGGTGAAGCTAGCCCTGTTTGCGCAATACACGCTGCAAGCGTCCGGCTCGCCGATCAGCGGACTGATGGTCGTCGATGCTCTTCGCGAGATCGGCTTCCAGGTGTACACGGCGTATCATGAGCCGGGGGACATACTCGTTCAGTACCGAGAGAAGTGTATCGGCGTCTTTCAGCTCGACCATGGCCGATGGCTGGCGGGCGGGCCGTGGCACCGGCGGCTGCGGCGGCTGCTTGCCGACCTCCGTGCCGCGCGGCGGTTTGCCCATCGGTTTCGGGAACTTCGTCCTGCCCTGGTTTACGTCAATAACCTCACGGGACTTGCCGCGGCGCTTGCTGCCCGATGGCTGCGGATTCCGTGCGTTTGGCATCTCCGCGAGCTGTTCGACGATGTGGAAGGCGAGATGCACCCCCCCTGGCCCGGCGGCAAATGGACGGTTCGGCGCCTGGTGCGGGGCCTGCCGCAGCAGATCGTCGCCATTTCCCAGGCCGTGGTCGAGAATGTGGTGGGCGCGTGCGACCTGCCCAACCTGACGGTGCTACCCAACGCCGTGGGCGACGAGTTCTTCGCCTGCCCCTACACGCCGGCCGAGGCCCGCGCCAGGCTCGGCCTGCCCGCCGAGGCGCTCGTGATCGGCGTGCCGGGTACGCTGCGGCCAGTCAAGGGACATCGGTTTTTCCTGGAGGCCTTTGCCGAAGTTGCAAGGCAAATGCCCTCCTGCATAGCCGCCATCACGGGCGACGGCCAGCCGCGCTACGAGCACGAACTTCGCCAAGTGGTCGACGATCGCGGTTTGAGCGAAAAGGTAGTATTCCTTGGCACGGTGGCCGACATGCCGGCCTTCTACCGGGCCTGCGACGTGGTGTGCGTGCCCAGCCGCTCCGAGTCGTTCGGCCGGGCCGCTATTGAGGCGATGGCCTGCAACACACCGGTGGTGGCCACCGCGGTCGGCGGAATGCGAGAAACGCTCCAGCACGAGCGGACGGGCTTGCTGGTGCCTTATGGCCAAACCGGCGGCCTGGCGACGGCGATGCTCCGGCTGTTGCGCGACGGCTGGCTGCGTGACCGACTTGCTAGCGCCGCCCGAGCCGAGGCCGAAGCGCGCTACGGTCAAGAAACGTGCATGAAACGCATCAGCCGTATCGTAGCCCAGCTTCACACGACAAAAATCTCCTTGTGAGCACCGCCACCGTCATCCTGCTTGCCTACCACGGCGATCCGTGGTTGCCGGCGTGTGTGGCCAGCCTGCGGGGTGCCGCACGGGTGCCCGTGCGCCTTGTGCTGGTCGATAACGGGGGAAATACCTGTATCGACTCGCTGGACCTTACGGGGTTCGAGGCCACCGTGCTCCGCGCTCCGCGGCCGCTTGGCTTTGCCGAGGCCAACAACTTCGCGCTTGCGCACGTTGAGCTGGACACCGCGGCCGTGTGCTTCCTAAACCAGGACACATTAAGCAGGCCGGGCTGGCTGGATAGCTGCCTCGATTGCCTCCGCCGGTACCGTGAGCTTGGAGCGGTCGCCCCCTTGGTAACGACTTACGACGGGCAGGGCTGGGACCAGGCGTTCCTTGAGTGCGCGCGGCGCTCGGCCGATTTTCGTCGCGATTTGTATGGCCAGGCATGTCCATCGATGGCTTCATTTCCCGAACAGGAGGATAGTGGGTATTACGACGTGCCGGTGGTCACCGGTGCGGCGATGGTCGTGCGGACCGAGGCCCTAGTGAAGGCTGGGCCGTTCGATCCGATCTTCGGCAGTTACTACGAAGATTATGACCTGTGCCGGCGGATTGCGGCGGCGGGCTGGAAGGTGGGTCTATGCAGCCGGGGGCGGATCGGGCACTTCGGCGGGTCGGTGACCGTCGATGCCGCCAGCTTTCGTCGCCGTGCCAGGCTGATTTGCCGCAACCGGGTGATTTACTCGGCCCGATGGAAGTGGCCGAACCGCCGCACAGGACTTGCCCGGTACATGTTGGCCGAGGCCCCGCGCAACCTGGCCCGATCGGCGCTTGGCCGGTCGCAGACGCCACTGCGGGCGTTCCTTTTGGCCCATGCCGACCTGGCCCGGCTTGGACCTCGCCTGGCCTCGGCGGCTGTCGATCGGCAACAGTGGCAGGCCTATCTGGCCTCGATCCGCTGGCCAGGTGCCAACGGTCGCCGCGGAGCATTCGTAGGTCAGGCACCCCATGCCTGACACCAGAAAACGGCGGCTGATCGTGTTGCATGTCAGGCACAGGGTTGCATGTCAGGCACAGGGTCGCATGTCAGGCACAGGGTGCCTGACCTACAAGCTGACACCAGAAAACGGCGGCTGATCGTGTTGCATGTCAGGCACAGGGTCGCATGTCAGGCACAGGGTCGCATGTCAGGCACAGGGGTCGCATGTCAGGCACGGGGTTGGACCTCAGGCACGGGGTTGGACCTCAGGCACGGGGTGCCTGACCTACAAGCTCGGCGAGGTTTAAACGATGCGCGTGCTGCGCCTAAGCCTTTGTACACGGCCACCGCATCCGCTGTTACGCCAAACTCGATGATCGCAGTGCACCTGCACAGCAAAACGTATATCAGGCTGCAGGCCGAACATCCCCTGCGCCGTCCCGATATGCTGGCCACAGCCCTTCCGCGTCGCCCGTTTTTCCGCCGCATCGTGCTCGACCGGTGCCCGAGCCATTCCACTCGATCTGCGCCGAAAATGAATACTACTGCCAATAATACTACAGAGTTCGTTTTCGTCTGTAGCCCAGACTACTGGCGGTATCTCTTCCTGTCGATGCGGAGCCTGCTTGCCTCGAATCCCGCGATCGATAATATTGCAGTCTTCGTGACGGGAAGCGCTGCCCAGTCGCGCACCCTTCAGGCTCGCGTTCGCGACCAAAGGGTGCGGTTCTATCCCGTGCCTGATATCGGAGCCGGCCACTGGTGCACAAATAAAATCCATGTTTGCCGATCTTCGGCCCACCGGGTTGTTTTTCTTGACGTTGACGTCGCCGTGCTACAACCGATTGAGCCACTATGGCAGGGGCGAGAGGAGGACCTCATTGCCCGTTTGGCTGACGTGACATATACGAAGCGGTGGCGCGCCGATAAGTGGCTGGCCGCCCTTGCGGCTGCAGGGGCGCCCCCCTACCCGTTTTATAGCAATGGATTTGTCATATTTCAAAATGGCGCTCACCGCCGAGTAGCCCAACGTTGGCTCGACACCACGCGACGTATCCTGCGCGGGGAATTGCCCCTGCCGGCAAATCGCTTTGCAGAAATGTACGGCCTGTCGATAGCTGCAAGCGTGGAGAATTTGACTTGCTCCAATATGCCTGAAAAGGCCCACGGTTATGCCTTCATGGGGGAGCCCTCCGATGGGGTCACCGTGCATCATTTCGGAACGCCCATGTTCTATCACCACTATTTCCGCCTCGAACGCGTCTACGGCTGGCACGCTCGGCAAGACCTCGGCGTGCCCCGGCCGAAACTCCTTTTTGTCCATGCACTGCTTGCGAGGATTCGGCACCGTCTGCGCCGGTGGATTCTGGGCCCGCGGGCGCTTTGCCTATCGGAGTAAGCGCCGTTTTGTATTTCGTCGCGCTGGAAGCAGCCGGGTCCTCCGCTGCTCTAGATTCACATATCCAACGACGAATGGTAGCCGAGTGACTACCGTGAAAATACTTCATCTGGTTAGCGTTCTCGATTACTGCGGCGGCGTCGAAAGCTACTTACTGGCCCTTTTGCCCGAATTAGCGGCGCGCGGTTGCGCCCAGGTCGTTGCGTATGGCCGGGGGGATGCAGGCCTCGTCCCGCGTTCGCACCGGGTGGAAAGCCTCGGTACGCTCGGAGCTGCCGCCGCAAATGAGGCGCGGCGTTCGATACGCCGGTTGTTGCAGGCCGAAAGGCCGGATGTGGTACACGCACACAATATCACCAACTTTGGCGCCATCGACGCGTCCATGGGAGTGGCGCCAACGGTTGCCACGGCCCACGGGTATCAATTTATTTGCCCTGCGTCGGATTTGGGTTACGACCGCACAGAGGAGATCTGCGAACGGTCGTGTGGGGCGGGTTGCTTTGCCGTAACACTATTCAAGAAGTGTCTAAGCTGGAACCCGAAAAACGCCTGGCTCCTTTACAGGCGCTGTCGGTGGGCCATCCGCCACGCGGGAGGGTTTTCGTGCATTATTGCTCCAAGCCAGTACACCGGAGCGCGCTACGTGCGCGCCGGATTTCCGGAGGAGCGGATTCGCGTACTTCCGTACTTTTGCCCCGTGGAACCGGCAACGGCTCCGAGAAACGAGCCGGCAGTTCCCACGCTTATGTTTTTGGGGCGGCTGCGGCGGTACAAGGGCTACCACCATTTCATTAAAGCGTTGGGGCTTGTTGGGCCTCCGGTGAGGGGAATCATTGTCGGAGATGTCGCTGGGTCAGAGGGCGAAATCGGTCGTCTTGCCCGTGAAGCTGGTTGTCTTGACCGGCTGGAGCTTCGGCCATGGATTGGGCGAGAGAGCGTGGCGTCGGCGATGGAGCAAGCCACGTTGTTGGTCTTTCCGTCGCTTGTTCCGGAGACGCTGGGAATCGTGGGATTGGAGGCACTCGCTCGCGGAGTGCCAGTGGTGGCATCGGACGTAGGGGGCGTACGGGAGTGGCTAATAAATGGCCAGACGGGCTTGCTAGTGCCGCCCGCAAACGCGCGCGCGATTGCCGAAGCTGTAAACAGACTACTCGACTCGCCCCATTTGCGGCTTGCGATGGGACACCGGGGAATAGAACTGATTACGCAAAAGTTCAACTGCCAGTCTCATGTTAGTCGCCTTGTTGGCATCTATCAGGAGGCGGCTGGGCGGGGCGCCGGGTCGTGTGTCCGAGAGTCTGTTAGCCCACTTCGCTAGCTTTCGAGATGTGTGATGGCCGATCCGTTGGTAAGCGTAGTTGTCCTGAGCTTTAACCGGCGGGCGTGCACCCTCGAGTGCCTGGCGTCGGTTCGGTCCCAGACGTACCGGCCCCTTGAGGTGGTGGTGCTCGACAACGGCTCAAGCGACGGCTCGGCCGAGGCTATTGAGAGCGAGTTTCCGGAGGTTCGATTGATTCGAATGCCACGGAACTACGGGGACTGGGAGGGGCGCGATATCGCGGCCGCAAATTGCCGTGGCGAATACCTTTTTCTGCTTGATAATGACGCCGTGGCTCAACCGGACACAATTGCGACACTCGTAACCCGGATGGAGCACGAGCCCGAATTGGCCGTGGCTCAGGCGCGGGTCGTAGATCCAGTGACGGGACATTTGGAGGGAGCGGAGGTGGGTGGGCGGCCTATCGAAAGCGACCATTACCGGGCAAGTTTTTTGGGCGGCGCGTCCTTAATACGCGCGCGCGCTCTGCGCTTAGTTGGAGGCTTCCCCCATTACTTGCTTGGCGGAGGCGAACCGTTTTTGTCGTATCGATTCTTGGATTTGGGATATCGTATCGTAGTATGCGGCCAGGCGCTGGTATTACACAAGAAATCCCCTGAACAACGCGCGCCTCATCAGCGGTATTTCCTTAGCAGTCTTCAACGCCTCAGGGCGCTGATGTCTCATTACCCAGGCTTAGCGCGGCCATTATTGGAGCTATGCTGGAAGTCGGTTGCGTACGCGGCTGGTGCGCTACGCCGCGGCTTTATTTGGCAATTGGCTCCGGACATGGTTTTGCTGGTATACGGTGGGCTGCGGGCATGGCGAGGTCCGTGGCGGATTAAACCTGACACGGTTCGCCTCGTTGACTACCTGCGGTCGAACGTGGTGTCAACGCCCGAAGAGTACATAGCGATTCCGCTGGGACACAGCCATTTTTTGCGATTTGCGCGCCGCCGACTGAGCGGAACTTGCCGCACAGTACGGGGAGATCAGGCACGGTGAGTCAGAGTTGCACGGCTATGGCGCGGGGTTCGTTTTCAGGTGCCCATTATGGCCTGGCGGATGTAGCGCCGGGGCCGAGGGCGGTGTTCCCGGGGCCGAGTGGTACCCTAGCGGTCTTTTTGGCTGCGGCGTTTATGATTATCGCGCCGCTGTCGCTGGCCACCAAACTCGAAGCTGCTCCGCAGCTCAAAATTGTGCGTATCGCTTTGTGCGGCGTCGGCACCCTGCTGGCCGTGGGCTCAGGGGCATTGCGCCGTGCGGGTGCGGCCAGTCTGGCCGTGGCCGTGTTTGCCAGCTTCTATGTCTTGGCAGCCGCCTGGTCGCCGTTTCCGCTTGCGGGTGTAGCCTACAAGTCGATCTTTCTCTCTGCAATCGTTTTTGGCTTGGCCCTCGGGGGATCGTTTGCCGATCGGGCTAGACTGCGTTGGGCCATGCGGCTTTTGGGGGTGGTCGCCGTCGCCGCATCGCTCGTGGTCTTGCATCAGTACCGGTCGAATCCCGCTGCGGTCACTCGGATCGGCCGGCTGGCCTTCCTGGGCATGAACGCCAATGCGGTCGGGATGACGGCGGCTGGATATTTGTTTTTTGCCGTTTTTCTCGCCCTGAACGAGCGCGGTCTATGGCGCCTCGTGGGCACGCTTGGTTCGGCCGTGTTGTTGACACTAATCCTTGCCAGTGGCAGCCGCGCGGCCATGGCCATGGGCCTGTTAGGCGTGACGCTCCAGGTCGTTCCCTGGATCCCTTATCCCCGCAGGGTCGTTCCGCCGGTAGTCGTGGCCGCACTACTTCTGGTACTCTTGTCGGAAACCGTCGAAAGCCAGGCGATCGAGCGTTTCACCGACTTCGAGAAAAATACTCGCCAGGGAATGTGGGCGGCAGGTGTCCGGCTGTTCTCGCAATCGCCCATCGTTGGCCACGGGTGGCTCACGACTGGGCGAAGCACGGGTAATCTCCAGAACGCCTACCTCCAGGTGTTGGCCGAAGGCGGGGTCATCGGCGGGGTCTTGCTGCTGTGGGCCGCCGCACAGGTGACGCGGATGATCCTGGAAAAAAGGCGCCGCGTGGCGCCGGCCGACCGTCCGATCTACTACTTCGCTACCGGCATTATTGCAGGGCTGGCTCTGCACGCCATCGCCGAGTCTAGCCTTCTGCATGGTTCGACAATCAATACCTTCCTGTTCGGCTTCGCCCTCGGCGTGGTGGAATCGCTTAAACCGACCTGGCTGAGCCAAACTGAGGCGCCGCGCGTGTCTCGCCAGCAAGCGGCCCGTCCCCATGATGCCCGGGCACTAGCGTTGCGATGAGAGTCCTGCACATCATCCACAGCGTGGATCCGCGGTCCGGCGGCCCTAGCCACGCGCTTCGCGGCTTGGTGCAAGCGCAGGTAGCGCGCGGGCATCGGGTGACGCTGGTGGCTACCACCGCCCAGTCGGCCGAGCCGTGGGCACCCCGCGACGATTTCGTCCGCTGCATGCAGGCCGATCCCGCCTTCCAGGGCGTCGATCTCGTGCTTGGCCGGGCCTGGGGGCGGCACCGGCCCTGGTCCCGCTTCTCGTACTGCCCCCATACGGTGCGATCGCTCGCCGCACGGCTGGCCGATCCACACCACCGGCCGGAGGTCATGCACATCCACGGCCAGTTCAGCCACCTGACGATCCGCGCGGCCCAACTGGCACGCCGGCGGCGCGTGCCTTACATCGTTCGGCCGGCCGGCAGCTTCGACGCCGCCTGTCTCGATAAAGGGATGGCTCGGTGGAAACGGGTGTTCCTCGAGCTGTTCCACCGCCGCGATCTCCGCCGCGCCGCCGCGGTGCATGTAACCTCGCAGGCCGAGGCCGATCAACTCAACCGCCTGGTTCCAGGATGCCGCCTGGCAATCATTCCTCACGGGGTCGCTGTGCCGAACGAGCCACCGCGTGAGGCCCGGGACGATTTCCTGCGTCGCTACCGGCAACTGAGCGGCAAGAGGGTCGTGCTATTCCTCTCGCGCCTGCACGAGATAAAGCGGCCCGAATGGCTGCTGGAAGCCTTCCAGCGCCTTCGGCCCGAGATGCCTCGGCTTGGGCTTCTGCTTGCCGGGCCGGACGCTGGGGCGGGCCAACGGCTTCGCGTTCTGGCCCAGGCGGCTGGCCTCAACGGAGAAGTGCTTTTTCCGGGCTTCCTGCAAGGGGCCGAAAAGGCGGCCGCCCTGGCCGTTGCCGACGCGTTCGCCCTTCCATCGCAGCACGAAAACTTCGGCGTGGCGGTGATCGAGGCGATGGCCCATGGGGTGCCCGTGGTGGTCACGCCCGGGGTTGCTGCCCACGAATACGTCGACGCCAGCGGCTGCGGCCTGACCGTGGAGGATAACCTCGACGCCTTTACCGAGGGGCTGCGGCGCGTGCTGCGGGCCGACCGTCAGGAGCTTGGCCGTCGCGGCCGGCAGTACGTGGCCAAGCACCTCACCTGGCCCGCCATCGCCGCCCAGGTGGATGAGCTGTATCACTCCGTAGGTCAGGCACCCCGTGCCTGACACCCCGGTGCTGAAGCCTAATCCACACGTTTGTCAGGCACGGTGTCCCTGACCTACACATGTCGGCGTATTTGCGGTACTACGTACCTGGTGCGACCTATTTTTTCACCCTGGTGACGGCTGGGCGAATGCCGCTATTTGCCTCGGCAAGCGCACGAGCCGCTCTTGGACGGGTCATGCGAGCCTGTTTCGAGCGCTATCCGGTGCGGGTCATCGCGATCGTTCTTCTACCGGATCATCTTCATACGCTTTGGGCGTTGCCCGCGGGGGACGCGGCGTACTCGCTTCGCTGGCGCTGGATCAAACGCGAGTTTGCTAGGACGTGGCTGGCCCAGGGCGGCTGCGAAGTCGCCCCAAGCGCTTCCGCCCGGACCGAACGCCGCCGCGGCGTATGGCAAAGGCGATTCTGGGAACATACCATCCGTGATGCAAAGGACCTTGAGGGCCACTTTGACTACATCCATTACAATCCGGTCAAGCATGGTCTGGTAGCCCGCCCGCGGGACTGGCCGTGGTCGAGCTTCCACCGATGGGTTCGGGCCGGGCATTATCACCCTGACTGGGCGTGTTCCGGTCGGCCAATACCCCTGCCGGGCAACGCCGGCGAATGACCCCCGTAGGTCAGGCACCCCGTGCCTGACACCCCATTGCTGACGTCGCAACCGCCAAGCACCAACCGGCACGTTTGCCAGCCCGTAGGTCAGGCACCCCGTGCCTGACATCCCGTTGCCGAAGCCTAATCCACACGATTGTCAGGCACGGTGTGCCTGACCTACCCTGGTCCAAGCCCAACCCACACGTTTGTCAGGCACGGTGTGCCTGACCTACCCTGGTCCAACCCCAATCCACACGATTGTCAGGCACGGGGTGCCTGACCTACTGCTACTGCCGTGTCGAAGCTGCCTATCTCGGTTATCATTCCGGTCTTGAACGAGGAGAAGAACCTACCCGACTGCCTGGCCAGCGTGGCATGGGCCGACGAGGTTTTCGTGGTCGATTCCCATAGCACCGACCGCACGGCGGCCGTTGCCGAGCAGGCTGGCGCTAAGGTCGTGCAGTTCGACTTTCAGCCCGGCGGGCCGCGAAAGAAAAACTGGGCATTGGATAATCTGCCGCTGCGCAACCAGTGGGTGTTGCTGCTCGATGCCGACGAACGCATCACCCCAGAGCTTCGGAACGAAATGGAACGCGTTTTCGCCGCGGGGCCAAGGCATGCGGGGTATTACCTCAACCGCAAGCACATTTTTCTCGGCCGTTGGCTCCGTCATGGCGGAAACTACCCGAGTTGGAACCTTCGGCTGTTCCGCAGGGACGCAGGGCGGTACGAGCGACTCGGCACCGAGGAACTCGCTTCGGCAGGCGATGTGGAGGTCCACGAGCATGTGGTGCTGCAAGGGACGGCAGGCTACCTGCGCGAACCCATGCTGCACCTTGACTTCAAGGACCTGCATCGGTTCATCGAACGGCATAACAACTATTCGACGTGGGATGCGAAGATGCGTCGCAACCTGCTGGACGGCAAGCAGGTTTCGACAGCCATTCCCGCGAGGCTGTTCGGCAATCCGGTGGAGCGCAAGCGCTATTTGAAGCGGCTTTGGGTGCGCCTGCCCTGCCGGCCGCTCCTGCGCTTTCTGTACATGTACGTATTGCGGTTGGGCTTTCTGGACGGCCGCCCGGGCTTCATCTACGCCGCCCTCAAGGCGATCCAGGAGTTCCACATCAACTGCAAGATGTACGAGGCTACCCGTGACGGCCGGACAGGCAATGGCCCGGTGACCGCCAGCCAGTAGAGCGTAATAGCCGGCACGTCAAACTCGCCGTACCTGAGACTGCCCCTTCTCCAACTAAGCCTGCGTGATCCAAAGCGTGACGCAGGTCTAGCCATGCCAAAATCAGATGTACACATTCCCTTAGCGTTCGACTCGAACGCCCTAATTGGCGCCCATGTCACGATGCGCTCTGCGCTGGCCCACCTTAACCCGTCTGCTAGGGCAGTGTTTCATTGTTATGGACCCTCGCTTTCCCCGGAGCAGGAGACACGGATTCGGCACACGCTTGACACCGCAGATCGAGAATACGTCATTCGCTTCGCCACTCTTTCCCCGTCGCGGTTCCAACACATGAAATGGCTGGGAGGATTCGCCACCTACCTTCGCATCGTGATTCCAGAAGTTTCTGACACCGACCGGCTGGTGTATTTGGATGCGGACCTGCTTGTCTTCGCCGACCTCGCCGAGCTCTTCGCGATGCCCCTCGGCAATCAGTTGGTCGGAGCGGTCTCCTGGCATCACGCAGACATAAGTAACGATAAAAATCTCTTTAAACGGTTGGGGCTGGATTCTAGTGCCCCCTACTTTAATGCTGGAGTGTTGCTAATCGATGCAGCCAAGCGGAGGCAGGAGCGCATTACGCGCCGCTGCCTGGAACTTGGGGACCAATACGGGAAAGCCCTTCCGACTGCCGACCAGACAATCCTAAACCTAGTCTTCCACAAGGCGTTGTTACCCATCCCCAAAAGGTTTAACACGCCGGTTGCGCCGGGCCGCGCTCCGCTTCCGAGGGAAATGTGCAGCAATCGGGTAATCCATTTTGTGTCGCGTCCTAAGCCCTGGGATCCCCTGGGCTGGCTGAATGGACAGCATCGCGTTTTTTGCACGGAGGTCGAGAAAACCGCGCTCGGACTTGACGATTTGCGCCGCGGCCGGGCGCCGTTTGGAAGGGTCATTCGTTGGTGGCGACCGTACGTCAAGTGCACTCTTGGGCGCCTGGCGGGGTGCCTCAAGGGCGCGGGCTAAACGCTTCCGCCTGCGATAGGCCGCGAGGGCCGGATAAATACGTCGAAAGGTGTTTGCAGAGGCGAGCATGCCTGCCATGTCGGTTGGCAAAGCGAAATCCGCACGCTTGTCAGGCACGGGGTGCCTGACCTACGGGTACTGGGGGCAGCGGGGCGCAGAGCAGGTCGGACAATGTACGCGTAACGGTCATCCTTCAGGGAGACGAACTTGAAAATCCTTGTTACCGGCGGTGCGGGGTTTATTGGATCGCATTTGTGCGAGGCCCTGGTGGCCAGCGGGCACAGCGTGCTGGCCTTGGATGATTTTTCGACCGGCCGGCACGAGAACATCGCCCATCTCGAGGGGCACGCGCTGTTTTCGCTGGTGTCGGCCGATATCGGCGACGAGGCCATCGTGCGCGAGTGCGTCGCCGGGGCCGATCGGGTCTTTCACCTGGCCTCGGCCGTGGGGGTCCGGCTGATCGTCGAACAGCCCGTGCGGACCATCGAAACCATCGTTCACGGCACCTCGGTGGTGCTCAAGGCGTGTGCCCGGTACCGCCGGCCGGTGCTGGTCACGTCGACCTCCGAGGTGTACGGCAAGTCGGCCAAGGTGCCGTTTAGCGAAGACGACGACCTGGTGATCGGCCCCTCGACCCGGCGGCGGTGGGCCTATGCGTGTTCGAAGGCCCTGGACGAGTTTTTGGCCATGGCCTACTGGCACCATTCGCGGGTGCCGGTGACGGTGGCCCGGCTGTTCAACACGGTGGGGCCGCGGCAGACCGGGCAGTACGGCATGGTGTTGCCGCGGTTCGTGCAGCAGGCGCTTGCCGGCGAGCCGCTGACGGTGTACGGCGACGGCACCCAGACCCGCTGCTTCTGCCACGTCAAAGACGCGGTCCACGCCCTGGTGCGGCTGATGGATTACCCCCAGGCCCGCGGGCAGGTGTTCAACGTGGGCAGCACCGAGGAGGTGTCGATCCGCCGGCTGGCCGAGCGGGTGATCGAGCTGGCGGGCAGTTCGTCGACGATCCGGCTGGTGCCGTTCGAGGAGGCGTACGGGCCGGACTTTGAGGACATGCAGCGGCGCGTTCCGGACCTGACGAAGATCGAGAAGGCCATTGGCTACGCCCCGCGGTACACGCTGGACGACATCATTCGGGACAGTATCGAGTACTACTTGGCCCGGCGGTAGGCGTTCACGGGGTGGCGGGGAATCACCACGGAGCCACGGAGATCACAGAGAAAATGGAGTGATGACGAGGCCGTCACGGGCCTG
>FWPU01006476.1_pt1 | contig 23298 bp, 19 predicted proteins | sample 2228361 | NCBI WGS metagenome assembly FWPU01 (sample SAMEA103939777, study PRJEB20133) | metagenome
ATTTTATTTATAATAAATAAAATTTCTTATGAAAAATTCCTTTCTATTTAAAAATTAGTTGGTTTAAATGTTTTAGAAAATATTAAAAATTTTTCATCAGGAGATAAAAATGGACACAAAAGAAGCAAGAAGGCTTTTTTTTGTTTCACTTTTTGAATTTCTAAGCAGAAGAATTAGAGCAAAGGTTGTTATCTTTGAAATTGCTATAATTTTAATAGTTTCTTTTTCTCTTGGCATTATGTTCACTTTATATCTTGAAAAAACACTTTTGCATAAAGCCGACCTTTTTTGTGAAAGAATTTTGAGAGATTTATCCAAGTCAATAGAATATAATTACATTTCTGTACCTGCTGCAGATGAGGCGGTAAAATCATTTCAGAACACTATTGGCTTAATATATATTGGTTATAGTGGTTTTATAGTTACAGGGGAAGAACTAAAAAAGGTGCATTTGTTTTCCGGGTATAATATTTCCGAAGAAACTTTAAAGGAAATTGAGAAAAGAGCAAAACAATATGATGTTTTTCATAAGAACGAGGATATTGTGGATGCTAATCTTGGTAACAATCTTATAATTAGAGTCTATGAATATTATATGCCGGTGGTGGTAAATTCCAAGAGAATTGGGAATATATTTCTCTGGTATTCAGAAAAAATAATTACTGATGAGATAAATACTATAAAGCTACTTATAGTTTTTGTAACTGCAGTTGTGGCACTTTTTGCTGCATTCCTTTCCATAAAAGGTTCGGATAGTATTGTCAAGCCCATTATTCAGCTTACAGATGGGGTTAAAAGGTTTGGTTTGGGGGAATTGAATGTAAAGCTTAATATTCCAGTAAAAGATGAAATAGGAATACTTGCCAGAAGTTTTGAGGAAATGGTTGTGTCTGTAAGGGAAAAACTGGAAATGCAGAAATTTGTTTCAGGTTCAACAATTAAAATGATTCAAAAAACTGTTTCAACTGATGTAATAAGTGTTGAAAATAAAGCAAAACCTACAGAGAGGAAAGAATTAACAATGTTCTTCTCGGATATTCGTGGATTTACCGCCATGAGTGAAAAAATAGACCCTCAGGATGTTGTAGATATTTTGAATGAATATCTTGATGTTCAGACGAATATTATTCACGAATTTCATGGAGATATTGATAAATTTGTTGGTGATGAAATTGTGGCTATCTTTGAGGGTGAAGATATGTGTATAAATTCTATAAAAGCTGCATGTGAGATACAGAAAAGACTGAAGGAAATGAATCAGGAAAGAAGAAAAAAGGGACTGGCAAGTATCCATGTCGGCATTGGAATAAATATGGGGGAGGTTGTCAGAGGTAGCATTGGTTCTCGTGATAGAATGGATTATACAGTAATAGGAGATAATGTTAACCTTGCTTCAAGACTTTGCAGTGCTGCAGGGAAAGATGAGATTATAGTTTCAAAAAAAGTATATCAAAGTATTCCAGAAAATTTAAACACATTTAAGTTTGTAAGACTTGAACCCATCGCTGTTAAAGGAAAAGAAAAGCCAATTGAGGTTTTTAAGGTTGAGATTTAATATCATTACCAGAAACGTTAATGAAACATTCCAGTTGGGTAGAAAGATTGCCACAGGAGAACTTAAGGAACTCGTTGGGATTAATCTTTTTTTATTGAAAGGAGAACTGGGTGGTGGAAAAACATCTTTTGTAAAAGGGTTTTGTTCACACTGGGAAGTTGATAATCTTGTTAGCAGTCCTTCTTTTACCATTGTGAATGAGTATGTTTCAGATAAAATAAAAATATTTCATATTGATTTGTTTAGAATAGGCAATGTTAGTGAATTAGAGGAAATAGGGATAAGTGAACTAATTTCAGAATCAGATTTCACTTTTATAGAATGGCCTGAGTTGATAGAAGATTTTATTGAAAGAGAGCTTTGTCTGATTAGTTTTTCTTATGGTGAGAAAGAAAATGAAAGAATTATATTCATTGAAAAAAAATAATATTTCCCTCGATTGCAACGTCTAATAGATTTCAGACAGAAAAGCCTTTGACGTTCTCTTAGCTGTCTATATCTATTACTCTTTTAGAGAAACTGCTCGATTTTGGTCAATTTTATTCTGGACAATCTGTTTTTAATAGTTTATAATATTAGCAAAGATTTTTAATTTAAGGAGAGTTATATGCTTTATTATCTTTTTTTCAATCTAAGGACAAAATTTATTGTTTTTAATCTCTTGAGATATATTACCTTCAGGTCTCTTGCTTCTTTTTTTACTGCCTTTTTTATCGGAATAATAATTGCCCCATTTTTTATAAAAAAATTAAAAAATATGGGAATCAGACAATCTATCAGAGAAGATGGTCCTGAAACACATTTTTCAAAATCAGGTACACCAACAATGGGGGGAATTTTTATAATTATTTCTGTAATTATTTCTTCTCTTTTGTGGAATATATATAATTATTATGTTTTTGTAGTGTTGATTTCAATTGTGCTTTTTGCAGGTATAGGTTTTTATGATGATTATTTAAAAATAATGATGAAAGATTCAAAAGGAATTAAAGCAAATTTAAAATTGGTGTTACAGATAATTGCAAGTTTAGTTATTTTTTTATTACTATACTTTAACCCTTTTAGTTCTGGTTTTTCATGGGCTTTTTATATTCCTTTTTTGAATGAGCCATTGTTTTTTTGGCCCCCAGTTCTGGGAATAATTTTTATTATCTTTACTTTGGTAGCATTTTCAAATGCCACTAATCTTTCTGATGGTCTTGATGGTCTTGCAGCTGGAATGAGTATTTTTTTGGTAGTACCTTTTGGTATTATAGCCTATGTCATGGGAAATTTTAAGGCGGCCGACTATCTTAAGTTTTTATTTATACCTGGTGTTGGTGAGATTGCTGTAATACTTTCTGCATTTATTGGCGGAATTGCAGCTTTTTTATGGTATAATGTTCATCCGGCTGAGGTTATTATGGGAGATACAGGTTCTCTTGCCATTGGTGGTATGATTGCAACTGTTGCAATGATTTTAAAGCAAGAAGTGTTACTTGTTATAGCAGGATTCATGTTTGTATTTGAAACTCTTTCCGTCTTAATTCAGGTGACTTATTTTAAGTATACCAAGAAAAAATATGGGACAGGAAAAAGAATTTTTTTGATGGCACCAGTTCATCATCATTTTGAGAAGAAAGGCTGGCATGAAACACAGGTTGTTGTAAGATTCTGGATACTGGCAGCATTGTTTGCTCTTTTATCTTTGACTACTTTAAAGGTAAGATAGTCCTCATCAAAAAAATTGGAGGTAATTATGAAGAAAATTAAGTTAAGTGATGAACAAAAAGAAAAATTACTTCTTTTTGCACGTCTTACTATTAAAAAAGCCTTGTTTGAAGGCTCTGAGGAAAGTTTCCCTGATATGTCTGATGAGATTTTTTCTGAGAAATACGGGATGTTTGTAACCATTACTATTGATGGTGAATTAAGAGGGTGTATTGGATATATAGAGGGGATAAAACCATTAAGAGAGGCTATAAGGGATCTTGCAATACAGTCTGCTTTTAAGGACCCAAGGTTTTATCCGCTTAATAAAGAAGAATTTGATAAAATAAAAATAGAAATTTCTATACTCTACCCTCTTGAAGAAGTAAAAGATTTGAATGAAATAGAAGTAGGTAAACATGGACTGGTAATGGAGAGGGGGTATAATAGAGGGCTTTTGCTTCCACAGGTTGCCACAGAATATAACTGGAATCGCGAAGAGTTTTTGAATCATACCTGTAGAAAAGCTGGTATGGAACCTTACTGCTGGGAAAATGGAGCCAAAATTTATAAATTTGAAGCTGAGGTTTTTGGTGAAGAAAATTTTTGATGTTCTCAGAGGTTTTTTTAAGCCGTCTGCTTTACAACTTTCATTTCTGGGTTTAACAATTTTTGTTATTGTGCTGATTTTATCAATTAATGCAGGAAGATTAGCTATTGAAGAAAAAGTGGAATTAAATCAGGTAAAAAACTTCAATGTTATCGCACAGTGGAATGGGACAAATGGTGAGGTTGTGGAGGATTTTATTATTGTAAATGATTTTTTGTATTCTGCAATGGGAGAAAAAGGAATATATGTATTTAAAAAGGAGACCCTCGAATTTGTTACAAATCTGGAGATAGAATCTAATGGTTTGAGGTATAATATAAAAAAAATTGATCTCCTTAAAATAGATGGGAGTAATTATTTTGTAGCCTCTTTTCTTAATGGTGTGGCAGAGAATGAAAGGGGATTTATAGTTTTTTCCATAGATAATTCTAATAGTGTTAGTAACCTGATATCTTTTCCAGTAAATTTTACTTTTCCTAAGAGCTTTTGTGCTGTGGAGAATAAAATTTATGTGCCTGTTTTATCAAAAGAACTTCTTGAAATTTGCTTTGATAGAAATTTGAATACAGAAGTTAATAGGTTCCCATTAAGTTTTAATTATGTGGGTAGCATAAGATATTTTAAAGATTTTTTTTATTTTTTATTGTATGAAGATGGTCTTTATATTACGAGGCTTGAAAAAAGGAAGCTTAAGGTATTTTCAAATATAAAAAGTGAGATTAATTACGTTACAGATTGTTTTTTTGTTAATAACAGGCTTGTTTTATCAGACAGGATGCTTGGCATTTTAGTTTACAATGTTTCTGATAAGTCAAAACCAAGGTTGCTTTTTCATTATGACACATCAGGAGATGCCTCTTCTGTTTTTATGACTGGAAATTATATTTATGTGGCAGATGGAATAAATGGGATTTTGTGTCTTGAATTCAAAAATAGAGAATATAAGCTTAAAAAAATTTATAAGCCGGGTTTTATTTCAGATAGGTTATTTTATGATGAAAGAAGAAGACTTTTATATGCTTCTTTTGGTATCAATGGAATATATGTATTAAAGTAATATAAATTATGAAAGGTAAATCAGTTTTTTTAAGAATTTTATCCTATGCTTTTAAATACCCATTTATTTTTTTTATTTCTTTATTTTTTGGAATCTTATTTGTTTTTGCGAAGGTTTGTGCGGCTTTTTTTGCAACCAGATATTTCTCATCCGCCTTTATTGAAAAAAGCATACAAACCACAGATTTTTCTTTTCTGTTTTTTTTGATAATTCTTGCATTTTTGTGGGTTATGTTTCATTACCTTATTTTTTTGTCTTCCAATTCTCTTGCAATGAATGTCATGCATGATATTAGAAAGAGTCTTTATGAAAAGGTTATATCTTTATCAATAAGTTATTTTAAGAAGAGTAGAATTGGTGAGATTATATCAAGGCTTTTGAATGATATTCAGATCATTGAAGTTTTCTTTATGAATATTATGGTTGAACTTCTTGTTCAACCTTTGACACTTATATCAGTAATTTTAGTGCTTTTTTTTATCAATTTTAAGCTATCGTTATACTTTTTTTCTATTTCTCCAGTGATAGCAATTGTTATTTTAGGTATAGGTAGTCTGGTTCAGAAATTAAGCCACGCTGTTCAGAAAAATATTGCCGATGTTACTTCTGTCATTCAGGAGTCAATTTATGGTATTGAAATAATTAAAGGATTTGCAGTTGAAGATGACCAGAAAAAAAAGTTTTTTAAAGTAAATAAAGAATATCTTACTTCTGCAAAGAGAGAAATGAGGGTGAGATTTCTGGGAACTCCCACCTCTGAGTTTCTTGGGGCTCTTGGAATAATTATAATTCTATTTTTTGGTGCTGTGATAGTTAGAAACAAACTGGCAACTCCAAGCGAAATTATCAGCTTTATAACTTTGAGTCTTATTCTTGCAGAGCCTTTGAGTAAAGCGACAGAGGTTTTTATGGTATTAAAAAAACTTGTGCCAGCCGGGAGAAGAATTTTTGAAATACTTGACTATAAAATTGAAGAATTTCAGGTTAATTTGCTGGATTTTGGTGAAATAAAGGGAGATATAGAATTTAAAGATGTTTCATTCGGATATGAAAATAATATTTATGTTTTAGAGAATATAAACTTTAAGATAAAAAGCGGAGAGACTGTGGCGATTGTTGGTCACAGTGGAGCTGGTAAATCCAGTCTTGTTTCTCTAATTATGGGGTTCTATCTTCCGCAAAAAGGAGAGGTCCTTATAGATAAAAAGAACATTGCTAATTATAATCCGTTGACAATCAGAAAACAAATTAGTATTGTTACTCAGGAAAACATTCTTTTCTCCGGCACCATTGAGGAAAATATAAGGCTTTCAAGACCTGAAGCAAGGATTGAGGAGGTCATTGAGGCAGCAAAAGTATCAAATGCCCACGATTTTATAATGAGGTTTGAGAATGGTTATTATACTGAAATTGGAGATAGAGGTGCAAAGATTTCTGGCGGAGAGAGGCAGAGGATTGCACTGGCACGGGCAATCCTTAGAAAGCCAAGAATATTAATACTTGATGAAGCAACCAGTTCGCTTGATGCTGAATCTGAAACTCTGATACAGCAGGCTATGGAAACTATACTTGGCAGACAAACCACTTTTGTTATAACTCATAAGCTTGCCAGTATAATGCGAGCGGATAAGATTATTGTACTTGAAAGAGGAAAAATAGTTGAAGTCGGTACACATAGTGAATTAATATCCAGAAAAGGTATATATCATCGAATTTTTAATCTTCAGGTTTCTATATAATGATTAATAATTAATTATTTCAATCTGAAAAAGTTTTAATCCATAATTTTTGAGGGGTATAAGAATGCATCATAAGGCATTAGAATTACTGAAAAAGTATGAAGAGCTCGAGAAAAAAATAAATGAACTTCCTCCGGGCAGTTTAGAATACATAAAGGTGGCAAAAGAGAGGAGTGAACTGGAAGATCTTGTGGAAAAATATAGAGAATTTGAAAAACTTGAAAAAGAAGAAATTAGCACAAGAGAATTAATAGCTTCTGAAAATGATGAAGATTTAAAAAAGCTTGCCCTGGAGGAACTTGAGGTAATAAAATTGAAGAAGGAAGAGATTGAAAATGAGATATTACTACTACTTTTGCCAAAGGATGAAATGAGCTCAAGAAATGTGATAATGGAAATCAGGGCTGGAACTGGTGGGGAAGAAGCCGCAATATTTGCAGCAGATCTTTTCAGAATGTATACAAGGTATGCTGAGAGAAAGAAGTGGAAGTATGATGTTCTTGATTTTAATCCTACAGGTTTGGGAGGTTATAAAGAGGTAGTTTTTTCCATAAAGGGAAAGGATGTTTATGGATATTTAAAATTTGAATCTGGAGTACATAGGGTCCAGAGGATCCCTGTAACAGAAGCAGGTGGAAGAATTCATACCTCGACAGCCTCGGTAGTTGTTTTACCCGAGGCAGATGATGTAGAGATTGATATTGATCCAAAGGATTTGAAGATTGATACTTTTAGGGCTGGTGGAGCAGGGGGACAGTATGTTAATAAGACTGAATCTGCTGTAAGGATTACCCATTTGCCGACTGGAATAGTGGTGTCCTGTCAGGATGAACGTTCCCAGCTTCAGAATAGAGCTACAGCACTAAAAATATTAAAGTCTAAACTTCTCGATATTGAGATTCAAAAAAAGATTAATGCTGAGAGTCAATTGAGAAAAAATTCAATAAGAAGCGGGGATCGTTCGGATAAAATAAGAACTTACAATTTTCCCCAGAATAGAGTTACAGATCACAGAATTAACCTTACTCTTTATAAACTTGATACAATTCTTGATGGTGATTGTGACGAACTGATAAATGCATGTATAATGAATGAGAAACAGGAATTGTTGAATTCTCTCGGTTAGGCTTAGAAGGTTATTCTTATATCTACACCCACCTGAAGTCCATAACCAGGGTTAAAATAAATCTTTTTAACCTCATTTTCAACTACTGAAACATCTGCATACTGATTGTACAAAAATCGGAAAAGCAGGCTGCCTGTAATATAATCTGAAAACCTGTACTGTGTTTCATGATCAAATATAACTTCCACTATCTTTTGTAGGAATCTTGAGAATTTTAATCCATCATAATTTATAATTTCACTGTTTACAGTAATGCCTTCTTTATTTAAAATTCTCTGCTGGCTTAGAGGGAGTCTTGCTATTAACAGGTTAACATCGCTCAAATTTATTATTTCCCAGTTGTAGACCAGACTGCCCCCTATGAGCCATTTTTCCATAAGGGAATAGTTTGTATTTACATTGTGTAAGCCAAACTCCTGATCAAAACGGCTTATGTTATAATCAAAATTTTCTTTTAAAAAACTCAGGGAAAAGTTATATATCAGGTTTTGTGACTTTGTGAACCATATGTTCTGGCTTAGGTTTCCTCCATATTCGTCTGTAATTCTTCTCTCATTATAATTTTCTTTATTGTTTATTTTCATTTCAAGTCTAATATTACCAATCCTGAGTTCAGAAAAATTTTTTAAGAAAGGGAAAATATCTAAAACCTTCCAGTTATACACAAATGAAAATTCCCCCTCTTTTGATTGGGAATATGATTGAAAATTTCTTTCTGTTATATTGTAACTTTTTAAGTAATAGGAAGATGGAAGTATAAAATCCAGAAAGTTGTTGAATTCTAATAAATTAAATTCAAATGTATAAAGATCGTTAAATTTTATAGTGCTTTGAAAATTAGTTGAATTATAATTACTTACTAAAATAAGACTGTTAAGCCTAGCATTATCTCCCAGCAAATATAAATTGTAATGAAAAGGCTGAAAATAAAAGATTTGTGAAAATGCATTAAAAACATTGGAAAGAGAAAGTATATTGGTTACAGTCTGGTATCCCAGCTCAAGATTCCTTTTTAAAGTAAATGTAGTTCTATCAACTATAAATTTGGGAAAAATAGAGAGTTTATTATCGTTAAGAAGAGAAAATTTTTCATATCTATTTATAAGATTTCCTTCACTGTTGTAAATAAATGCATTAGCTTCTCTTGATATATTGTCATCAATGTAAAAATCGAATTTGAATTTTTCAAGTGGGGGAGAAAAGTTAGGGGAATTTCCTCCAAGTTTTATTTTGTATTCTTCTCTATCGAGTTTTTCAAAGGGAGTGTTTCTGAAATAAAAGCCGTCAAGAAAAGAAAGCAATCTTTCAGGATATTGAGAAAGAAAGGGCGCCTCTTTTATTTGTTTTATTTCATTTCTATAACCATAAATATCGAGGACCTTGCTGTATTTTTCCATTCCTTTTTTGTATATTCCATTTAGTTTGAATGAGAAAATCTGTAAACCTAAATCAGTGGTAAGATTTTTACCGAAAGATTTCATCCCGTAGATTGTAGAATTTGAAATATATATTTTTTTCTCTTCATTCGTGAGATTTGAAATATCGTAAATATTAAAGTTATCTTCCCAGGTTATTTCTGGAATAATTTTTACATTTTCGGTGAATACAGGTATTGACTTTACTAAGTTTATTTTTGAGGAAGCATTGAATTTTGCTTCATCATTTAAAATCGTGTAATCCTGTGTTTCCATAGAAATCAGGTTTCTCCAGATTTTGTTTTCAAAGCTTTCTGTGTAGGAATGTGTTATTAATGGGTTAAAAACAGTCTCTGTTAAATTAATAGAGTGGTTGTATGTATTTTTTAAAGAATTCCACTGGAGATAAATTGGTAAAATTAAAGCATTTGTTTCGGTTTGTATTTTTTCAAACTGATATGAAACTTTATAACTTATCAATCTAATCAGAGAAGAATTATAAGAAAGAGCAGCTTTGTCATAAAATGTTTCAGTTTTATTTGATTCAGAAGAAAAAAAGTTTAAACCTTTGTTTTCGTAATTTCCAGTTATGGCGAATGGTCCCAGTATTTCAAAGTTGTTTAAATTTAATAGAGGTTGTTTATATTCAATATTTGCTTCTGTATAGTAAGCAGTACCGAAAAATGTTTTGTCTTCATTCACGTAGATTTCATTTATCCAAAAAGCACCTCTGTTTAATGCCTCGTTTGAGTTTTCGTTTTCTATTCCCAATGCTAAGTAATACACATTTCTTAAATTTGGTATACCTGAGTTTATTGGGACAATTTTCTTCCCATTAATTTCCATTATAAGTTCTTCAAGATTTAAATTTGCTTTTAACCATTCTTCTTCCACAAATTCTGTTAGTGGAATCTTCCACTCATAATAGCTATTTTCTGAATTTCCAAGAATAAAGATTAAATTTTCTCCATCATAGGTATCATTTGTAGTTTTGTATTTTTCTCCTTTCTCATTATTCTTAAGCAAGTAGAAATAAAAGGAAAGATTTTTATAAAGTGAAAGATTGTATGCAGTTGAAATTCTTTTGTAAACAAGCCCTCTTTTTCCCCCCACCCAATTTGCTGTATTTGTATTTATGGTAGCATTGCTTAAAGAATATTGAATGAGTAAAGCTTTTTCTTCATACTGGTTTGCCTCTGAATCAGACTTGTAGCCATGTAGTTTCTCAAAGATCTCAAGTCTCTCCTGTTCTTTTTCATTTGCTGGGTAATGGGTATAAAATTTTTTCATTGAGTAATAAGGGTCCTGAAGAGTTGTAACCATATTTACTCTGAAAGCCTCACTCTCATTAATTTCTATTCCATCGATTCTTTTTTCTTTCCAGCTTACTTTTTTGAAGTCAATGGAGTCAATTAAAACTCTTCCTTTAGCACCATTTTTTTTCTTTATATAAACACCAATTCCAGTAACATTATTTAAAATATTTTTTTGTTCCTCGGAAAATGTTTTAATAATAATAGTCACCTTTTTCCATTCACCCTGTGATAAAACCACATTCGTTATATCAGTATTTATATATTTTGAAGGTATCACAATAAGTTTTTCAGATGTGTCAAGTATTCCATTTTTATTAAGGTCCTCAGTTTGTATTTTTCCATCTCCACCGCCTTTTCTCCCTCTCCCCATACGAGTTGCAACATTATTAAGTTGATAACCATTAAATTCATAACCAGGATCTGTAACACTTCTCTCATAATCAAAGTTTTCATCTCCATCACTATCCTCATTAAATTGTCCAAATGCTATAAAAAATTCCACGCTTTCGTTACCATCATCTTCATAGATGTTATCTTCATTAACATCACTCTGGAGTTTTACCCAGAAGGAAATCTCATTGTACCCCTCTAGATTTATTCCAGAGGAACCTCCTCCTACTGGTTGTACTGCTCCCACCCATTCTCCACCATTTCTGAAGTCGTAATCAAAAACAAGGGATGTCTGGCTTATATTTGGATATTCAGCTGGATTAAGGTGCCCTCCCAGAACATTGTAAGGACCGGGTTTATATGAATAATCTAATATTTTTTCTGGAGGAAGATTTACTGAATAATGTAATGGAGTGGATGACCCATCTATATTATCTATTCTATAATCCTTATATAATAGTAATCCACGATTTTCATATTTTATGTTATCAATATTGGTGGTAGGAGAGACAAAAATCCATTCACTTTCATTTTTGTTAATTCCGAAGAATTCTCCTATATTTTCGAAATCTTCTACTATAGCATAGTTTAGTGTGTTTGGATCATGATATGAAATTGCATATTCACCTTTCAGTAGAATATTTAGTGGTTCAGGTAATCCAAAAAGTCTTGCAAGGTTGAGACTTCCGTCTACATCGCCCATGAATAAACTGTCTGATTCTCTTCCTACTATGGGTGCCCCAGCCTCTCTCTGAAGAATGTTAAAGGCAAGTGTGCTTCCAAGGTTTATTATATTATTAGGTTTATAGTCAAGCCTGTTAGCAATACTAAACTTCTGTGAACCAGACCAGAAAGGTTTGTATTCATAATAGACTTCAATTACATCACTATCATTGATTATATTTGGGTTGTTAAAGTAAATTTCACCGAGAGATGGAATAATTCTATACTCTGATGAAGGTAAGAGCCGCCCGTTTATAAAAACCTTTTCTGTTCCTTCAATTACGTTAAAATCTAATTGATAGCTTGAAATCTCTCTAAAAAAAGATATTTGCATGGTGTAAATGGAATCCTGTGAAGTTGGATCTGAAGCATTTGTGTATATTTTTCCAGAAGTATCAGGAAAAGGGGTTGAATTTTTAAATTTTATTAATCCTAAATCGGGATATAGAAAAAAGTCGCCCATGCTAAATTGGAAATCTGTCTTTTGTGCTTTATTGTAGGTATAGACAACAGTGATAATAAAACCATATGAAGGATCAAAATTTTTGTAGGGAACCTGATAGTAAGAGTAATGAAAAAATCTTGAAAATTTGAAGTCTGATTTCCAAATATAGATGTGGTTTCCATCCTGTGAAAGTGTATCATTTGAGTTTGTGGAGAAAGTTAATCCTCCATGATGTGTGTAGCTGACCAGTAAATCAAGGTTTCTGTCCAGATTGTTTGTCAGATAAATTTCTCCGGTATTATAATTTGCGGTGAAGTCTCTTCCTTCAATAAGTCTAAAAAAATATTTGCCATCAATTATCTTTTCTGCTCGAGCCGGATCAGATGTTGAAAGATAAAGATATAAACTTTGAGAATCAATCTGGCTATCGGGAAGTGTTATATATTTTCTTTTTATATAGCTCACATCCATAATTTCCACATTTTCAAGCTGTCTTTTTCCTACAAATCTTTTATAACCCTTTTTACTTTTTATTAGGCTTACGACAGTCTGGTTTTCAAAATCCCCAAATTGTAAAACAGCCTTTAATCCATAATTATCCTTACTTGTACCTTCATATTTTATAAAATAGCTTGATTGTGGAATATTTAATTCTACATTTCCCGCTCTTAATTCTTTTAATACTCCCTTATCAGTATCCAAAGCTTTATATCCAATTTCGTAAATATTTTCAGGGCTTTCTGAGCTATGATCGATACTTACTTTAACTCTTTCACCTATTTTTCCCACTACATTTATCCTCATCTTCTGATCAAGGTTTAATCCAAAGTTAATTCCGGGAAAGGTAGATGGATAGGCAGGATCCTTCCAGATAAATCCATAACCTGCTCTAAAGCTTATACCGCCCGATAAAATTATCTTTGTTTCCCATTCTTCATAACCGAGTTGCAGTGGTTTTTTTTCTTCCTGAACTGACTCGATTTTGTGAATTTTTTTCTTCTGAGTCGTATTTTTGAAATCCACATCTGAATAACTTAAAAGTATGTCTTCACTTATCAGAGTTGGTTTCCTGCGATATTTTATTTTTTCCAGTGGTTTTTTAAACAAGAGAGATTTTACAGGAAAAATATATTCTGTTAAATCCAATTTCAGCTGTTCAATTGAAGTAATATTGGTGGGTGATTCAAATGGATCAAGATAGAATACATCCAGTTTTTTTATATAATTTTCTTCGGTGGTTGCGTTAATAATTGGGTCATTTTCATTTGAAATTGTTTGCTCTGAATAAAGGTGGTTATTAAATATACAAAAAATTAATATTTTTATTAAAATAAAACATAAAAAAAGGTGTTTTATCAAACTTTATTCTCCACTCCAGTTTTCATAGATAATCTTCTTTGCAAGTTCAATGGCTTCTTTCTTTGAATTTATTATTTCCACCAGTTTTAAAGCTGCATCAATCGAAGTACCAACCCCCTTAGATGTAATTATTTTCCCATCAATTACAACCTTCTTGTCAACATAAATACCTGAGTTAACGATAGTTCCGGGGTAACAGGTATATTTTTTCCCTTCCAGAACTCCTGCTATATCAAGTAACATTGGAGCAGCACATATGGCAAAGATAAGCTTGTCTTCCTTATTAAAGTTTTTTATAACTTTTATCAACTCGTTGTTATTTGCAAGTTCGTTTACACCCGGACCACCTGGAAGCAATATACCATTGTATTTTGAGACATCAATATCTTTTTCATTCTGAAAGATTCTTTCAGTGAAGTAAATAATATTGCTTCTACTTTTTATTTTGTCCGAACCAGCACCAAAAATTTCTACTGGTATTTTTGCTCTTCTTAAAATATCAATTATAGCGAGAGCTTCTACATCTTCAAAATTGTTTCCCAATATTGTACAATACATAATTAACCTCCTAAAAGTTTTTCGGGTTATATTTGAAAGTTTGATTTGTATTTGAAATGATTACTTTGGACCCATCAGGATATATGTAAAAAAGATTTGTTCCAATTCTTACAAGGGCTTTACCATTCTTAAAATCTTTAGCGTCATCGTAAATAAAATCTATAATCAGCTTACCTTCTTTATTAATATAACCATATTTGTTACCCTTTTTTACCTTTGCTATTCCCTCTGAGAATTTGTAAGCCAGATCAAACGTTATTGGTATTATTAAGATGCCTTTCTCATCTATGTAGCCGTATTTTCCACCGTACCCTACAACTGCCCGATCTTCTGAAAAATCCTCTGCATAGTGAAAATCAGGTTCAATTCTTATCTCTTTCCCATTAACAAATCCATAAAAACCATACCTGTCGCCAATTTTGTAAGGTCTTAATTCTGTTGATTTAACTTCTTCTTTTTTCTTGTCGCTACACGAAAATAATGATAAGAGAACCAACAAATTAAGAATAAAATTCTTCATATATAATTTCATCCAATTTTTTTCTTTCAGGTCTTTCTAATTCCAACCTTTTCTGGTTTTCATTCAGAAATTCATCTCTTTTTATATCATGTTTACCAACTATTATGAGAGAGATTAAAGTATAATCAGAGGGTATTTTAAGTATTGCTTTTGCTTTTTCTTCGTTGTATCCTGCGATTGGGTGTGCTACATAACCAAGTTCAGTTATTTGAAGTATTAGAAAACCTACGGAGATGCCAGTGTCAAATAAAAAATAATCTCTGTTTTTAATATTACAATCAAGTTCCTTTTTTGAAAAAACTGCAATTATTATTGAGGAGTTTTTTACCCATTCATTTCCTGTGTTTAAGGTAGTATAAAGTTTTTCTAAATTTTTTTTCTCTTTTACAAAAATGTAACGCCATGGTTGATTGTTAAAACAGGATGGAGAATAAAGTATAGCATTTTTAATGATTTGAATTTCTTTATTACTTAATTCAATGGGGGCAAGGGCTCTGAAGGCTCTTCTACATGATATTAAGCTTTCGAGCATTATTTCACCTCCCCTTTTATTATACAATATAAAAAAAGTTATGTAAAAAAATTAGTTTTTAAACTAAATTAGTTCAAATTGTTTGTCTCTTTAATTTTAGAGTTGTCTATGTTAGTGGATAATAAAAATATAGCTTTTATTTTATTCTTGTTGGCCAGAGAAAGTCCCCTTTTTACACCTAATAAGAACAGAGTGGTAGAATAACAATCTGCTTCCATAGCGTTTGTGGTTATAGCAGTAACACTTGCAATTTCGTTTTTGACCGGATAAGCTGTTTGTGGGTCAATAATATGATGGTATCTTACACCATTGGTAATAAAAAATCTTTCATAATTTCCTGATGTTGCTATTGCTCCATCTGGATCAAGTTCAACTATTTTGTAAATCTCACCATCCTTTTCCGGATTTCTAATACCAATTTTCCATGAAGAACCATCAGGTTTTTTACCAAAAACTTTTATGTTACCTCCAGCATTTACAATTCCAGAGGAAATATTTTCGCTTCTCAAATAATTTACTATTTTTTCTACAGCATAGCCTTTTAATATGCCACCGAAATCAAGCCCTACATTTTTTTTTATTTTTAACTTATCTTTTGTAAAACTGATTCTTTCAAAATTGACCAGCTCTTTTGCTTTTTTAAGGCTTATTTTGTCAGGTAATCTGTATTGTTCGTTGTAAAATCCCCATGCCTCCACAAGGCTTCTAATAGTAATGTCGAATTTTTTACCGGAAAGTTCGTAAAATTTCCTTGCGGTTTTAAGAATTTCGTATGTTTCAGAGTCAATATTTATCTCATTTGTGTGTTTGACCTTATTTGCTATAGAATTTTCAATTGATATGCTAAACTTTTCTTCAAGATTCCCAAGGATTTCACCAATATTTTTTTTTATTTTTTCAAGCCTTTTAGGATTAAGGGTTTTATGATAGATGGTTATAGTTACCAGTGTGTTCATAGAAAATTTTGAAAACTCATATTTTTTTTCTTGTAACGTACAACCACAAAAAAACAAACAACTAATAAAGAAAAATAAGAAACTTTTCATGCTGTATCCTGGAGCAAAAAAGTAAAAGTTCCGTTTCAATAAGTCAAAACTGGTGACATGTTTAGATAAACAGGCTCCTCGATTTGACTGAGTATAAAATGAGCAACATCCAGTCTCGAAATTCTTTTACATTTTAAGTTGTTCATATCAGTAATCACTTTATACCTTCCAGTTAAGTTTCCATTAGTTAGAAAAGAGGGTCTTACAATTATCCAATCTGTGTTACAGTGTTTTATAATTTCTTCCTGAATGTTTTTATCTTTGTAAATATTCTTTAGAAAGAAAGGTAGCACAATTTTTTCATAGAAAAATCCTAATTTTCCAAGAGTTTCCTTCACTCCTATCCCGGTAACTGCGATCAAAAGCTTTCTATGTCCGTTGATGGCAGACAAAAGATTTTTAGTCGTTTCAGAAAAGATATTTAAGTTTTTTGAATTATTTCTTGTTCCAATCGTATTTACAACCACATCCACGCCATCAGCACACTCTTCAACCTTCTCAAGATCCAACCCATTTCCATTAACTTTAATGAGATTTTTGTTTGTAATCGGCATGTTTTTTGCGCTTCTTGACATAACAATGACTGAATGTCCCCTTTCCAGTGCAAGCTTTGTAAGGGCCAACCCTATTCCTTTTGAACCGCCAAGAATGAAGATCTTCATTCTTAACCTCCTCAACCAAAATTTTTTACCCCTGTTTATGTATAGAGTATAATCTACTCTATACCCCCTTCTCAATTAAACATTCATATTTTAAAATTACTCGGCTAAAAATGCAATATTTTTTTTATTTTTTATTGTCAGAATTGAGCAAAGCTGTCAATAGTAAAAATGAGGGTTTGTTGTAGTTATTCTTTTTTAAGATTACATAATCAGTTAAATTAAATTCCAAATGCAAGAATGATGCAGTTAATTATAGCCATTATACTGCCGAATACAAATGGTAGAGATGGATTAAGACTGTACATAAAACCTGCAATAAGACTTGCCGGGAAAAGAGTTATACCAACAATCATATGGTAAAATCCAATTGCTGTCCCTTTTGAATTTTCAGGGGCAAGATCTGCTACAAATGCCTTTTCAAGTCCTTCTGTCGTAGCATAGTATACTCCATAAAGTATCCAGATTATCCAGAGTAACCATTTTAGATTCGGACTTATTATCCCAAAGGAAAGGTAAACTAAGCCATATAGAAAGTAACCAGTTATTAGAATCCACTTTCTGCCAATTTTATCAGAAAGAGAGCCAAAAAAAGTGGAAAAAATCGTGGTAGTTAGGTTAAATATTAAATACATAATTGTCAGGGTGGAAAGTGAATGTCCTAAGTCCCCTGTTCTTAGTAATAAAAACTGATTAGAAGAATTTCCTAAAGTAAATATAAACTGAGCAAAAAAGAAGATTTTTAAGGATTTATTGTAATTTCTAAGTTTAAAGGATGGAAAAGAAGTCTCTCCATTTTCTTTTTTTATTTCTTTAGTAAAAAATAAAAATATTACTGCGACAAAGGCTGGAATTAAGGCTATGAAAAAGATTGGATAAAAATTTGCGGGTTCTTTATATCTATCTACATCTTTGAAAACAAACCTTATAAGCAAAAAGCTTATTAATGTTCCAAGAAAAGCCCCAGCAAAATCCATACCCCTCTGAAAGCCAAAGGCCCTTCCCCTTACTTCTTTTGAGACACTTTCAGCAACCAGGGCATCTCTTGGTGCGGTTCTTATCCCCTTACCAATTCTGTCAAGCATTCTTGCCGAAAATACTGTAAACCAATAGGGAATAAAAAACAAAATTTTACTGAAAGAAGACAAACCATATCCGGCTATAGCAAGAAACTTTCTTTTTTTTAATCTATCTGATATATAACCTGAAAAAAGTTTCAGGATACTTGCAGTGGATTCTGCCATTCCTTCGATAAAACCAAGCAGTGGGCCAATTAATGCTGCTTGAGATTTCATAATTGAGCTTACAAAGGCCTGAATCAATGGATATATCATTTCTGACGATATGTCGGTAAAAAAAGAGGTGAACCCGGTAAAAACTACATTTCTACTTAATGCTTTTTGTTTTTTTTCAGCCATTTTAATACCTCTTTTTATTTTAAAATTCAAGGGGAGAAATATCAAATTTTATAAAGGGTAAAAAAAAAAGGCTGTCCTTTTTGAAAGGACAGCCTTAAATATAAAATTTAATCTTCTACTACAGCCAAAATATCTTCACTGGAAACAAGTAAATATTCTACATCATCAATTTTGATTTGGGTACCTGCATATTTGTCATAGATAACTTCAGCTCCAACCTTTACGTCAATAGGTATAAGCTCACCTTTATCGTTCTTTTTGCCAGGACCTACAGCTTCAACTATCCCTCTCTGTGTTTTCTCCTGAGCGGTTTGTGGGATAAAAATGCCACCTTTTGTTTTTTCTTCCATTTCTTTAACTCTAATTAAAACCTTATTCCCCAATGGTTTTACTTTCATGAGTTCCTCCATATCTAATGAACTTATTTTATTTAAATTTACAAATTTTGTGATTGAAAGTCAAGTCAAACAAGTGGATATTCAATGGAGTTTATAAATTGACATAAAATTTAAATGCTTATATAATGTTATTCTCTATTTGGGAAGGATGTCCGAGTGGTTTAAGGAGCGTGCTTGGAAGGCACGTGTACGCCAAAAGCGTACCGGGGGTTCGAATCCCCCTCCTTCCGTTAAAATTTTTGGGATTGTTTCTATGCAAAGCAAACACGTTTATTTATCTAAAAGGGGAATAGGTGTAGAAATTTGCATAGAAGATGAATTGATTTATTCGGTTAACCTTAAAAAGGAAAATGCTGATTTAATTCCTGTTGTGAAAATACCTTTAATTTCAGATATAGTTGCCTACCTTGATGGTGAAAGTATAGATTTTTCCCTGTATTTAGATAAACTTTATTGGAAAAGATGTAGTAGTTTTGAAAGAGATGTTTATATTAAGCTTTCAGGTGTGAAATTTGGAAGTTTTGTTTCGTATGAGGAGCTTGCTGAAATGGTGAGTGGAAAAAATTATAGCAGAGCTGTAGGCAGTGCACTTTCCAGAAATCCTTTTCCATTAATTATTCCATGTCATAGAGTTTTGCCAAAGTCTTTTTTCAGAGATAGAAATTCTCTGGGTGGCTTTAGCTGTGGTGTTGACATAAAGTTTATTCTATTAAAGATTGAGAAAACATTATAGGAGAATTAAGTGAGACAGTATTTATTAAAAAGATTTTTTTTAATTTTCCCCACGTTATTTGGAATAACGCTGGTTTGTTTTCTTATAATGAACTTTGTGCCTGGTGGACCAGTGGAACAGGCAATATACAAGTTGAAACAGTCACAGATGAAAGAGGGTAGTGGTTCGACCCAATCTTCAACCGCAATATATTCAGAGGAAATAGAAAACATAAAAAAATACTATGGCTTTGATAAGCCTGTTATTATAAGATACTTTAACTGGCTTTTTAAGATTATTAAAGGAGATTTTGGTTATTCTTATGTGTATGAAAAACCTGTCTTACAAATAATTTTTTCAAGGATTCCAATATCACTTTTGTTTGGACTTACGAGTTTTTTTTTAAGTTATCTTATTTGTATCCCACTTGGAATAAAAAAGGCTCTTGAGAATAACAAAGCATTTGATCATTATACTAGTTTTTTAATTTTTATAGGTTATTCTATTCCTTCATTTGTGATGGCAGTTATATTGATTGTTTTATTTGGAGGGGGAACTTTTCTTAATCTTTTTCCCATTAGCGGAATTGTTTCAGATAATTTTGAAGATCTGTCTTTTTTTGGGAAGGTTATGGATGTTTTACATCATATGTTTTTGCCGGTATTATGTTATATGATAGGTAATTTTGCAACTCTTACATTGCTTATGAAAAATTCAATGCTTGAGGAATTGCAAAAGGATTATATAAGGACCGCCCTTGCCAAAGGGATGAGTTTTAAGAGTGCCATTTTTAAACATGCCCTGCGAAATGCATTGATACCTGTTGCCACAAATATCGGGATGATTCTTACTGTAATTCTTTCGGGCTCAGTACTTATTGAGACTATATTTACAATAGATGGGATGGGACTTCTTGGGTACGAGGCAGTTTTAAATCGCGATTATCCTGTTGCTTTGGGGCTTACTTTTATTTCAAGCTTACTTGTCCTTCTTGGAAGGATTATTTCAGATATAGCACTGGTAATCGTTGATCCAAGAATAAGGTTTAGGTAAGTTGAGGGAAACATGGATTTTTTTTCTCCGATTACAAAAAAAAGGATTGAAAAATTCAAATCTCATAAAAGAGCGTATTTTTCACTTTTGATCATCGTTATTCTTTACATTATTTCTCTTTTTGCAGATTTACTGGCAAATAACAAGCCTATAATAATGAAGTATAATGGCAAGTTTTTTTTCCCGATATTTAAATTTTATTCTGGTGATAATTTTGGAATGAGCAGTATGGATATTCCCGATTATAAAAAAATTTTGCAAAAAGAGGACTTTAAAGGGAATAAAGATAATTTTGCAATATTTCCTTTAATACCGTATTCTCCAAATGAAACAATAGAGGATTTGCCAACCCCACCACCCTCTCCTCCAACTTTGAAAAATCTTTTAGGTACAGACGATAGAGGTAGAGATATTCTCACAAGATTGATATATGGTTTTAGGATAAGTTTTAGTTTCGCTTTGCTTATTACATTTATCAGCATTACAATTGGAGTTTTTATAGGTGCATTGCAGGGTTATCTTGGCGGTGTTTTTGATATTACTGTGCAAAGGATTATTGAAATTATTTCTGCCCTTCCATTTCTATATATAATTATCATACTTGGCAGTTCTATGGGGAATAGTTTGTTTATGCTTATCATAGTTTTTTCATTTTTTGACTGGATAGGCATTTCTTATTACATCAGAGCAGAATTTTACAAGTTAAAAGAAATGTCTTTTGTCGAAGCAGCTAAAGCAATTGGACTTTCTGATACAAGAGTAATGTTTCGACACATTCTTCCTAATGCCCTTACACCTGTCGTTACGTTTTTGCCTTTTGATTTAATTGGTGCCATTTTTTCCCTTTCTGCCCTTGATTTTCTTGGCTTTGGGCTTCCAGCACCAACTCCGAGCATTGGTGAATTATTGAGACAGGGTATAGCTAATATTTACTCCTACTGGCTTTCGCTTTTTCCTGCTTTATTTCTTTTTTTCGTTCTTCTGGCAATAGCTTTTGTAGGTGAAGGGGTAAGAGAGGCATTCAGCCCAAGAAGTTTCTATAGACTTGATTGAAAAGAATACCTCATCAAACTACCAGCGGTAGTTTGATGAGGTATCTGAATATTGAAAAATTACTTTTTCTTGTCTTGTTTTTGCAGCTTTTCCTGTTGTTTTTGTAACTTTTCCTGTGCTTTTTTGAATTTTTCAAAGTAATCTTTTTCCATTGCAATGAGTTCCTTAATAGCCCCATCATTAAAGTTGACTTTATATTTTTTCTCAAGCTCACTATCCCATTGCCTTTTTATTTCTTGAACATTTGAAGAAACAATTTCCTCTAAAATTATATTCTTTACCTCTTCAAATCTTTGTACGATCTTTTTGCCTTTTTCTTCCCGTGTGAATTTCTGCTTATTTTTATTATAAAAATCTCTTAGATCTTTCTCTTTTATTTCAGATTTTGCTTTTTCTAAAAGCTCACTTTCATGATTTTGTGTTATAAGATTTTTAGTGTATTTATTCAAATTTTCATTGTAATCCTTTTTAAATTCAGCTGTCTTTTCGTAATTATTATTTTTTGCAATATCTCTAAAATATAGAAATCTTTTTAAAATGCCCATTTGTTGAAGAAAAGAATTTATATCAGGGTTTTGCATAAACTGGGGTACGTAAAAGGAAATAATGTCTTTTGAATCTTTCCATGTATATGGCCTGTCGTATACACTTAATATTTTTCCATCATCTGGGATATCAGAAACATTGTAGTCTTTTTCATCCAGTATTATCTTACTTTTAGCTAAATCTACTTTAAATAATTCCTTTACAGTTTGTTCCTGATCCTTCTCCTGAAATTTATAACTCAATATTCTTTCAAGTCGTTGATAAATATCTTTTCCTACTTTTGATTTCATTTCTGAAAGTTTTTTTTCTTTTGGTGGATCTGTTACGTATACTACATGATAGCCGTATGTTGTTTTTACAGGTTTGTCAAGAATTCCGGGCTTTTTTGCTGAAAAAACAGCATCTTCAAATTCTTTTACCATCATACCTTCTGTAAAATATCCAAGATCACCGCCATTTCTTGCACTTCCCGGATCCTGTGACATTTCTTTAGCAGTTTTTGAAAAATCTTTTGCAATATTTCTTGATTTTTTCAGGCTTTCAATGATATTTTGTGCCTTTGTTTCTATTTCTTTAGTTTCCTGGTTATATTCTTCCTGTGTTTTTTCTACCTGTTTATTATCCACATTTTTATATTTTGAAACAAGGAAAAGGATATGGGAGGCTCTTACTACTTTGTGTTTCCCGTTTTTGCTTTTTTCCATTATCAGTTGCTGACCTTTTCTAATCAGTGCACCATCGTGTATATTTCTTTTAAGTCTTTCATAATCCTTCTTGAAATTTTCATCATTTGTTATACCCTTATCCAGGAGGTCTTTGTACCTCATTTCAGGAAGAAAATATTTGTATTTTATTTTTTCCTTATACCAGTTAATATCCTTTGTCAATATACTTGGGTCATAAATAGAGTAATTAAGAAATTCATTTTTTAAATCTTTGATTTTAACAGAGAAACTTTCTTTTCCGAGTTTGCACTCTGCTATAATCTTTTCATCCTTTGAACAGGAAAAAAAGATAATTGTCATTAACAATAAAATTAAGTACCTTTTCATATTTTATCCTCCAGTAAAGTTTAAATTCATTTATATTAACTTAATATAGGAAAATTATCAAATTTTGGAGAAAACTCCTGTTTCAAGCAAATAAGAATTTTGCACTTTTCGGTTAATAGTGCTGTCAATTTTAATCCAGAGATGTCCATTTTCTGGTGGTATTTTTGTTAGGACAGAACAATGTTCCGCCCTAACAGCAAAAAGTTTTCACTTTTTTGTAAAAAAGGGAAAAAAGAGAGGCTGCCTCTGTCAGCCTCTCGCTACCGCTACAATCGTCCCTCTGGTGGGTAATGCAAGAATTTTTGATAAAATCTGGCAGAAGTTTAA
>FWPU01006477.1_pt1 | contig 23296 bp, 16 predicted proteins | sample 2228361 | NCBI WGS metagenome assembly FWPU01 (sample SAMEA103939777, study PRJEB20133) | metagenome
ATTTGCTTTTCCAAATCAATGCAGGAATTTTGGGTCTCTGGCTGGCAATTAAATTTGTTCCGGGAGTGAAATTTATTGGTCCAACCCAGTATCTCCTTTTGGCCGGCCTTATTTTGGGTTTAATTAATTTTTTTATAAAGCCAGTTTTATTTAAAATCACTCTTCCTTTAAGAATAATAACTTTGGGCTTGTTTTCTTTGATCATCAATATAGGAATAGTCTGGATTGTTGATATTATTTTCCCAGAACTAATAATTACCGGTCTTATCCCCCTCCTTTGGGCAACCCTTATAATTTGGATACTATCTTATCTTTTTGGATTATCTATTCCAAAAAAGAGAGTTAAAATTGTTGAAGAATAATGAAAGATTTTTTATCAATTGCTCAAATCTTTGTTGCTTTTTTGTTAATCATTTTTATTCTTTTGCAACAAAGGGGGGCTGCCCTCGGATCTGCCTTTGGCCAGGGTGGTGGATTTTATGCCACTCGCCGAGGGATTCAAAAAAATTTTTTCTGGCTAACCTGCATCTTCGGCGCACTTTTTATAATTTTAGCTCTCTTAAATTTGGTTCTCTAAAAATAAATGAGTAATTTCTCTAAAATTAAAAAATTTCTTTTATTCAAAAAAAACCCTGCTAAAAACGAAGCCTCTCGAGATGGAAAAAAGTGGCCTTCGAAAAATCAGTGGAGACAATTTTTTAAAGTTCTCACAAAAAAAGAAAAAATAATTTTTTTCCTTTTTTTTGTTTTATTTTTAACCTCTTCTTCTTTCCTCCTGGTTAATTTTTACATTAAATATAGCGAAATCCAACCTTCCTTTGGCGGAGTTCTTGTTGAAGGAGTAATTGGCTCGCCAAGATTTATCAATCCAATTTATGCCAGCTCTGACAGCGATCGGGATCTAACCGAACTCATTTATTCCGGGCTAATGAAATATGATCAAGACTCCAAAATTGTTCCTGATTTAGTCAAAAATTATGAAATTAAAGAAAAAGGGGGGATCTATGAGATTTATTTAAAAGAAGGGATTTTTTGGTCAGATGGCCAGCCTTTGACCTCTGAAGATGTAATTTTTACTATTAATACAATCCAAAATCCAGATTTCAAAAGCCCATTTTTGATGAATTGGTTCGGAATCGAAGTTGAGAAAATTTCTAATTTAGGGGTTCGTTTTAGATTGAAAAATCCCTATCCTTCTTTCCTGGAAAAATTAACTTTAAAAATAATACCAAAGCACATCTGGCAAAACATTCCGGCCCAAAATTTTCCTTTAGCTATATATAATCTCTATCCGGTTGGTTCTGGTCCTTATAAAATAAAGGAATTTAAACAGAATGAACAGGGCTTTATAAAATCTTTAACCCTGGTAACAAATCCCAAATTTTTTGGTAAAAAACCCTATATCCCAAAAATTAATTTTTTGTTCTTTGACCAAGAAGAAAATTTAATTGAAGCAGCTAAAGAGGGAAAAATCAATGGCTTTTCTTTGTCATCTCTGACCAATTTTACGAAGAAGGATAACTTAAAAAATTATAATTTTTATTCACTTTCTTTGCCGAGATATTTTGCCGTATTTTTTAATCCTGATAAAACAAAATTGTTTACTGATAAAAATCTAAGACAGGCTTTAAATTATGGAACTAATAAAGAAGAAATTATCGAAAAATTCTTTGCTGGCCGAGCCAAAATTGTTCACTCTCCTATTTTACCAGAAATTTATCAATTTCCCTCCCCTTTAAAAATTTATCAATTTGATTTAGAGAAAGCGAAAGAGCTTTTAGAGGAAGCCGGATTTAAAGAGACTGAAACTGGAATCAGGGAAAAAATTATTAAAAGGGAACCAGCTTTTCAATTCAAAAGCGAATTAAAATTAGGAAGTCAAGGCAAAGAAGTCGAAGAGCTTCAGAAATGTCTGGCTAAAGATTCCGAAATCTATCCAGAAGGCGAAATTACCGGATATTTTGGCCAGAAAACCAAAAACGCGGTCATTAAATTCCAGGAAAAGTATAGGAAAGAGATTTTAGACCCCTGGAGATTTAAAGAAGGAACCGGAATTGTAGGAAAAACAACAAAAATCAAACTAAACGAGATTTGTTTTCCACCCTTGGAAGAAACTTTAACCCTCTCTTTTTCTTTAGCGACAGTTGACCAACCATTATTAACTGAAATAGCTTTGGAATTAAAAAATCAGTGGAAAAATCTGGGGGCAGAAGTGGAAATAGAAACCTTTGACATTTCTCAATTGGAAAAAGAGGTTATCAAACCCAGAAATTACCAATCTCTTTTATTTGGTGAGGTCCTGGGAGGCCTGCCCGATCCATTTCCCTTTTGGCATTCGTCTCAGAAAAAAGACCCAGGATTAAATTTGGCTGCTTATCAATCAGAAAAAGCCGACAAATTATTAGAAGAGGCTCGTCAGATTGAAGATTTTAGTCAAAGAACTGAAAAATATGGCCAATTTCAAGACATTTTAATTGAAGATGCGCCAGCGATATTTTTGTATAGCCCAAATTATCTTTATTCTGTTTCAAAGGAAATTAAGGGTATAAATACTAAAATTATTGTTGACCCATCAAAGAGATTTTCTAATATAGAAAATTGGTATATCAAAACCAAAAGGGTCTGGAAATAGTTTAGGTTCGGTTTGATTAAAAATAAAAATGTGGTAAAATTACAACCTCGGCTTTTAAAAATTTCTCAAATCTCTATTCAAAATTTTAGATTTTTTGAAAGACAAGCGGACGTGGTGGAATTGGAAGACACCTTGGCCTCAGAAGCCAAGGGGAGAAATCCCATGAGAGTTCGAGTCTCTCCGTCCGCACAAACTTAAATTGCTCTATTGCGAACAATTTTTCTCATGATTAAGCAAATAAAACAACAAAATCTTCGGATTATTCCCTTGGGCGGATTGGGTGAGGTTGGCCGAAATATGATGCTCCTTGAGGCGCGAGGTGCAATTTTAATCATTGATATGGGATTTAGACTACCCGAGGAAGATATGCCAGGAGTTGATTATATTATCCCTAATGTTGAATATCTGAAAAATAAAAAAGAAAATATTGTCGGAATTGTCTTTACTCATGGTCATTACGATCATATTGGCGCTGTTCCCTATCTAATTGATAAACTAGGGAATCCTCCTATTTTTGCTTCGGAATTAACGCGAGGAATTATCCTAAAAAGACAGGAAGATTTTCCAGAACAGCCAAAACTCAATATAGAAAAAGTTAAAGATGGAAACAAAATAGATATTTATCCTTTTAGAATTGAATTTTTTAAGCAAAACCATAATATCTCTGACAATCTTGGTCTTTTTATTAAAACTCCGATAGGGAACATTTTGCATACTTCTGATTTTAAATTTGATCAAAATCCAATCTATGATTCGCCCACTAATTTTAGAAAATTGAAAGAAATGGGTAAAAGGGGTATCTTGGTTTTGCTTTCCGATTCAACCGGAGCCGAAGAAAACGGCCACTCTCTTTCAGAAAAAGAAATTTTCAAAAATTTAACTGATATTTTTGAAAAAGCTAAAGGCAGAATTATTTCTGCTACCTTTGGTTCTTTGATTAATAGGATACAACAAATTATCACTTTATCTGAAAAATATGGAAGAAAGGTAGCTGTTGATGGCTATACTATGAAAACCAATGTTGAAATTTGTAAAAAACTCGGTTATATCAAATCTAAAAAAGGAACCTTGATCAAACCAAAAGAAATTTCAAATTATCCTGATTCAAAAATTACTTTGCTTTGTACCGGAACCCAAGGAGAAGCAGAGGCAGTATTAATGAAAATTGCTAATAAAGAATATCCCTTTTTGCGTCTAAGAAAAGGAGATATAGTGATTTTCTCCTCTTCGGTCATTCCTGGAAATGAAAGAACGGTTCAGATTACGAAAGATGCAATTTTAAGACAAGGAGCTAAAATTTTTCATTATAAAATGATGGATATTCATGCTGGCGGTCACGCTCAAAAAGAGGAATTAAAAGAAATGATAAGAATCATGAACCCTAAATTCTTCATTCCTATTCATGGCCAATATTCAATGTTGGTTTCTCACGCCGAGTTGGCAAAAGAAATCGGTCTTTCAGAAAAAAATGTTTTAGTGGTGGAAAACGGACAAGTTGTTAATGTAACACCAAAAAGAATTTTTATTGAGAAAAAGAGGGTAATGGCTAATTATGTGATGGTTGATGGCTTGGGGGTTGGCGATGTTGGAGAGATAGTTTTGAGAGATAGACAAATGTTGGCTAGAAATGGAATGTTTGTTATTGTAGCAGTGGTCGATCGTCAGACTGGAAGGGTTAGGGGTTCTCCTGATATAATATCAAGAGGATTTGTCTATTTAAGAGAATCAAAAGAATTATTAAAAGAGACCAGAAAAAAAACGATTTCTATTATCAACAAAGCGGCTGGTTCGGGAGGGGCAGTAAACTGGGTTTTTATTAAAGATGAAATTAAAAATAAAATTGGCCAATTCCTCTTTTCCAAAACTCAAAGAAGGCCTATAATTTTACCAGTGGTAATCGAAGTTTAAAACTACTTTTTATGAGAGTATTTAGTGGTATTCAACCAACGGGAGCTATTCATATTGGAAATTATTTGGGAGCGATAAAACAATTTGTTGAGCTTCAAGAGAAAAATGAATGTATTTTTTCTATTGTTGATTTGCACGCTATTACTATTCCCTACCAGTCCCAAGAACTTCAAGAAAATATTTTAAATACCGCGGTCTGTTATTTGGCCTGCGATATTGATCCGGAAAAATCAACTCTTTTTGTTCAATCGGCTGTTAAAGAACATACAGAATTGGCCTGGCTTTTGGGAACAATAACTCCAATCGGTGATCTTTTGCGTATGACCCAATATAAAGAAAAATCAAAACAATTTAAAGGAAGAGTGGGGGCAGGAATTTTAAATTATCCTATTTTGATGACCGCTGATATTCTGTTATATAAAGCAGAGTTGATTCCGGTGGGTGAAGACCAAAAACAGCATGTAGAATTAGCTAGAACCATTGCCAGACGGTTTAATAAACAATTTGGAGAAACTTTTCCCTTGCCGAAAGCTCAACTTCGGGAAACCGGAGCTAAAATTATGGCTTTAAATAATCCGAAAAAGAAAATGTCAAAATCAATTCCGGAAAGTTGTATTTATTTATTTGACGAACCAGAAGTTATCAAGAAAAAAATAATGTCAGCTATCACTGATTCGGGAAAACAAGTTAAATACGACCCAGTTAAAAAACCGGGTATAGCTAACCTTTTAATTATTTATTCTCTATTCTCAGGAAAGACAATTAAAGAATTGGCAAAAAAATTTAAGGGCTCAGGTTATGAAAAATTCAAAAAATCTCTAGCTGATTTATTAATAAATTCTTTAGAACCTTTGCGTCGAAAAAGAAAAGAGCTTCTCTCAAGAGAGGTTTATGTCAAAGAAATTTTAACAAAAGGCCAGAAAAGAGCCCAGGTGATTGCCCAATCTACAATTCAAGAAGTCAAAAAGAAAATGGGCCTTATTTAATTATTCGGCAATATTTTTACAATCGTAAAGGATTGTCGAATAGGTTTTATTTGTATTCGATTAACTGGGTTAGTTCTTTTTTATTTTTCTCTAACAGTTTTTCTGTTTTAGCTTCAATATTGAGTCGCAAAAGATCTTCTGTGTTTGATGGTCGCAAATTAAACCACCAGTCATTATATTGAACTGTTAAACCATCAATTTCTAAAATTCTTGGCGCCGATTGATAATATTTCTTAATTTCTTCTATTTTCTTTTTTTTATCTTTAACCTCAAAATTTATCTCGCCTGAATGAAAATATTTTTCAAAGGGTTTTAAGATTTGAGAGATTTTTTTATTTTCTCGGCTGATTATTTCTAAAATTTTCAAAATCAAAAAAAGGGGGCATTCAACAAAACCAAATTCCCGAAAAAAATAGTGGCCGGAAAGTTCTCCGGCAAAAAAAATATCTTCTCTTCTCATTTGTTCTTTAATCAAAGAATGGCCGGCTTTACCCAAAATTGCCTTTCCTCCGTTTTTTTCAATTATTTCTTTGACTATTTGACTGGAACGAACCTCGTAAAGAATCTTCTGGCCAGGATTTTTTTTAAGTAATTCTCTTGCCATTAAAGCAGTAACCAGATCACCTCTGATGGTATCAGCTTTCTCATCAACAAAAATAACCCTGTCGGCATCGCCGTCAAAAGCAATACCCAAATCAGCCCGTTTTTTTAAAATCGTTCTCTTTAGGTCAAGCAAAGTTTCTTCTTTTAAGGGGTTGGCTTGATGATTAGGAAACCTGCCGTCTGGTTCAAAATAGAGTTCAGTTAATTGAACTGGTATTTTTTTAAACATTTCTCTAACTTCAGGTCCGGCCATACCGTTACCAGCGTCCACCACAATCTTTAATGGCTTAATCGCTTTTATTTCAGCCTTAGAAAAGACGAAATCGAGATATCTTTTTATTAAATGCTTTCTAATTATCTTTCCTTTCTTTTTTCTGGTAACTAAAATTTTTCCCTTTATCAGTAAATTTTTAATTTCTCTAATTCCTGTATTACCACTAATCGGGATGGCTTCCCGCCGATATAATTTAAAACCACTATAGTTGGGAGGATTGTGGGAAGCAGAAATCATAATTCCACCGTCGCTTTTTTCTGAACGAATTGCCCAATAAAAAAGGGGGGTGCTACAAAGACCAATGTCTACAACCCCGACTCCATTTTCTCTTATTGTTTCCGAAAGTACTCTGAAGAGAGAAGATGAAGAAAGACGGCAATCTCTGCCTATAATAATTTTTTCAGGTTTTAAAAACTTAATAAAGGCTAAAGCTAACTTTTGAGCAATCTCTTCATTAATCTCTTCAGGATAAATCCCTCGAATATCATAGGCCCGAAATATATTGGGATTAATCTTGAGTTTCATATTTTTTTATTATATCATAAATAATATGTCTTTTTCAGTAGGGATTGTTGGCTTGCCAAATGTCGGCAAATCAACTCTATTTAAAGCATTAACCAAGAAAAAGGTTGATATAGCTAACTATCCTTTTACTACTATTCATCCCAATATTGGAGTGGTTCAGGTTCCGGATGAAAGATTAAATAAGATTGCTGAGGCGATAAAATCAGAAAAAATTACTCCAACCATAATTGAGTTTGTTGACATTGCCGGTTTGGTTAGGGATGCCCATAAGGGCCAAGGCTTGGGTAATCAATTTCTGGCTCAAATTAGGAATTGCACGGCAATCTTGGAAGTAGTTAGGGCTTTCGAAGATCCAACTATAGAAAATCTCTTGGAAAAAGTTGATCCTAAAAAAGAAATTGAAATTGTTAAAACTGAACTCTTAATGAAGGATTTAGAAACATTGGAAAATTTAATGAAAAAATTAGAAAAAGATATAAAATCAAAAAATAAAACGGCTTTAAAAAAATTTTCTCTCTTTGAAAAAATTAAAAACTTTGTTTCTCAAGGGAAATTAATCTCTAAAATTGATTTAACCGAGGAAGAAAAATCAGAGATTAAAAATTTTCAATTTCTAACCCAAAAACCCATTCTCTATCTCCTTAACACCAATGAAAAATCAAAAACCGAAAGATGGAACCTCACGAATTTGGTAATGAATTTAAAAGAGGAAGAAGAAATTTCGGAATTGTCAGGAATCGAAGTAGAAGAATTGGGGATGAAATCAAAACTTGATCAATTGATTCTTGCTTGTTACAATATTCTTGATTTGATTACTTTTTATACTGTGACTGGAGGAAAGGAAACAAAGGCTTGGACTTTAGAAAGAGGATTAAAGGCTCCTCAGGCTGGAGGAATTGTTCACTCTGATTTTGAAAAAAAATTTATCAAAGCAGAGGTGATTCCCTGGCAGAAATTAGTTGAGGCAAAATCATGGTCAAAGGCCAAAGAATTGGGCTGGGTAAAAACAGTTGGACGGGACTATCTAGTAGAGGACGGCGATGTTATCGAGTTTAAAATATAAACTAAACCCATCAAGATAACAAGGAGTTTAAATAACAGAGATCAGCTTTAAACAACAGAGGTTTAAATAACAATGGTCAGACCTCTGTAGAATTTGCAGAGGTCTGACCTGTGTAAAATTGATGTTTGCAGAGGTCTGACCTGTGTAAAATTGATGTAAAATTGATTATGAAAAATTATGATTTGACAATTTTAATATCTCCTGATTCCTCTGATGAGGAAGTGAAATCTTTTCAGGAAAAAATAAGGGATTTTATCCAAAAAGAGGAAGGATTTTTAATTAAAGAAAATGAACCCACCAAAGTAAGATTAGCTTATCCGATTAAAAAAAATAATACCGCCATTTTAATGACTATTAATTTTCAACTGAAACCAGAGAGATTAGATAGTTTTGAAAAAAAATTGAAATCTGAAAAAAATCTCTTGCGTTTTCTTATCTTAGCTAAAAAATTATCAAGAAAAATTTCTAAGGTTCCTGCGAAACCAGTCAAAAAAATAATCAAGCCATCACAACCAAAGGTCGAAAAAGTTGAATTAAAAGAAATTGAGAAAAAATTAGACGAGATATTAGGAGAATAATCATACGAGGTTTATTCGCATAACCTTTTATGAATCTGAATAAAGTATTTCTCATCGGTCGCCTCACCCAAGATCCTAAAACGAGAACCACTCCTTCTGGTCAAGTTCTCTGTAGTTTTGGATTGGCTACCAACAGAATAGGCAAAAATTCCAGTGGTGAAATTAAAAAAACAACCGAATATCATAATATTATTTTATGGAAAAGATTAGCAGAAATCGCCTCTCAGTATTTAACTAAAGGCTCTCTGGTTTTAATTGAAGGAAGGCTTCAAACCAGAACCTGGCGGGATGCTTCTGGTAATAAACGATATAGAACTGAAATTATTGGAGAAAAATTACAATTAGGACCTAAAGCAGCCGGAAAGGTAATCATGGATGAAGAAAAAGAGATTCCGGTCGAGGAAGAAATTCCAATTATCGAAGAAGAGGAAATAGATATAAAAGATATACCTTTTTAACTATTTTAATTATGGCTTGTTATTTTTGTCAGCGTAATCTCCAAGAAATTGATTTTAAAGATATCAGACTTTTGGAGAAGTTTATTTCCAGTTTAGCGAAAATCAAACCTAGAAAAAAAACCGGAACCTGTGCTAGTCATCAGAGAAAATTAACTAAAGCAATAAAAAGAGCTCGTCATATTGGGTTGCTTTCTTATACCGCCAAATAGTTCGAATGATTCATGATCGTAAAGCTTTGCCAAATTAGGTGTTCTTGGTTATTGCTTCTTTTATTTTTTTTACTGTCTCAGGACTTTCTTTTAAAAAAGCTTTAGAAGCTTCCATTCCTTGACCTAATTTAGTATTTTCAAATTGGAGCCAGGCTCCGACTTTTTTTATTATCCCTAGTTTTAACCCGGTATTCAAAACATCACTTAAATAAGAAATTCCCTCATTGTAAAAAATATCAAACTCAGCAGTTTTGAAAGGAGCAGCTACTTTATTCTTAACAATTTTGGCTCTAACTCGATTCCCAATGATTTCACCACCTTTTTTAATTTGGGCTAACCTTCTCAAATCAATTCTGACCGAAGAATAAAATTTCAGAGCTAAACCCCCTGGCGTGGTTTCAGGATTGCCAAACAAGACTCCAATCCTCATCCTGGTTTGATTTAAAAATATAACCACTGTTTTTGTCTTTGAAATAACTCCAGAAAGCTTTCTCAAGGCCTGACTCATTAAGCGAGCTTGAAGTCCAATTTGAAATTCTCCTATTTCTCCAACAATCTCTGTCTGGGGAACTAAAGCAGCCACCGAATCAACAACAATAACATCAATCTCTCCTGATCTGACTAAGGTTTCGACAATTTGCAAGGCCTGCTCGCCAGAATCCGGCTGGGAAATTAATAAATCATCAATATTGACTCCAATTTTTCTAGCATAATCAGGGTCCAAAGCATGTTCGGCATCTATAAAGGCACCAACCCCTCCTCGTTTTTGGGCTTCAGCTAGAATATGTAATGCTAGGGTAGTTTTTCCGCTCGATTCCGGACCATAAATTTCAATTACCCTTCCCCTAGGCACTCCGCCGACCCCCAGGGCAAGATTAAGTGAGATACTTCCGGTTGAAATTACATCAACATCAGAAGGTCTGGTTTCTTTTAATTTCATAATTGCTCCTTCGCCAAATTTCTGTTTTATTTCCTCAACTGCCCTTTCCAAATCCTTTTTCTCGGTTTTTAATTCTTTTTTCTTTGCCATTTATATATAATTATTATATGATGGACTCACGAATTTTGCCAAGATAAAGGCACGATATTACTTATTCATGATCTCGAGATCTCGGATCCATCAGGTTCTATATAAACTTCTCGAGGTTTTGCCCCTTCTCCTGGGCCTACAACTCCTCTTTCTTCTAAAAGATCAATTAATCTAGCCGCTCGGGCATAACCAATTCTTAATCTCCGCTGGAGCAAAGAGGCGGAGGCTTTTTTGGCTTCTCTGACCACTCTTTTTGCTTCTTCATACAAAGAGTCTTCTTCATAAGGATATCTCTCCGATTCTATCTCTGGTATTTCCAGCGTTTTTTTCAGATCTTGAGCCAATCGATTCTCTAAGGTTTCCTCCTCTATTTCTTGAGATTTAAATTTTGAACCCTGAACTTTTAAATAATTTACCACTTTTCTCACTTCTTTTTCTGAAACATAACTACCCTGAATTCTCTTTGGCTTGCCAATTTCAGCCGATAAATAAAGAAGGTCTCCCATGCCTAAAAGTTTTTCTGCTCCGGCCATGTCCAAAACTGTACGGGAATCAACCTGGGAAGCAACCTGAAAAGTAACTCGAGAAGTAATGTTGGCCTTAATTAGACCGGTAATTACTTCAACTGATGGTCTTTGGGTAGCTACTACTAAATGAATTCCCACTGCTCTGGACATTTGAGCTAATCTAACAATTCCTGCCTCAAGCTCTCTGCCTCGGGCGGCCATTAAATCTGCTAATTCATCAATAATTAAAATAATATAGGGAAGAGGGCTGGAAAAATCCTCTTTTTTGGCCATTTCATTGTAACCTGAAATATCTCTGGCTTTGGCTTGGGCAAAAAGATCAAATCTTCTCTCCATTTCTAAAATCAACCATTTCAAAGCATTGATCGTTTTTTGTGCATCATAAATCACCGGAGACAAAAGATGGGGCAAATCATTATAAACTGGGAATTCCACTCTTTTGGGATCAATTAAAATAAACCGCAAAATTTCTGGAGAACTTCCATAAGGATTAAGATTGGTGGGCGATCGATATAAAAGACTCAAAATAAGAGAATTTAAGAAAATCGTCTTACCTGTTCCAGTACTGCCAGCCACCAAAAGATGGGGCATTTTTGCCAAATCAGCATAAACTGGATTTCCCGAAACATCTCTGCCTAAAACAATTAGTAAATTAGATGGTGAATTTTGGAATTCCGGCTTTTGAACTAAATCTCGGAGTCTAACCTGAGCCCTGATTTTATTTGGCACTTCAATTCCAACCAAAGGTTTTCCGGGAATTGGAGCTTCAATTCTAATTGGATGACTAGCTAAAGCCAAAGCTAGATCGTTAGCAAGAGCGGTTATCTTAGAAAGCTTTATTCCTTCAGCTGGTTTTAAAGTATACTGAGTAACTGTCGGACCAATATTTATTTCTGACATTTCAACGGGAATATTAAAATTTTGAAGGGTCTTTTTAATGATAGCTGAATTTGTTCTAGTATCCCCGGCTGAAGGAATTCCTCTTTCTTTTTCCAATAAATCAAATGGAGGAGGCTGATATTCGCTAACCAGGGATTTTGATGAGACTTCTTTTGTTTTCAAGTCTAAAACCGCTTCTTTTGGTTCCGACTTTTCTGAAAGAAATGGTGGTACTTCTTTAATCTTAAATTTTGGTTCGCTCCCTACAGCTTTTTGAAATATTCGAGTAATTAAAGGTTTTTCTTTTTCTTCTTTTTCTTTTTTGAGTTTCTCTTCTCCAATCCTGGGTAAATAAATCAAGTGACGAAAAATTAGAATACTAATAATAATCAATGCCCCAAATATAATATTAGTTACTAGGGGACCAAAAAGTTTTAAAAAGGGCCAAGAAATTAGAAAACCTATTATTCCCCCCTTTTTAGTACCTGGCGTTAAAGCTCCAAAAATCCCAGTAATTCCCAGAATAAAAATTAAAATCGCTAAAATTAGCGGGAAAAGAAAGTTTTTATATTGAGTATTAAAAAAAACCAAACCGCCTAAAACCAAAATTAAAGGAAAAAGAAAAACTGCTTTGCCAATCAAAAAAGAAAACAGAGCTAATATTTTGCTACCAGCTACTCCGGATAGTTTGAAAAAGCTCAAGACCACTATGATGGCTATTAAAAACATCAGAATTCCCCAACTCCATTTTTTGATTTCTCCGGGCAAAACAAAATGAGAAGACTTTTTTTTCCTTAATCTTGAGTTTATTTTTTTATTTTCCTTTTTTTTCATACATACTTTATTTTTATTCAGAATAGGTAGGCCCATCTTCCCAAAAATCTGCCCAAAAGCTATTTTTTTAATCTGGTACCCCCTGGTATCAACTTACCTATTATAACATTTTCTTTCAGTCCTCTTAATTTATCTTCTTTGCCCTCCAAAGCAGCTTTAATCAAAACCCGAGAAGTCTCCTGAAAAGAGGCGGCTGATAAAAAACTATCGGTTGTCAAGGCTACCCTTGTTATCCCCAACAAAATTAGGGTTCCTTTAGCTAACCTTTTTTTGGCTTTTTTTAGAGAAAAATTTTCTTCAAAAAATTTTGCCCTTTCCACCACCTCGCCTTGAGTAAAAAGACTGTCTCCTCCCTCGCGGATTTTTATCCTGGAAAACATCTGACGGACAATTACCTCAATATGTTTATCATGGATAATTGCTCCTTGGGAAACATAAATCTTTTGAATTTCTTTAACAATATATCTCTGGACCTCTTCTTTGCCAACCAATTTAAATAACTCCCTGATATCTAAATTCCCTTCAGAAAGTTGCTGACCCTTTTTAATCTCCTGACCAGAACTAACTAAAATTGTTATTCCCGGAGGGACTTTATATTCAACAACATCAACTTTTTTGGAATTGCCTTTTTTTGCCTTAATTTTAATTAGTCCATCAGAACTGACTTCTAAAACCCTTCCTTCAACCTGGGAAATCTCCGCTTTCCCGGTTGGCATCCTGGCTTCAAAGATTTCTTCAACCCGAAGAAGGCCAGAAGTAATATCTCCGCCGGCAGCCACTCCACCAGTATGGAAAGTTCTCATTGTCAATTGGGTTCCTGGTTCGCCAATTGCTTGAGCTGCCACAACTCCGACCGCCGCGCCAAGTCTGACCATTTTATTATAGCCCAAATCCCAACCATAACATTTCTGACAAACTCCCCGAGCTGACTTACAGGATAGCACAGAGTAAACCCGCAGTTTCTCAATTCCTGAATCAATTATTGCCCTAGCTTTATCCCAGTCAATAATCTCCCCTTTCTTCAAAATAGTTTTAGCTTTGGAACCCTTGGTTGACCCTTTAGATATTACATCTTCTGCAGTTATCCTTCCTAAAATTTTAAAAAGAAAATTCTGGCCAATTTCTTCAGCATCTCGCCTAAATATTTCAATTCCCTTCTTATCTCGACAATCTTCTTCAAAAATTATTATCTCATGGGCAACATCAACTAATCTCCTAGTTAAATAGCCGGCCGTGGAAGTTCTCAAAGCAGTGTCAACTGTTCCTTTTCTAGCGCCATGAGTAGAAATAAAATATTCCAAAACATCCAAACCTTCTTTGTAAGCACTCTTTACCGGCAAATCAATAATCTGACCCATCGGATTGACAACTAAACCTTTCATTCCGGCCATCTGGACTACCTGTGCCCAAGAACCTCGAGCTCCGGCATCAACAAATGAAAATACCGGACCTTCCTGGGGTAAAGTCTTGAGAACCAGTTTTTCAATCTCTGACTTTGCCTTTGTCCAAATTTCAATTATTTTGGTTGACCTTTCTTTTTTTGATAAAAGACCTTTTTTAAAATGTTCTTCAACTTTCTCCATTTCTTTCTCGGCCAAAGTAACAACTTTTTCTTTTTCCGAAGGAACAATTAAATCATCAATCCCCCAGGTAAATCCTGCTAAGGTGGAGTACTCAAACCCTAAATTTTTAATTCTGTCTAAAATTTCTTGAATTATTAGAAATTTTTCAAGCCCATATTTTTCAATTATTTCACTAATTATTCTATTTAATTTTTTTGTTCGCACCTCTTCATTAACAAAAGGGTAATCGGAGGGTAATGCTTCATTAAAAATAATTCTCCCCACACTGGTTTCAATAAATTTCCCCTCAATTCTAACTTTAATACAGGCTCTTAAATCAATTTGACCAAACTCATAAGCTATCAATGCCTCTTCAGGGCTGCCAAACATCTTACCTTCGCCTTTTGCCTTAGGAGAGATTTTAGATAACCAATAACAGCCGAGAATAATATCCTGATTAATGCTAATCACTGGCATACCAGTTGCGGGTTTTAAAAGGTTTAAAGAAGATATCATAATTTCTTTAGCTTCTTTTTGAGATTTTTCTGAAAGAGGAAGATAAACAGCCATCTGATCTCCATCAAAATCGGCATTAAAAGCCGAACAAACCATAGGATGAATTCTGATTGCTTCTCCTTCAATCAAAACCGGCTGGAAAGCCTGAATTCCCATTCTGTGCAAGGTCGGCGCTCGATTAAGCAAAAGAAATTTATCTCTTACAACTTCCTCAAGAGCTTCCCAGACTTCATCACTCTCTGATTCAATTATTCTTGAAGCTGCTCGGACATTATAGGCAAATTCTTTTTCTAAAATTCTTCTAATAACAAAAGGTTTGAAGATCTCTAATGCCATTTTCTTTGGAATGCCGCACTGATTAAGTTTTAGTTCTGGTCCCACCACAATCACTGACCTTCCCGAATAATCAACTCTTTTCCCTAAAAGATTCTGTCTAAAACGGCCTTGTTTTCCTTTGAGCATATCAGCCAAAGATTTTAAAAGTCGCTTACCTCCGGTAGTAGCCTGGGTCATCGTTCCTTTTCTCATCCCATTATCAATTAAGGCGTCCACTGCTTCTTGCAACATTCTTTTTTCGTTTCTGACAATCACTTCGGGAGCATTAATTTCTAATAAATATTTTAATCGGTTATTTCTGTTGATTACTCTTCGATAAAGGTCGTTTAGATCAGAGGAAGCAAAACGACCGCCATCTAACTGAACCATTGGTCTCAAATCTGGAGGTAGGACTGGTAAAACTGTCAGGAACATCCATTCTGGTCGAACCCCAGCTTTTTCCATTGCCCGGAAAAATCTTAACCTTCTCAAAATTTTTATTCTGGTAACTGGCGAAGCGTTTTCTAATGCTTTCTTTAGATTTTCAATCTCTTTTTTCAGATCAATGTTTTCAAATATTTTCCTTAAAGTTTCGGCTCCGGTTCCGGCCTCAAAAATTTCACCGTATTTCAAAGAAAAATTATGATACTCAATCTCAGATAAAACCCTCAGGGGCTTAATTGATAGTATTTCTTCTTTCGCCCTATCTCTTGCTACTTTTAATTGCTCTAATTTGAAAGGCTGTCCCTGATCCCTTTCTGTCTCCTCCTTGTCTTTTGCTAATATCTTTTTACCCTTAGCCCCACCAACCGCTTTAGACATTAAACTTTTAACTTTTAGCCTGTATTCTTTTTCAATTTTCTCCAGGGCTCTTTTCTTTGACTCTTCATTAACTTTAGTAATAATATAGGCAGCAAAATAAATTATTTTTTCTAAGTGCTGCATTGGTAAATCTAAAACCATTCCCATTCTTGATGGCACTCCTCGCAAAAACCAAATATGACTACAGGGCGAAGCTAATTTGATATGCCCCATTCTCTCCCGACGAACAGCAGCTTTGGTCACTTCTACTCCACAACGGTCACAAATAATACCTTTGTAACGAATCCTTTTGTATTTTCCACAATAACATTCGTAATCTTTCTCTGGTCCAAAAATTTTTTGACAAAAAAGCCCATCCTTTTCTGCTCTCTGGGTTCGATAATTAATGGTTTCCGGTTTTGTCACTTCGCCACATGACCAACTCAAAATTTCTTCGGGCGAGGCTAATTTTATTTGAATTGACTCAATGTTTTCTACGTGCATAATAATTCATATTTAGAAAAGTTGTATCCTCAATATAAATTCACAATCCTCCGCAAATTCCAATGTTTTGCTCAACTGTCTAAAATTAAAGTTTAAAAAGGAAAATGGAATTAAATAGATGAAACGAACCCTATTTTCTTTTGTCGGTTTCTTCCTTTTTTTCTCTTATTTCCACATTCAACCCCAATGATTTCAGCTCACTGACTAATAAACTAAAGGAGGCGGGAATATTGGGCGTTTTTATTTCTTCTCCTTTCAAGATTGCCTCATATGTCGCTGCTCTTCCCAAAACATCATCGGATTTTATAGTTAAAATTTCCTGTAAAGTATGAGCTGCTCCATAACCTTCCAAAGCCCACACTTCCATCTCCCCAAATCTCTGACCACCAAATTGAGCCTTTCCACCTAGAGGCTGTTGAGTGATTAAAGAATAAGGACCAATGCTTCTCATATGAATTTTATCTCTAACCATATGAATTAATTTCATCATATAAATGTAACCGACAGTAATCTTTTGCGGGAAGGGAAGACCAGTTTTTCCATCAAACAATTTAACCTTTCCATCTGCTGGCAAACCGGCCTTTTTCAGTTCTTCTTTAATATCTTTTTCATTAGCTCCGCTCAAAGAAGGAGAAATAGCATAATATCCTAATTTTTTTGCTGCCAAACCAAGATGGGTTTCTAAAATTTGGCCAATGTTCATTCGGGAAACCACACCTAAGGGGTTTAAAACAATATCCACTGGCGTTCCATCTTCAAGGTAGGGCAAATCTTGTTCTGGTAAGACCTTGGAAACTACTCCTTTATTACCATGGCGACCAGCTAGTTTGTCACCGGCTTGAATTTTTCGGATATCAGCTACTTCAATTTCAATTCTTTTTATCACCCCGGGCTCAAGTTTGTGGCCAAGTTCTCGAGAAAAAACTTTTACTCCAATTACTCTTCCTCTTTTTCCGTGTTCCATTAAAAGTGAAGTATCTTTAACATCCCTGGCTTTCTCGCCAAAAATTGCTCTTAATAATCTTTCTTCAGATGTTAAATCAGATTCTCCTTTTGGTGAAATTTTACCAACCAAAATATCATTAGGCTCAACTTCTGCTCCAATCCTCACAATCCCTTCCTCGTCTAAATTTTTTAATTTCTCTTCTGAAACATTAGGAATATCAGCAGTAGTTACTTCCGGTCCCAATTTTGTCTCCCTGACATCGCAACTAAAGCTCTCAATATGAATTGAAGTATAAATATCATCTTTAACCAGTCTTTCGGAAATTAAGATAGCGTCTTCAAAATTCCCTCCCCGCCAGGGAATAAAGGCTACCAAAATATTTTTCCCAAGGGCTAAATATCCCTGAGAAATTCCTGCACCATCAGCCAAAAGGTCTCCTTTTTTTATTTTCTGTCCTTTTTTCACCACTGGTTTTTGATGAAAACAAGTATACTGATTACTTCTAATAAAAGTTCTAAGGAAATAAGTAATTGGCTTTTGATTTTTGGGCTTGATAGTAATATGATTGGCATCTACTTCGGTTACTATTCCATCAAACTCAGCAATTATTTCTTGCCCAGAATCTTTGGCTAACCTTTCCTCCACGCCGGTCATTACCAAAGGCGGTTCAGGCAAAATCAAGGGAACAGCCTGACGTTGCATGTTTGAACCCATTAAGGCTCGATTAGCATCGTTATTCTGCAAAAATGGTACTAAAGAGGCGGCTACTGAAATTGATTGTTCTGGCGAAACATCAATAAAATCAATCTTGTCTCTATCTATTATCCCCGGTTCACCCTTTATTCTGGCTTCAACTTTTTTTGGTAAAAGTTTGCCTTTTTCATCAACGGGTACTCCGCCAGAAGCAATATTATATTTTTCTTCTTCATAGGCATTGAGGTATCTAATTTCTGAAGTTATTCTTCCTTTCTCAACTTTAAAATAGGGAGTTTCAATAAAACCATAAGGATTAATTCTGGCAAAAGAAGCCAAATGGTTGATTAAACCGATATTTGGTCCCTCAGGGGTCTGAATAGGGCAAATTTTTCCATAGTGACTGGGCTGGACATCTCTAACTTCAAAACCAGCCCTTTCTCGGGTCAGACCTCCAGGACCGGTGGCTGACAACCTTCTTTTGTGTTCTAATTCTGACAAAGGATTTTCGTTATCCATAAATTGGGCCATTTGAGAAGAAGTAAAAAATTCTTTTACAACCGCCATTACTGGTCTAGGATTAATTAATTGAATTGGAGTAATAGTATAAATATCAAGCATTGACATTCTATCTTTGATAATTCTTTCCATTCTCATTAGACCTACTCTTAAACGATTAATTAATAATTCACTCAACGTTCTTACTCTTCTGTTTCCTAAATGATCAATTTGGTCAGGTTTTCCTTCTGGATCATTATTTAATCTTATTATCTCTCTCACTACCTCTAAGACATCCTCAGGTTTCAAAACTCTATCCTCCAGAGATATATCTTCATTTGTTTGTTTCCGGTTAAGACTGGGGAGTCTCTGCCAAGTCTTCCATCTCCCCACTTTTGACAGATCGTATCTTTGGAGGTTAAAAAACATATTTTCTAATAATTCCCGAGCAGTATCAGGGGTAACCATATCCCCTGGCCGCAATCGGGTATAAATTTCCACTAAAGCTTCGGCCCGATTTTTGCTTGGATCCCGTTTTAGGGTTTCTTCAATATATTTTGTCTCGCCAATATCCACATCTTTGAAAATTTCTTTTATTTTCTCTTCTGTATCGGCCAAACCTAAAGCTTTCAATAAAGTTGTGACAGGCAACTTTCTCTTTCGATCAATTTTCACTCCGATAAAACCCGAATTTTCAGTTTCAAACTCTAGCCAGGCCCCCCGATTAGGAATGATCTTTGCTCCAAAACAATTTTTGCCACTAATTTTAGAGAGGGTAAAAAAAGCGCCCGGCGAACGAATCAACTGAGAAATTATCACTCTTTCCACCCCATTAACAATAAAAGTTCCCCTTTCTGTCATCACGGGAAAATCAGTTAAATAAATCTCTTGTTCTTTGATTTCCTTTGTTCTGAGATTGACTAATTTTGTCCTAAGTCTTAAAGCTGCTTCATAAGAATCATTATTTTGCCTTGCTTCTAAATCGGTTTTGTATTTAGGCGGATCTAATTTATAATCCAAAAACCAGAGCTCCAATTCTTTTCCGCTATAATCTCGAATCGGCGAGATTTCCTGAAAGAGTTCTTTTAAATCTTTTTCCCAAAAAGACCTCCAACTATCTTTTTGTAGGCTCAATAAATAAGGTAAAGGAAGAGAAATTTTTAATTTTCCAAAGTTTTTTATTGTCATAATATCATAATAAAAATTACAAAAAACCCTAAACTGTTACCGATTTTTAGGGTAATTTCATTTATTTAATTTTTAGTATAAGGGAAAATCAAGGTTTAAGTATTAAAGCTTTAGTCAATTTTTAATTTTACTCTTTTATTCCAAAAAGTCAATCCCATTAGGCCAACCAGAGGATTACTCTTCAAGTCTTTCTGGCGGCACTTCTTCAATCGGAGGCCGAGCTGGAGTTATCCCCTCTAAAGCTTCTTTTCCCAGTCTTAAATTGGCCAAAATTTTCTTCACTTCCTCATTATCAGGATTTAATTCAGAAATTTTTTCAAATTGCTCAATAGCTTTTTCTTTTTGATTTTGACGGTCATAAATCAGCCCCAAAAAATAACGGGCGTTAGAATAATTTGGGTCAAGCAAAACTGTTCTTTCAAATTGTTCTTTAGCTTTATCAAAATCGTTCTCCTGATAATAAATCACTCCCAGTTGAAAAGCCAAACCCGGATCAAAGGAAGCAACTTCTTTTGTTGCCTCAAGTTTTTCAATGGCTTCTTGGGTTTTACCCTCTTTAACAAAAACCATGGCTAATTGAAAATGGGCTGGCGCATAATCTAATTTTAAATCAATAGCTTTTTGAAAATTTTCCTTGGCTTTCTCGAGCTCGTTTTTAGCCAAATAAACCCTACCCAGTTCTGTCAGTAAATAAGGGTTAGTTGGCTCAAGTTTGATTGCTTCCTCATAAGATTTTATTGCCCAACTCTCAGCTCCGCCAATTAAACCTATCAGATTTCGATAAACAAAACCCCTAATTGCCCAATTAGCAACATTTTGGGAACTGACATCAGTGGCTGCTTTGGCTGAACCTACAGCATTGCTCAATAAAGGGATAATTGTCTGAAAAATCTCCTCTTGAGAAACATCTAACCTCTGGATTTCCTCATTTATTCTAAAAAGATAAGCCTGAGAGAGATCCCGCCAATAATTATCCTGTTTTCCTCGGGTCAGAGAAATAGCCTCCAAAAAATGGTCAATTCCAGCTTGATTATCCCCTCTTCGAACAGCTTCCAAACCCTGACGATACTTGACTTCAGCCAAATATCTTTGACCAGTCAAAGAGAGCAAGCTTATCCCTAAAATTAAAAAGAAAATGAAAACAAATGAAACTAAAACTGCTACCCTTGAAGGAGTTTCGAGGTTCCAATTTTTAAATTTACTATCAGTTAGGACAATAAAATTAGCCATAAAAATCCAGAATAAAAATGAGAGGGAAAGGTTGAATGGATAGAAAAAGAGGCAAAAAACCAGCCCTAACCAACCAGCAAAAATTCCTAAACTCAAAATCCAGATAGAATTCTTTTTCCTAACCCTCTCTTTTTCTTTTTCACCATCCTCTCCTCCAACCTCCTCCTGTTTAAACCTCCAGTTTAAACATCTGATGGCGAGGAAGAAAAAGATAACTAAAATAGCCAGAAAAGAAAGAAAACCCAAAATGCCGGTAGTTGCTAATTTATTCAGCATCTCCGAAGCTCCAGAAGAAAATCTATTCATCCAAAAATTCGTCTGATTTAAAGTTTCTGGTTTAAATTTAGAATAATCATAGACAAAAGTTCCCGGCCCAGAACCAAAAAACAGAGATTTGGGTGGACTAAAATTTTTTAAAGTTTGAAAAGAGATATCAAAAGTGGCTCTTTGCGAGGGTGAAATCTCCAAAGGAAGGGCTGGCAGACCGGGAATAGAAATTTTCAGAAAACCAAAAACCAAAGCCAAAGCTAGAAAAAGCATTGAAAAGGTGAGCCAGCTGCCTTGGAAGATTGGACGACGAATCATTCCAAAAATTAACAAAAGGGCAGAGCTAATTAAAAGGGAAATCCACGCCAGCCAAAAATTGATAACAAAAAGTAAAATTAAAAGCAAGGCTCCGAAACAAAATAGTAAAAATTTAATCATTTTCCGAGTAATAATAGTTAAAACCAAAACCAGAGGCAATAACACAGCTGAAAATACTCCAAAACTATTTATTGTCCCAATGGTATTAAAAGAAGAGATTTTAGTAAGGTCAAAAGGGATAATAAACTTGCCAAAAATTTGGAAAATCCCAAACAAGGCTGCCAGAAAACTGGAAAAAATTAGGGTCAAAAGCAAACCAAAAATTTCTTTTTTCTGGAAAATATTAACAATTAAAAAATAAAATAGTAAAAATCCAAAAACTGTGACAAAAGCAGAAGAAATATCAAGAGGCAGTCCCCAGAAACTGCCATAACGATAGGCAGAAAAAACAGTTGACAATCCTAAAATTACTAAAAATATCAAAAGAACTAAATTGAAAAGATTAAGGTTTAAACTTATTTCCCCTTCAACAATTGAACGACCCAGCCAGCTGATTAGGGAAGTAAAAACTAAAAACAATAAAAGAGTTTGTTTTGGAAAATCCAGAAAATTGGTCGTCCAGGGCAAAAAGAAAATAGGCAACAAAAAAACCAACAAAAAAATACTTATCTTGGAAACTCTTTCCCAGATTTTGCCTGATTGAAATTTAATCGGAAGCCTCATTCTTGAGAAATTCTAATTTTTCAAAATTAAAATTTTTGTCAAACTAATTAAATTTTAATAAATTTCAAAAACCGAGTCAAAACCAAACTAGAAAAATCCATTTCATTAAAGAACTTTATTAAAAAGTTAAGCTCCTCAATTTAAGATTTTTAATTTGGGTTTCTTGTTATAAAATTGTCGGCGTGTCGCTATGGGCAACATCGTTATGATTACTCCAGTTGCTGTGGCCACTGTCGCTATGGGCAACATTGCTATGATTACTCCAGTTGCTGTGGGCAGTGTCGCTATGAGGTATGTCGAAGTAGTCCCACCACAAACTATCCCACTCAATATCCACCCAATCGCTGTGATCGCCCCAATCACTATGAAGCGTGTCGCTATGGCCAACATCGCTATGATTACTCCAGTTGCTGTGGGCAGTGTCGCTATGGCTAACATTGCTATGATTACTCCAGTTGCTGTGGGCTATATCAGCATGCCATCGAGTTTTTACTGCTGATGTTTGATTAATATAGTGAATCCAGTTTCCTTCAACCCAAAAATAGCCTGGCGTTCCAGACCCAGTAAGAAGATAATAAGGCAAGTATCTGACCGCGCCATTGGCATCAGTATATCTGATATTATATCCTTCAATCCAAAGATAACCAGGCGAGCCGGAAGCGCCGGTTGCGGTTCCAATCGCTCCTCTTTTATATCCGTTGGCATCAATATAGCAAAGATATTGCCCTTCTACCCATAAATAACCAGGCGTTGGCATGTTTATTAGCGTTTGGCAATTGACGGTTAGCAATTAGCCATTACGTCTTCAACTCCACGTCTTCAACTCCCTATACGCTAAACCTTGATTAAACGTTACATCCTAATTTAGCTATATAAATTCGTTCCTACAGGGATTTTTAGTTTTGTACCCCCTTCTATAGCAAGTCGAAATCTGGAAATTCTTACTGTTTCGACACCGAATTTTATCTCCCCGCATTTCAAACACACCTTAGCTGCTGTAGAAATAATTCGGCCCTTGGATTTAGCCAATAATGACGCCCACTTGTGCTGACATTCTTTTCTCCGTCTTTTTGTTATTGTTTTTTTCATAATATTAAAAGTCAATTTTTGGTATTTAACTTTTATATTTTTTCTTTTTCTTTTCTATATCGCGGGCCATAACCTTCTTCCAGCCAGTATTTATAATTTATTTTTTTGATAATTTTCAGCTTTGTTAATTTTTCTTTGTT
>FWPU01006478.1_pt1 | contig 23290 bp, 19 predicted proteins | sample 2228361 | NCBI WGS metagenome assembly FWPU01 (sample SAMEA103939777, study PRJEB20133) | metagenome
ATGGTTGCCAACAGTGTTTGGCATCTGCCGTTGCGTGAAATCTCGCACCTGATGGCGGTGATGACCTGATGCGATTTATGCACACCCCTCAGATAATCTGTAAGTCCATACTGGGACCGTAGCACACGCTGGCGATTTGCCCATCCGCCGTTTTGAAGCGGTTCTCCGGGGAGTTCGACGGCGCGGGGACCAGCCACTTGCGCTTCGGTTCTTCAACGAGAAAGTCGAGATAAAACTCGGCGGATTCTTTCATCGTCGGATAGACGCGCTTTAGAAACTCGCGGTCGCCGCTGAAGGCGTAATGCTCCCAGAGATGTTGGCAGAGCCAGCCGCTCGCCGCCGGGAACTGCCCCCACGACGGATGCTCGCCCGGCGACGTGAATCCCCAGACGTTCGTAATCGTATGCGCCACCCAACCGCGCGCGCCGTAGTGGACCCGCGCCGTTTTCCGCCCCGGCGCGCGCAGCGATTCGATGAGGTCAAACAATGGCAGGTGACACTCCGAGAGGTTGGTGGTTTCTGCGTGCCAGTAGTTCATCTGCACGTTGATGTTGGTGTGGTAATCGCCGTTCCACGGCGTCTGAATCGTGTCCGCCCAGATGCCCTGCAAGTTGGCGGCAAGGTCGCCAGGACGCGAACTGGAAATTAGCAGGTATCGCCCGAACTGAAAATAAAGCGCGACGAGTTGCGGGTCATCGCCGCCCTTCTTCAATGCCTCAAGCCGCTCATTTGTGGGAAGGTTGACCGCATCCGTGCTGCCCAAATCAATCTCAACGCGGCGGAAGAGTTTCTGGTAATCTGAGACGGCTGCATCGTGCAACTTCGCATATCCCTTTTTTGCCGCCCCCCGCAGTTGCTCGCTGCTAATCTTCTCGTGCGGCTTGCCGCGATAATTCGTCGCAGCCGTCAGCAACAGCGTGACGGCGTTCGCGCCTTCGACGCGCAGGGTGTCGGCAGCCGTCGTGACCTTCCCGCCCTCGTTCAAAGCGCGGAGTCGCACCATGAACTTCATCCCGTTCACCGCGCTGCCGTCGAACAACTGCCCGCTCATCACCAGACCGTCTCTTCCCATCGCTTGCGTCGTCGCGCACTCCGGGCGACTCAGCGAAGCCGCGAAACTCACCCTCCCCGGCTTGTCGCACGTCAACCGCACGACCAGCACTTGGTCAGGATGGCTGGAAAAAACCTCGCGTGTGTAAGTTGAATCTCCGACGCGATAGCGCACGCGCGCGATGGCGGTGTCCAAGTCCAATTCTCGCCGATATTCAGTGAAAGAGTCATGTCCCCCCAACGTGAGTGTGAGGTCGCCTAACGTTTCGTAAGAGCCATAGGGAAGTTTCGCGCCGCCCGCATGTCCGCTGCCCCTGCCCTTGCAGACCAACCGCTGATACGTGAGATTTTGCGCCTCGACGTATTTGCCCTCAAACGGCAACCGCCGAATTTCCGGCAAGGCTTTGAGGGCTTCGGGGTTGTCCGCGTCCTGCGGTGCGCCCGACCACAAACTGTCCTCGTTGAGTTGAATCCGCTCCTGCGGCACGCCCCCGAACACCATGCCGCCCAAACGTCCATTCCCGATGGGCAATGCCTCCACCCACTGTTTCGCGGGCTGACGATACCAGAGCATCAATTCAGTCACTTTGTTTCCCTCCGGTGTTCGCGTGCTCGCCTGCGCTCCGATGAACAGACAAGCCACCACTGCATACACGACGACGCCCCACACCCTTTTCACGATTAAGAGCCTATCCCAAAAATGCTCGTAGTCAGCCACGCAGCGCAGCGGAGTGGCATCCCAACGGCACGCCACTCCGTTCCGTGCCTGACGACAAACGAATTTTGGGATAGGCTCTAAGCGATAATCCGTGCAATCCGTGTAATCCGTGGATGAGCTCATTGATACCACTTCCGTCCGTCCCTCGCCATAAGCTCCTCCGCCGCTTTCGGTCCCCACAGACCCGGCGCGTAGTTGGGAAAATCGCCCGGCGGGGTGGACTCCCACTGCTGCAAAATCGGCAGAATGCGCTCCCAGGCGAGTTCCACCCAGTCGCTGCGAGTGAAAAGCATGGTGTCTCCTTCCATCACGTCCAGCAGCAGCGTTTCGTAGGCTTCAGGCGGTTCGTGCCCGAAGGTGTCGTGGTAAGAAAAACTCAGGCTGACGGAACTCAGGCAGACCTCCTGCCCCGGCGCTTTGGCTTCGATGCGCTGCACAATGCCTTCGTCGGGCTGGATGCGCATGACGATGAGGTTGGGCGTCAACGCTGCGACCGGGCACGCCTGAAAGAGCAGCATGGGCGGCGGCTTGAATTGAATCACGATTTCGGTCATTTTCTGGGGCAGCCGTTTTCCTGAACGCAGGTAAAAGGGCACACCCTGCCAGCGCCAGTTGTCAACGTAAAACTTGACAGCCGCAAACGTGGCGGTGTGGGAGTCGGGGCGCACGCGCTCCTCTTCGCGGTAGGCTTTCGTCGGTTGACCGTTCACTTCTCCTTTGTCGTATTGACCGCGCACGGCAAACCGTTCCACTTCGCTCATCGGAATCGGACGCAAGGCGCGCAGGACTTGCACTTTCATTTCGTGAACGTCCCGCGCCTGAAACGCGATGGGGGGTTCCATCGCGGTCAAGCAGAGAAGTTGGAGCAGATGATTTTGAAACATGTCGCGCACGACGCCAGCGCGGTCGTAGTAGCCGCCGCGGTGTTCGATGCCGAGCGTCTCAGCGGCGGTGATTTGAACGTGGTCAACATAGCGGCGGTTCCAAATCGGCTCATACACGGAGTTGGCAAAGCGAAAAACTAAAATGTTTCGCACCGTGTCTTTGCCCAAGTAATGGTCAATGCGGAAAATTTGCTCCTCGTCGAAGACGTCGTGCAGCAGTCGGTTCAACGCCCGCGCCGATTCAAGGTCGCGCCCGAACGGTTTCTCAATGACGATGCGGTGGTAGGGTTCAGAGGTCGCGCCCTTCTGAACAAGTCCCGCCGCGCCGAGGCGGGTGATGACAGGCGAAAACGTCTCCGGCGGGGAGGCGAGATAGAAGATACGGTTGCTCGTCCTGTGAAGTCCTGCAAGCCGCTCTTTCAACCTGCGGTACATTTCGGCGTCGTCCATATCGCCTTGCTGAAAATGTAAGCACGGAGCGAATCTATCCCAATCAGCCATGGAGAAATCTCCGATGGCTTGCAGCGCGCTGCGCATTTTTTCCCGAAAAGCGTCATCGTTCCAATCGCGCCGCGCAACGCCTACGATGGCAAAACCTTCTAACAGCAAGCCCTGACGAAACAGGTGATAAAGCGCAGGCATCAGTTTACGGCTGGTCAAATCGCCCGCCGCGCCGAAGATGACCATCACGCAAGGAGCCGCAAAGCGATGGCGAGAGAAGACAGGTTGCATACGGTGTTCCTCCTCACGGCAACTTCCCTTTCACGTTGCTCTTCCCATCGTAAATCAAAATGCCCCCATCGCCTTTAGCATCGACGCCGATGCCAACGCGCGGCTTTCCGTCGTTGCCGCGACACGTCAGGCTGCCGCCTTCTTTGTTCACGTTGACGGACGCTCGCAAATTACCATTGTTGCCAACGATGCTGACCGCGCCGCCGTCCTCCCCCACACCGACACCGGCGCGCAGCCTGCCGTCATTGCCGAAAATGCTGATTTTGCCGCCGCTTCTGTCCGCCTCGACATGAGCGCGCGGTTTGCCGTCATTGCCCGAAATAACAATCTGTCCGCCGCTGGGGGTAATATGAAGAGTGGTGCGCGGGTTGCCGTCGCCGTCGAGAACTTCGAGCCTGCCGCCGCCCTCGTCCGCTCGGAGAATCGTGCGCGGCTTGCCATCGCTGCCGAACGTGAACATCTCGCCGCCCTGTTTGCTCATCTGCAGGACGGCGTGCGGTTTGCTGTCATTGCTGAGAAGTCCCAACTGCCCGCCGTCCTCGTTCGCCTGAAGCACCGCGCGCGGGTTGCCGTCGCTGCCGACGATTCTCAGCGACTTGCACACCAAATCCTGCGGCGGAGTTTGCGTCGTCGCGCTGGTAGCGGCGAAGAATAGGAGGCCCCCCATGAGCAGCCCCCAACCAATCCGACGCTGTCGTTTGAGAGATGTGACTTCGCGTTGCAGTTGCTCCAGTTGCACTTGGAGTATGTCATGTTCTGGTGTCATCTTTGTTCCCTCCCTTGAAATCGTCGTCGTCCTCGTCCTCATCCTCGTTCTCGAACTCCAAAAACGACCGACGACGAGGACGAGGACGACGACGAGGACGATTTTTCATGTGCCGTGGTGCCGATGAATCGGCATGAACAACCCCTGTCAGATAATCCCCGCAATAAACGCAATGATGCCCAGCCCCAGCAGGATGACAAGGATGCCGAGCAAGGCAAGGTAGGCTCCGGCGGGCACGTAGGTGTCGTTGCGAATTTGCTCGCGCACGATGAAGTAACGATAGGTCGAGAAAATGACGGCAGCGATGCCCAAGGCGGCGAAGGTGCCACCGACCCACTCTGCTTTCAGGACATCTTTCGCCGTGGCGGCATTGTGGTTGCCAACCTCAAACCGCAGCCGCGCCACAAGAAAACCAAACGCCATCATCCCCACGCCTGTGCGCAGCCATGCCAAGAAGGTACGCTCGTTGGCGAGATGGCTGCGGACTTTGGGGCTGTCGTCCCCGGCAAATTGGTCGGGTTTCGGTTCTGGCATGAGTTCGTTCACCTCTGCTTCAAGAGATTCGTCCGCGCAACGTCATTTCCTTTCTCCGCAGCCTTGCCTTTTCCTTAGTTCTATGATAAACTAACCTGTGGCTGCCCAAGAGCAAAACACAGCAGGTTCGTCCCGACGAGTCGGGATGCCTCGGCATGGGAGAAGTGGGGTGACGCCCACTTTTCTTTTTGTCTGGGAGAGGAGCAAAGTAGCCCGCACACTCCGTGTGCGGATTTCGGCACACGGAGTGTGCCGTCTACCTTGAACTTTATAACAAATCGCAACTTAGGGGCTTGTCCGGGTGCATTTCAAACTTGTTGGTCGTGAGGCGATTTATCGCCGTCCATGACGCGCAATGAATTGCGCTACTACCAACGCATAGGGAATGCACCCGCTTGTCCCCGTCTAAAGGCAGCCGGGAGAGGGTGAGGCACGTGAACCCGAATTTGTTTGAGGTTTTGAAGCAAATCGAGCGGGAAAAAGACATCCCTCTGGACACGCTGGTGGACACCATTCAGCAGGCGCTGCTGTCCGCCTACAAAAAGCGGTACGGCGCGGGAGGGAACGTTCGCGTGCAGTTGGACGAGAAAACGGGCGAGTTCCGCGTGTATGCCCAGAAACAGGTGGTGGAACGCTCCACGAACCCGCACACCGAGATCAGTTGGCGCGACGCGCAAGCGGTGAAGCCGGAAATCAACCTGGGCGAGACGCTGGAGGTGGAGGTCACGCCGACGGACTTCGGGCGCATCGCGGCGCAGACGGCGAAACAGGTCGTGCTCCAGCGCATCCGCGAAGCCGAACGCGAGTCGGTGTTTCAGGAATTCGTCGGACGCGAGTCGGAACTGGTGACGGGCGACGTGCAGCGCAAAGAGCGGCGCAATGTGTTCATCAATCTGGGGCGCGTGGAAGCCCTGCTGCCGCCCAGCGAGCAAGTGCAGAACGAGTTCTATCGCTTTGGAGACCGCCTCAAAATTTACGTTCTCGAGGTGCGCAAAACCTCTAAGACGCCGCAGGTGATTGTGTCGCGCACGCATCCCGGACTGGTGCGGCGACTGTTCGAGTTGGAAGTGCCCGAAATCCGCGAGGGCACGGTGGAGATTAAGTCCGTCGCTCGCGAGGCGGGACAGCGGACGAAGATTGCCGTTCACTCCCGCGACCTCAACGTCGACCCCGTCGGCGCGTGCGTGGGGCAGCGCGGGCTGCGCGTGCAAGCGGTGGTCGACGAACTCAGCGGCGAGAAGATTGACATCGTGCGCTGGAATGAAGACCCGGTGCAGTTTTTGACGAACGCCTTGAGTCCGGCGCAGGTGGCTGCCGTCCTCCTGCACCCGGACAACAAAACGGCAACCGTCATCGTCGCCAAAGACCAGCAATCGCTCGCCATCGGAAAGATGGGGCAAAACGTGCGCCTTGCGGCGCGGCTGACCGGCTGGCGTATTGACATCCGCACGCAGGCGCAGTACGATGAAGAACTGAAAAAGCAAACGGCGCCGGACGCGGTGGCAGCGGAAGAGGTTGGAGTGGTGGAAACGACGGAATGAACAAAGGGGAAATTGGGAAATTGGGAAATTAGGAAATTAGGAAATTAGGAAATTAGGAAATTAGGAAATTAGGAAATTGGAAAATTGGGGAATGACACAAGGACGCGAATTTCCCAATTTCTCAATTTCCCAATTTCCCAATTTCCCAATTTCCCAATTTCCTAATTTCCCAATTTCCTAATTTCCTGTTGTTTGTCGTTGCGTAAGCACGTTTCCGTCCGAACTTGTTTGGGTTGTGGGGCGTCGAAGCCCAAGCGGGAACTGCTGCGTATCGTGCGCACGCCCGGCGGAGAGGTCGTCGCCGACCCGACGGGCAAAGCCGCTGGGCGCGGTGCGTACACGTGCGCGAACGCAGAGTGCGTGCGCGCCGCCGAGAAGAAAAAATCCCTGCAGCGGGCATTGAAATCCCCAGTGTCCGCTGAGGCATTTCAAACCCTATACGCTTTTGTCCAAGACCTGTCCTGAGATCTGGCTGAAGAAGCGGGTGATGTTATGAGATAATGCGAGGTGTTGTACCATGCCCAAAGTGCGAATGTATCTTTTAGCCAAAGAGTTAAATCGTCCTGTCATGGACCTCATCCATGCGGCGCGCGAACTGGGCGTCGACGTCAAGGAAAATCCCGCCGCCGGCGTGGACGAAGAAATCGCCAACCTGATTCGGGGCATTTTCGCCGAAGATTCAACGGCTGCCCCGGCGGCGACGACGGCTCCGACGGTTGCTCCCTCCGTTCCCGAACCTGTCCGGGCTGAAGTCCCCCCGCCGGTCGCTGCACCGGAACCGACTCCTCCAGCGACGGAAGTGGCTGCCCCAACGGTCAGCCCCCCGCCCGCGAAGGAAGTCCCCAAAATCGTCCCGATTCCCCCCACCATCGTCGTGCGCGAACTGGCGCAGAAAATCAATGCCGAACCCAACGTCGTCATTAAGAAACTTCTGGCGCGCAACATCTTCCGCAACGCGAATCAAGAGATTCCCTCCGACATCGCCGCCATCGTGCTGGAGGATTTGGGCTATGCGGCGGAGGTCGTGCGCGTGCGCCTGGAGGACACGCTCTCCGAAGAGGAACGCGAAAAATTAGTTTCCGTTCCGCCGGTGGTGACGGTGATGGGACACGTCGACCACGGGAAGACGTCGCTGCTGGACTACATCCGCAAAAGCAACGTTGCCGAGCACGAAGCCGGGCAAATCACCCAGCACATCGGGGCGTACGAAGCGATGATAGACGGCAAGCGCATCGTCTTCTTGGACACGCCCGGTCACGAAGCGTTTACGGCGATGCGGGCGCGGGGGGCGCACGTCACGGACATCGCTGTTCTCGTCGTCGCCGCGGACGACGGCGTGATGCCGACCACGTTGGAAGCGATTGACCACGCCCGCGCCGCGCAGGTGCCGATTGTCACTGCCATCAACAAAATGGACCGCCCCGAAGCCGACCCCGACCACGTCAAGGTGCAACTTGCCGAGAACAACCTCGTGCCCGAAGACTGGGGCGGCGACCCGCTGAGGGAAGGCACGATTTGCATCCCCGTTTCGGCGAAGACGGGACAGGGCGTGGAGGATTTGCTGGAGAACATCTTGCTGGTCGCCGAGATGCTGGAACTCAAAGCCGACCCTCAAGGCTGGGCGCAGGGGACGGTCATCGAAGCCGAAATGGACCCGCAAAAAGGTCCCGTCGCCACCGTGCTCGTTCAGAAGGGCACTTTGAAAAAAGGCGATTGCATCGTGGCAGGAGACACCTACGGCAAAGTGCGGGCGATGCTCAATTACAAGGGCGACCCGCTGAATTCCGCCGGACCGGCGACGCCTGTGAGCGTCATCGGACTTAACAAAGTCCCGCACGCCAGCGACATTTTGCGCGCTGTGCCCGACATGAAGCGCGCCCGCGAAGAAGCAGCGCGATTTGCGCAGGAGTCCCGCGAGGGACGGTTCGGTTCGCGGCAGCGCGTCTCGTTGGATGACCTGTTCTCGCAGATTCAAAAAGGCGACGTGAAGGAACTCAACATCGTCCTCAAAGCCGACGTGCAGGGGTCAGTGGAGGCGTTATCACAAGAACTGGAAGGCTTGAGCACGGATGAAGTGCGCGTGCGCATCATCCACCGCGCCGTCGGCAACATCAACGAATCGGACGTCATGTTGGCGTCCGCGTCCAATGCCATCATCATTGGATTCCACGTGCAGGTGGACGGGAACGCGCGTCCCATTGCCGACCGCGAGGGCGTGGACATTCACACCTACGACATTATCTACAACGCCATTGACGAAGTGCGCGCGGCAATGGAAGGGTTGTTAGAACCTTTCACGGAAGAGCGATTGTTAGGCGTTGCTGAAGTGCGCGCGCTGTTCCGCTCTTCCCGCGCCGGAACGATTGCGGGCTGCATGTGCACGCAAGGGCGCCTCGTGCGCCACTCCGTCCTCCGCGTCTGGCGCGGCAATGAGAAGGTCTACGAAGGTCGTCTCGACACGCTGCGTCATCTGAAGGAAGATGTCACTGAAATCCCAGCAGGCATGGAGTGTGGCGTCTCCGTGCGCAACTTTAACGACTTCCAGGAGGGCGACCTGCTGCAGTCTATTGAACTGGTGGAGGTGCGCCGCTCGCTGGACGGACGCCGCACCCCCGCCGTCGTGGGCGCGCCGGCGAGACGGTAAGTCAATGGGTCAATGAGTCAATGCCCCCAATGGACTCATTGACTCATTGACTCATTGACTCATTGACTCATTGTTCATGGTCATTGGCACTTGCATCATAGACCTTGAAATCACCGACAGTGACTCCCTGAAGGACAAGCGGCAGGTGGTGAAGAGTTTGATGGAACGGGTTCGCCATCGCTTCCCTGTTTCGGTGGCGCAGTTGGACGACCACGACCTGTGGCACAGCGCGACGCTTGGCATTGCTGTCGTTGCCAACCAAACAACCTACGCCAATCAGGTGTTGAACAAGTTATTGGACTACGTTGAGAGCGATCCCCGCGTGATAGTGGTGGCGTGCCAGATGGAGATGCTCTGACGGGATGAGAGATAAGGGATGAGGGATGAGGGAGGCACGTTTGTATCCGTGTATCCTTGTATTTCTCATCTCTGATCTCTCATCCCTTATCCCTAATCTTAGAGAGAAGGCTGAACGTCATGGCGAGGATTGACCGCGTGCGCGAGCAGATTCAGCACGAGGCAAGCAAAATTATTCAAAGCGAACTCAAAGACCCGCGCGTCGGGATGGTGACGGTCACAAAGGCAGAGGTCTCGTCTGACTTCCGCTACGCGAAAATTTACTACACCGTTTATGGCGATGAGCAGAAACGCCGCGAGACGCAGGAAGGTCTGGAGAGCGCGGCGTCCTTCATCCGCACGCAAATCGGACAGCGTGTCCGCCTGCGCTTCACGCCGGAGATTTCGTTCGTCTTTGATTACGGCATGGACAAAGCCATGCACGTGTATGACCTTCTCGCGCAAATTGAGGCGGAGAACAAACAGAAAGAGAAGGAGCAGTCCCGTGAGTGAGACCGTGGTGCAGCAGATTGTCAACGTGCTGCGTGAGAAACAAACGTTCCTTATCACGACTCACATCCATCCCGATGGCGACGCCATCGGCTCCGTGTTGGCGTTGCGCGCCGCGCTGGTGAAAATGGGCAAGGAGTGTGAGGTCGTCAATACGGACGGCGTGCCCGACCTGTGTTCCTTCGTCCCCACCTGCGAATTCATCGTGACGCACCCCGATCAGTCTCCTGCGGACGTCGCCCTCATTCTCGATTGCAGCGGCAAAGACCGCATCGCCGCACCCGTCGAAGTCCTCGCCGCCTGCGACCAGCGCATCATCATTGACCACCATCAGAGCAGCCAGCCCAGTGCTGATTTGAACTGGATTGACCCGACCGCATCAGCGACGGGCGAACTCATCTACGAACTCATCAAACGGTTGCCCATTGAGATAGACGAAACCATCGCCACCAGCCTTTACACCGCCATCGCCACCGACACGGGCGGATTTCGGTTCACTAACACCACGCCGCGCGTGCTGCGGACGGCAGCGGAGTTGGTGGAACGCGGCGCGGACCCCCACAAAATCACCTATCACCTGTTTGAAGAACGCTCCGCAAAAGCCAGCATCATTTTGGGCATCGCGCTCAGTCGTTTGCAGCAAGACTGCGGGGGGCGGCTGACGTGGTCCACGCTCGACCGCGCCACGTTCGACGCGCTCAACGCGGACGACGACGACATCGAAAACGTCGTCAACTTCTTGCGCAACGTGCGCGGCACGGAGATGGGCATTCTGTTCCGCGAGGGCGACGACGGGCGCGTGCGCATTTCGTTTCGCTCCAATTCCCACTATGACGTATCCAAAATCGCCGAAGAGTTCGGCGGCGGCGGACACCGCGCTGCCGCCGGCTGCCGCCTGAGAACAACGCTGGATGACGCTGTGGAGCGCGTGCTGCGCCGCGTGCGGGAAATAATGACCAATGACCAATTAACAATGCCCAATGTCCAATGACCAATGACCAACGAATGGCAAGACGCCCGTTGGACATTCGACATTGGACATCGGGCATTGAACGTTGATGACCGGCGTTCTCAACCTCCTCAAACCTCCCGGCATGACCTCGCACGACGTTGTGGACGTCGTGCGGCAGTTGCTGCGCACGAAACGCGTGGGGCACGCGGGCACGCTCGACCCCGGCGCGGCGGGGGGGCTGCTCGTGTGCGTGGGAGAGGCGACGCGCCTCGTGGAGTATTTGATGGAGGGCACGAAAAGTTATCGCGCCGAAGTGACCTTCGGCGTGACGACGACGACGGAGGACGCGCAAGGCACAATCCTCTCCGAGCAATCGGCGATGGACGTCACGGAAGACCGGCTGCGCGACGTGCTGACGCAGTTCGTCGGCGACATCGAGCAAATTCCGCCGATGGTGTCCGCCGTGCAAATCGGTGGAAAGCGACTGCACGAACTGGCGCGGCGCGGCGAGACAGTGGAACGCCCGAAGCGACAAGTCCGCGTTGAAGAAATCAAACTGCTGAAGTTTACTGCGGGCGAACGCGCCGTCGCGCTGCTGGACGTGACCTGCTCCAAAGGCACATACATCCGCACCCTTGCCGCCGACATCGGCGCGGCGCTGGGCTGCGGCGCGCACCTGTCGTTTCTCGTCCGCACCCGCGTCGGGCGGTTTCGGCTGGAAGACAGTTTGACGCTGGAGGAGTTGTCCGCCGCCGCCGTGTGTAGGAGTGCAATTCATTGCGCGTTGATGTCGCTGAACGACGCGCTCGCGCACTTGCCAAGCGTTGTGCTGGACGCGGCTGCAGCGCAACGGGTGTGGAACGGTCAGAGCATACCCGTTGACAGTTCACAGTTGACAGTTGACAGTCGTTTACCGTCAACCCTCAACCCTCAACCGTCAACCGTTGTGCGGTTGTGCGACAAGCAAGGGCGACTCGTCGCCATCGCCCAGTGCGTGGAGAATCAAAAAAGGGAAATCGTGTATCAGCCACAGAAGGTGTTCAAGGGTCGCATTGGGGTAGGATGATTTTATGTTTAAGAGTCCATGATAAGGGCGAAGAGGCTCACTGCGTTCAGACCGTGCGGTCCGCCGACTCGCCTGGTCCATTTACTTCAAACGTGGTGGAAACAAGAGTTACGCGGTTGCTTCCACCGCTTTTAACCCCACCCCCAGCCCCTCCCCGCGTGCGGGGAGGGGAGGGAGGGGGCGGAAACAAAGCCGTTCTGGGGGCAAACACTGCTTCTTACCCTCTCCTCTCCGCGTGCGGGGAGGGGTGGGAACCCCTTCTTGTGTGCTCAACTGCGTAACTCTTGGGAAATTCAGATTACACCTTGAGGCGCATTGCGCCATTGCGGAGTCCCCGCAGATGCTCCCCGCACTGACATGCAGGGAGCATCGTTTTTAGAGGTTGTCGAAGGGGCATTCTTAAGGTAGAATGATGTCAAAGCAAAATCTAATTTGACGTAATTTACCATGCAGGTTTTCAATACATTAAGTTCTATCTCCGAATCCAACCGAGGCACCGCCATTGCTATCGGCTTCTTCGACGGCGTGCACCGCGGGCATCAGGCGCTCATGCGGACGCTGGTGGCGGCGGCGCGGCAGCAGGGGTTGGTCAGCGTGGTCATCACGTTTGAAGACCATCCCGCGCAACTGTTCAACCCCGACGCCGCACCGTTGTGGCTCACGACGCAGGAGGAGAAACTGCGGTATCTGGAAGAAATCGGCGTTGAGTGCGTTCACGTCATCCCGTTCACATGGGAGGTGGCGAACCTCTCCGCCGAGGAGTTTTGCGAGCGCATTTTGCGTGAGCAGTTCCACGCCCGTGTGCTCGTCTGCGGACCGGATTTCGCGTTGGGCAAAGGGCGCAAAGGCGACGTGCCGTTTCTGAAGGCGAAAGGGCAGGAGTTGGGCTTTGAGGTCATCATTGTCGAGCCAACCGTGCAGGACGGCGACATCATCTCCTCGACGCGGATTCGTCATCTCGTGCAGGAAGGCAAGGTCGAAGAAGCGCGGCAACTGTTGGGGCATCCGTTTATTCTGGACGGCTCCGTCGTGCGCGGGCAAGGGTTGGGGCGGCAAATCGGTTTTCCGACGGTGAACGTCCAACCCAACGAAAAGAAGGTTCTTCCCGCGTATGGGGTTTATGCTTGCAGTATAGCCCCTTGTGGGCGTCCCGCCGTCTGCAACATTGGCGTTCGTCCGACGGTGGGCGGAGCCTCGTTGAACGTGGAGTTTCACGTTCTGGACGCACCTGATTTTCAAGCGCCCGCCCGTGCCAGTCTCGCGTTGATAGCGCGACTGCGCAGCGAGCAGAAGTTCCCCTCAGTGGAAGCGCTGGCGGAGCAGATTCGACGAGACGTGGAGAAAGCAAGGCAAATGATGGAGTCATGGAGTATTGGAGTGATGGAGTAGTGGGAAAGGCGTTCCCACACTCCAATACTCCATCACTCCAAAGGAAGTGGCATGAACGTCATCCTCATCATCTCCGACACCATGCGCCGTGACTGCTTGGGCTGCTACGGCGCGCCGACGTGGGCGGCGGATTTTAAGACGGGCATCGGCAGAGTTCACACCCCGCACCTTGACCGTTTTGCGGAAAAGAGTTTCATCTTCGACAATGCTTACATTGCCTCATTCCCGACCGTGCCGACGCGCAACGATATTCTCACGGGGCGTTATACGTGGACTTACAAACCGTGGGCGCCGTTGAGCGCGGATGAAGTAACGTTGCAAGACACGCTCAACAAAGCGGGCGTGTTGACGGGTTTGGTCGTGGACACGCCGCACCCGTTCGCGCCGGGGTTCAACTATCAACGCGGATTTCAGACGTGGGAACTGATTCGCGGACAAGAGCACGACCCGTGGCACGCCGACCCCGCCGACGTTCAACTTCCCTCCGCGAAAGAAAAACTGCGCAGCCCCGACCGCACAGTCGTTCAGTATCTCCGCAACATGAGTTATCGTCATTGGGAAGAAGACTACTTCCCCGCCCGCACCTTCCGCGAAGCAGCGCGCTGGTTGGAGCGCAACTACCACCGCGAGCCGTTCTTCCTCTACGTGGACACCTTCGACCCGCACGAGCCGTGGGACCCGCCGCGCTACTACGTGGATCTTTACAACCCCGGCTACAAAGGCGAGGAGGTCATCTACCCCAGTTACGACACAACCCATTATCTCAGCAAATCAGAGTTACATCACTGCCGCGCGTTGTATTCAGGCGAAGTCACGCTCGTTGACCACTGGTTCGGCTTTCTGCTTGACCGCATCGAATCGTTAGGCTTGCTGAAAAACACCGTCGTCATTTTCGTCAGCGACCACGGTTTCTATCTGGGCGAGCACAACTACATTGGGAAGAGCCTCATCACGTCGCAGTATCAGCAGGCGATTCAGTTGTATCCCGAAGTCGCGCAGATTCCTCTGCTCGTCTATGCCCCAAATGGAAAATCAAAACGCATTAAATCGTTTGCGCAGACGATTGATTTGATGCCGACGATTTGCGAGTGGTTGGGCGCAGAGATACCGGAGCGCGTGCAAGGAAAATCACTTGCGCCAATTTTGGAAGCGGCAAAGAACGGAAAGAACCCATCGCTACGAGCCAACAAAGATTTCGTCATCTGCTCGCCGACGATTTCACATGAACGTTTAGACGTGCCGCACCCGACCACGCGCAGTTCGATTTACGACGGAGAGTTTCTGCTGGTCTACGGAAGTCAAGTCCACGACGTGAAGGACGCCGAAACGACGCAGATGGTGGACAGCGTGCTGCGCCGCGTGCGCACGTTGGAGAAAGGTCCCATCAAGCCGGAACTTTACTACCTGCCCGACGACCCCGGTTGCCAGAAGAACCTCATTAACAAAGAGCGCGAGGTAGCGAAGCGTCTTCACGCTCACTACGTCGCGTTCTTAGAGCAGGCAGGCGTGCCGGAGCGACACCGGCGATTTTTCAGGACGCTGTAAAATTGAGGGGGCAGAGGATTCTGGTTCTGTCCCCTCAAGTTCCGCTAAGAGCCTATCCCCAAAATGCTGGTCGTTCCAAGCGGAGCGAAGAACCTCAACGGCGAGATTCTTCACGAGGGGGACTTCGTCACTTTGTAAAACCTCTCTCACGACCACCAACTGGTTGAGGCATAATGGCTGTGATGATTCTTGACGAAGGAAATCGAAGGCGGGGAGTATGACGAAACCACCCTACGTTTCAGGACAGGGAAACGTTGATTTAGTAGTCCATCAAGACGGCAGAATCTATAACTTTGCCAGTCAGGTGGAGGACATTCACGCCGATACCCTGTCGGTGGCAGCGCCTCAAAGTCAGGAGCAGGGAGTCGTCTGGCGCGACGGGCAGCGAGTCGAGGTGCGCCTCCCGTCGTCGGGAGGACTCTTGCTGTTTCACACCCAGGTCATCTCCACGGTGGGCAACCCGCCCTCGTTTCTTATCCTCCGTCTGCCGCCGCGATTTCAGCGCAAGCACGTCCAGCGGCGCAAGTATCTGCGCGTGGCCGTGTCCGTTCCCATCACCTTATTCTTCTCGGATGTCTCTGAAGACTCTTCACGGATCGTTCCCGGCATGACCTGTGATGTAGGGGGCGGCGGCGTGCGCGCGTCTTTTCCCATTCCCCTCGCGCAGGCTCCTTTGCCGGGCACGCCGACTCAGGTGAGGCTCAGACTGCCAGGACATCATCTGATTCACGGGGGAGGTCGCGTCGTCCGTTCCATTGCCGTTCCCGCCCCTTCGTGCTGCGAGATAGCCATCGCTCTCCAAGACCTCGCCGAAGCCGACCGTCTTGCGCTGTTGCAGTTCACTCTCCGCCGCCACGCTGAGCTGCGCCGCGAACAACCCCGTGAACAACCCGCTGTGACCGTCCCGCTGCGTCCCACGGTGACGCCGATGGTGCGCCCCATGCTGCGCGTGTAGTTGACGGAGACTATCCGCTCCCTCTGTCCATTCGTCGTCCGTTCCATACCTCTCAGGCGTCCATTAACCAATTGACTCATTACATTGTTGCCGGTTGGGGTGACGCAGAGCATAAACTGTGCTATAATAGGGCAAGACTTTCATTCAGGAACTCTTTCGCTATGAAACTCATCAACATTGTGGGAGCGCGTCCCAATTTCATGAAGATGGCTCCCATCGTGCGGCAATTGGAGCGTCACCCGGAGATTGAGTGGCAACTCATTCACACCGGACAGCACTACGACGACGCGATGTCCAAAGTGTTTTTTGAGGAGTTGCAACTCCCGCCCCCGCATGTTTTTTTAGGCGTGGGGTCTGGCTCGCAGGCGGAACAGACGGCGCAGATGATGGTGAAGCTGGAGCAAGCGATGCAGTCTTACCGTCCTGATATAGTGCTGGTGGTCGGCGATACGAATTCGGCTCTGGCGGGCGCGTTGACGGCGGCGAAGTTGTGCATTCCCGTCGCGCACGTCGAAGCCGGATTGCGAAGTTACGACCGCACCATGCCGGAAGAAATCAATCGCCTCTGCACCGACTGCATCTCCACGCTTTTCTTCACCCCCTCGCGCGGCGCGGGCGAAATCCTGATGCGCGAGGGCATCCCCGCCGACAAAATCCATTTCGTGGGCAACGTGATGATTGACACCCTCCTCGCCTGCCGCGAGCGGGCAATGCAGTCGCGGATTTTGGAGACGCTCCAACGGGAGGAGAAAAACTACGCCGTCCTCACCCTGCACCGCCCCAGCAACGTGGACACGCCCGAAACCCTGTCGTGGCTGTTGGGCGTGATAGGCGAGATTGCCGCGCAGATTCCCGTTGTGTTTCCCCTGCACCCGCGCACGCAGCGTCGCATTCAGGAGTTTGGTTTGCAGCCGCGATTGGATACAATGCCACAGGTGAAAGTCACTGCGCCCTTGGGCTATTTAGACTTCCTGAAACTGATGGCTTGCGCGAAGTTCGTGATGACGGATTCCGGCGGTATTCAGGAGGAAACGACGGTGTTGGGCGTGCCCTGCCTGACGCTGCGCGAGAACACGGAACGCCCCGAAACCGTCACGGAGGGAACGAACGCGCTGGTCGGACGCAACCGCGACAAAATCATTAAAGAGGTGTTCCTCATCCTCGACGGGCGCGGCAAAGTCGGGCGTGTGCCCGAACTGTGGGATGGCAAGGCGGCGCATCGCATCGTGGACGCGCTGGTGAAATGGCAGGAGGAGCAGGGAGTATGAAGACGTTAATCACGGGCGGAGCCGGATTCATCGGCTCGCATCTGGCGGAAGCGCTGCTCAAAGCCGGGCACGAAATCGTCGTGGTGGACGACCTGTCGACCGGGCGTTACGAAAACATCCGTCCGCTGCGCGACCATCCGCAGTTTCGCGTGTTCATCAGCTCCATCCTCGACCGCAGCCTGATGGAGCCGCTCATTGCCGAGTGCGACGAGATTTATCACCTCGCGGCGGCGGTGGGCGTGCGGCTCATCATCGAAGAGCCGGTCGAAACGATTGAAACGAACATTTTGGGCACAGAGGTTGTCCTCAGCCTCGCCAGCAAATATAATAAGAAAACGCTGCTCGCTTCGACCTCCGAAGTTTACGGCAAAAACAACGCCGTGCCCTTCCGGGAGGACGACGACAGCGTGATTGGCGCGACGACGAAAAGCCGCTGGAGTTACGCCTGCTCCAAAGCGATGGACGAGTTCCTCGCGCTGGCCTACCACAAGCAGAAGGGCTTGCCCGTCGTCATCGTGCGGCTGTTCAACACCGTCGGTCCGCGCCAGACGGGACGCTACGGGATGGTCATTCCCAACTTCGTGCGACAGGCGTTGCTGGGTCAGCCGTTGAGCGTGTTCGGCGACGGCGAGCAAAGTCGCTGCTTCACGCACGTTCGGGACGTCGTGAAAGCTCTGATGGCGCTCATGGAACACCCCGACGCGGTGGGGCAAATTTTTAACTTGGGCAGCGATCAAGAGGTGACGATTAACGAGCTCGCCCGCCGCGTTATTCAACTGACGGGGAGTTCTTCGACGATTCAGCACATCCCCTACGATCAGGCGTACGAAGCGGGTTTTGAGGACATGCGGCGGCGCGTGCCCGATGTCTCGAAGTTGCGCCGACTCATTGGATTCGCGCCGCAAAGAAGTCTGGACGAAATTCTGCGCAACGTCATTGAGCATTTCCGAAACGGTCGAACCGTGGACGATGTAGCCTGAGTCAGTGACCAGTGACCAGTGACCAGTGACACTGCGACTGCTTACCGATCACTGATCACTGGTCACTGACTACATGGAGGTTCGATGATGCACCCCACCACGGTGAAGTTGTTAGGCTTTGCCGCCTCTTTGGGGTTGGCGCTGGTGTTGACGCCGATCGTGATTGCGGTGGCGCGACGGCTGGGGCAAGTAGCGAAACCCCGTCATGACCGCTGGCATCATCAGCACACCCCCGCCTTGTTCGGGGGGATAGCGATTTACCTCGCGTTCGCCCTCCCCGCGCTCTTTCTGCTTCCCGACAAAAAACGGTTTATCGGTTTTGCCGTCGGCACGTTGATCATCTTCGCCTTGGGATTTGTGGACGACCTCATCAACCTCCGCCACTACACGAAGTTGTTCGGACAAATTCTGACGGCGTGCATCGTGACGGCGTTCGGTGTAACCTTCGACCAGTCCACGCTCGGACCGATGGCGATTCCCCTGACCGTATTCTGGCTGGTTGCCATCACTAACTCGTTCAACCTGCTGGACAACATGGACGGCTTGTGCGCGGGCGTGGCGGGCGTGGTGTCGCTCATCCTCTGTTTGCACGCTTCGTTGAGCGGCGACCTGTTGGTGGCGATTCCCTGTCTGATGTTAGCGGGCGCGTCGGCGGGTTTTTTGTTCTTCAACTTCAAACCGGCGCGCATTTTCATGGGCGACTGCGGCAGCATGTTCTTGGGGTTGTCGCTGGCAATCCTCGCGGTGATGAGCAGCAGTTGGCTCGCGCCCAACATGGTCTTCTCTCTGCTTGTGCCCACGCTGATGCTGGCGATTCCGCTGTTTGACACTTCGTTCGTCAGCATCGTGCGCACGCTCAACGGACGCTCCATCGCGCAGGGCGGCACCGACCACACCTCCCACCGTCTCGTTTCTCTGGGCTTGTCGGAACGGCGCGCCGTCGTCCTGCTTTACCTCATCAGCGCGGTCTTCGGTTTAATCGCCCTCATCGGTTTGACGGGCTACAACACCGTGCTGCTGGTGCTGGCGGCGTTTGCCCTCATCGGTCTTATCATCTTCGGCAGGCTGCTCTCGGAAGTCGAAGTTTACAAAGAACCGGCAGCGTTCAAGTCGGCATGGCTGCGCAAAATCTCGGAGGACAAAACGGTGTTGGGCGGCATCGTGATGTACAAGCGGCGGATGCTCGAAATCCTGATTGATTTCGGGCTGATTTGCGCCTGCTACTTCGCGGCGTTCCTGCTGCGCTTCGACGGACAACTCACGGCGGAGATGACGGCGTTCATCAGCAAATCGCTGCCCTACGTTGTCATCTGTCAGTTGGGCATGTTCTTCCTATTCGGATTGTATCGCGGACAGTGGCGTTACACCGGCACCGCGGATTTGCTGTCCATCTTTAAGGCAGTGTCCGTCGGTTGCGCCCTTTCGCTGGCAGTCATTGTCGTGGGGTTGAGATTCGATGGCTTTTCCCGTGCGGCATACGTGATTGACTGGTTGCTGCTGATGGTCGTAGTGTCGGGCGCGCGCGTGTCCAGCAAAGTATTCCGTCACTATCTGCCTCCTTCCAACGAAAGCGCGAAACGGGTCATCATCGTCGGCGCGGGCGACGCGGGCGAGTTGGTCTTGCGCGACATTCGCAACAACCGCAACGCTAGCTACCTCCCCATCGGCTTCTTGGACGACGCGCCCACCAAGCAGAAATCCACCATTCATGGTTTAGCCGTCCTCGGCACGACCAGCATTTTGCGCGACGTGATTCAACAGCAACAGGTCGAAGAAGTCATTATCGCCATGCCCTCCGTGAAGAACGGCGTCATTGACCGCGTCAAAAACATCTGCGCGGAATTAGCCGTGCCCTATCACGAGGTGAAGGGAATGATTGCGTGAAACATGCAAGGATGCAAGGATGCAGAGATGCAAGGATACAGTCATAAGCATCCCTGCATCCCTGCATCCCTGCATCCCTGCATCCTTGAACGTGAAGTCCCTCCTCAAACCCTCTCTCAACTGGCTTCTGATTTTCCTTCCCATTGCCGTCGTGTTGGAGTACACGCACGGGAACCCCGCGCTCATTTTTGGGGCGTCGTGCATTGCAATTATTCCGCTCGCGGGGTGGATGGGCAAGGCGACGGAACACCTCGCCGAGAAAACCGGAGAAGGCATCGGCGGGCTGCTCAACGCCACGTTTGGCAACGCGGCGGAGCTCATCATCGCCTTGATGCTGCTGTTCAAAGCCTACCAAGAACCCAAAAATGTCGAAGCCATGCACGAAATCGTCAAAGCCTCCTTGACGGGGTCCATCATCGGCAACATCTTGCTCGTGCTGGGCTTGAGCCTGTTGGCGGGCGGCTTGAAGTTCAAGGTGCAGCGTTTCAACCCGACCGCGGCGCGGTCGAGTGCGACGATGCTTTCACTCGCTGCCATTAGTCTCGTCATTCCCGCCGTCTTTCGCTTCCTCACCGGAGGCAGCGGCGAGGCGAGCGTGCGCGACATCAGCCTGGAAATTTCCATCCTGCTCCTCGTCACCTATGGACTGAGCCTTGTGTTCTCGCTGAAAACGCACAAGCATCTCTTCTTAGGCGCCGCTGATGAGGTCGGGCACGTTGAAGAACAGCACGGCGAACACTGGTCGCTGAAAAAATCCATCGTAGTGCTGGTCGTCTCGGCGGCGTTGGTCGGATGGGTCAGCGAGTTTCTCGCGGGGTCGGTGCAGGAAGCCGGTCACAAACTCCACCTGACCGAACTGTTCATTGGTGTCATCGTCGTCGCCATCGTCGGCAACGCGGCAGAACACAGCACCGCCGTCCTCATGGCGATGCAAAACCGCATGGACCTTGCCCTCAGCATCGCCGTTGGCTCCTCCATGCAAATCGCTCTCTTCGTCGCCCCCGTGCTCGTGCTGGCGAGTTACGCGCTCGGACAGCCCATGAACCTCGTCTTTCAAAGCGCGGAAGTTATGGCCATCGTCCTCTCCGTCGCCATCGTCGGACAAATCTCCGGCGATGGTGAATCCGACTGGCTGGAAGGCGCGCAACTGTTGTCGGTGTACGTGATGGTGGGAGTGCTGTTTTTCTACTTGCGTTGACTTTCTCAAGCTGCTTGGGCTATGATGATAGCGAGGAAAAGTTTAAGAGCCTCTCCCAAAAATGCTCGTAGTCAGCCACGCAGCGCAGCGGAGTGGCGTCCCCACGGTACTCCCCTCCGTTCCGTGCCTGACTCAAACGAATTTTGGGATAGGCTCTAAGCTCCGAGCGGACAATCAATCTATACACCCATTTCCTCTCCTCACCACCACGCATCGTACATCGGCTTGTGCAACGCCAGCGCAAGCAGACTCCACGCGCAGGCGACGATACATTCCCCGATAATAAGCCCGATGAAGAACGGCAACGCTTTGCGATACATCCTCGCCCCGCCATAGCGCAGCAGGACGGTTTTGATGACGGACGTGACGACCAGCGATGCCCAGTAGAAGTCCACCGCGTAACTCAGCCCCAGCACGTAGCCCATCGGATGCAGCGAGAACCACATAAATCGGGTGCGCAATATGCTGAGTAACAGAGCGAACCCGAAGCCGCCGACCATGAAGCCTTGCGCGAGGCGGTTGGGCTGCTGCACGTCAGCGTTGCGCAGCCAACCGTCGAGGCGGAGGAAGGTGTCCTGTCCGACCCACAACACTTCGCCCGCTGCTTTCACCGCTCCGTCGCGGTAGAACAGCGCGGGGTAAATGAAAAAGCAACTCAGGATGCTGAACAAAGCCACAACGGACAACAACGCCCAGATTTTCACCTTGCCGATGCCCGCTAATTCTGACATGCGAAAACATTCCAGCGCAGCGGGCATGGGGTGATTGCGGTTCAGGCGATTGAACCACCAGAACAGCGCAAATATCGAGAGGTTCTGCGGACCCACTGCCGCCGCGCCGAGGTGGACGAGCAAAATATCCTGCGGGTTGACGAACAACATCGAGTGCGCGGGTGGACCGATTTCGGCGCGGATGCGCGTGACGGCGACGGAGATGACGAAATAGAGGAGGAAGAACGCTGTGAAGATGCCGGCACTCATGCCCGCCGCGCGACAAATCATCCAGAGAGCAACGCTGCAAAGAATAAACAGCGCAAAGGTCACGCGATAGAGGCGCGTTTCGGATCTGTCGGAAATCAGTTGCGGGGCGTGCGCAGGCAGAAAAACTTTCCGCAGCACTTCCTTCAAATGCCCCCGCGTCATCCACAACGCGATGAGGCAGACCGCCATCGCGCCGCCCGCCGCCTGCTCGCCCTGAAACGGAAAGCGCGGATACTGAAACCATCCCATCGTGCTGCCGACGATGCGCTGCAATTTGCCGAACAGATAAAAAATCCATGCCGAGTTACACAAGTCCAACGGCAGCAGGTAAGCGAACCCAATGACGAACGGATAGAACCGCAGCGGCGTTGAACCAATGGCGTTCCACGGCGGGTCGGTGAGATACTGGCTGGCGTCCAGCTCTTTGACGCGAAGATGGGGGACGTTGGGATACAGGTAGTGCAACCCGTTGATGAGGTCAATTGCCGCTGCGAGGCCGAACCCAAACCAAAACGACTTTTGCAGGAACGGCGGCGTGCCGCCTCGGGTGATTTCCATGGGGAGTTGCACGAGCGGATAGGCGAGGCGTTCCTTTTCCGCCCATTGCTTGCTGATGAGCACGTTGAGGCAGCCGACCATGACGAACAGCAAAAAGATAATTGCCGTCCACAGGGGCAAGGTGTTGAACCAAGCGAACGCAGAAGGCGAACCATAGAAAGAATAGCCGCCCAGATAAAACGGTTTGACCGCCTCCCAATCTTTCACCACCAGCCAATCCGGGAGATACTGAAAAAACAGTGTGTCCCACTGCCGCGCCGACGTGTTGTACCATGCGGCGGCGGGCATGACGCCGTGCAAGGCGATGAGGTTATCGTGCCCGATGAACACGCTCTGGATGAGGAGCATCATGTAGGTCGTGAGGAGTTCGGCTTGCGAGAACGCCCAACGAGCGCGCACGCGGAGGATGAGTTGATTAATGCCGACGAGGATGATGAGCAGCAGCAGCGCGTTCATGGGCAGCGCGCACACGGTCATGTGCAAGCCGTGCCACACGCCCTCAATCTGACCAATCCAGTAGGTGTTGAGCGGCAGCAACAGAAAACCGACGGCGACCGCCCGCTTTGAGAGTCGTTGCGCAGCGGGGCACGGGTGCGCCGTCGGCTGTTCGCTGAGTTGTAGTGATTCAAGGGGTTCTGCTATACGCCGCACGGCTATAAACTTTCATTTCCAGGGAGACTAATGGCTCCCTGGACACGGCCCCCGTGGGTGCTTAGAAGACCTACGCACTAATGATACCCAGTATCCCGGCGATGGTCAAGGGACTTTTCGAAAAAGAGTCTCCTGACAAACGGACTTTT